>Ga0099826_10001986_pt1 | contig 12855 bp, 8 predicted proteins | sample Mtrugardesep15_FD_76830 | JGI IMG/M metagenome (GOLD analysis project Ga0099826, IMG submission 76830) | Root nodule microbial communities of legume samples collected from California, USA - M. trunc garden sep15 | ecosystem: Host-associated > Plants > Roots > Nodule | place: USA: California...
ATATAAAAAAAAATATATATATATATTTTTTTTATTTTATATACAATAAATATATATATATATATATATATATATATATATATATATATATATATTTGATTTCAAGAACATTTTTTTACTTGGCTTAAAAAGTATATTAATGTATTGTTTCGTAAATATACAATTCAAAAGACAACTAAAATGATATTTGATATGTTGGAGCGCGAGTTTGATTTTGCAATTCACTATTTCTTTAAAAAAAATCATGCATAGTAGCTGAAAATTAACACAAATGTAGGTATTATATCATGTAATTGTAAGATACAAAAAAATAATGATTTACAATGCAAAATTACGATAAACACAAATGTCAATTATATATCATCTTATATAGAAATTTATGGAAACAGTTTAGAAAATAATAATACAATGTGACATTATACTAATTGTTACATAGTATGATAAACCCCAAAAACGTGTACGTCGACCCGGTACTCTATATGCACTAGAAAAAGGCATAAATCATTTTCACTTTTTCTTGATTATATACACTGAAGATGTCATAAGAAACAAACAAAAATGGAATTCTTGTAGCTAGGAACAGGATAGAATTAGAATGACATTTGAGCATAGCTAGTGGAAAATGTAGGTTGTTGATGACTTGGTTTTGTATTGGATAGTTACTATCGTTAAGGTCGTGTATATTCCACCTGAGAACGTAATTAGCCATGGACGCTTCATTATCTATGCCATCTCTTAATCTCAATCATATCTTTGATACTATCTAGATCGATCTAACCCACGAATCTTTCAAGAAAAATTAATGCCTACTTTCAAACTATAAGGACCCCTCTTATGCTTTGTGCCCGTGAGGCACCAATCACAACTTGACATCAACCATGGAATGAGTATAAGTTCTTCTAGAGCTTACCTTATAAAGACATATATTGCTTGCTTTATAAGAAAAAAAAATCAAAACCATAACCGACGACTCATGTGTAAATGTCTAAAAGGTCACAACCTTAAAGTGGGTTTTTACTAATTATTAATTAAAAAGATCCTAGCTAGATAGAATGGTCCCCCACATAGCCCCTAGTTATAGACACGTGTCTTGCGATATGGCTGCCACCTTGCACGTGGCCTTTCTTGTCCTACATCGAATCTTATATCCAACATGGTCACCCAATATTAACATCACACATAAGGTGTGAAAATCTCTTCAAAAAAGGGGACTAAGATAATGCCACTCGGTCTAATTTTGATGCATCTGAACAATCAAATCCGTATGAGAGAAGAGGAGTAGAGGACAATATGCTACATGATTAATTAAATTAAACAAGACAAAGAACTAATTATAAGTTATATTATTATTGTGGTTATGGTGGGGTGGACTATTTGATATTTGTATATAGTGGGTGCAATGAGACATGCACGAGGGGACCGGGCTTGTAAATCATGAAGGGAGCACTGCCTATTTTTATGTAATTGATATTTGGAAATATAGAGTTTGAAACCAACAAAGTTACGTATGCTTTATAAAACTGGCAAAGACAAGGGAACATAGATTCATTCTTAGGATTATAATATTGCTTTGTAACCTTAATAATTTAGTTGAGGAGCCCAAGCATGCGTCTTAAGGACAAGACAATGGTGATTGTGTTTATTCTTTTTAAATGCTTTGCTTTGGCGGCTTCTTCCTAATATTATCACATTTTATCAAAGGATGTTTGGGTTATATAGGTTTAATTTGGTTTTTGTCTCGTGAGAAATGTACATGCATGTCTGTCTTTTAAATAGTTCTCCATAGGATCCCTCTTGTATTAATATAAGAGAAAAGGGGGGAACTCCTAATATCAACTACAATGGAATATTAGTTTAGTGGGTTTAGTTCATACACATTTTGCATTTAATTAAAAATATTAATAACATAAAAGGAGAGAACAGAACAAATAGAAGGTTGGGACTTTTTGTGGCAAAACAAAAGTGAATCCATACGGACAAATGAGGTTGCGGATCCATATTTTTTTATACAAAAGTATCAATTAGTGATAGATACTTGAATCTCTTAATCATTTTGATCAATGTCCGTTTAGTCTCCAACTAATGTGTATGAAAAGAAGTATTTGTTTATAAGAGGTCGACCTCTTAAATGTATCCAAGTTATAATTAGTCTACAATTGCATGCGGATGATAGTTTTGGTTGAAAAACCCATATTTGTAGTCCTTTAATTATTTGATTGTATTAAATAGGCATTTTCATTTATTTTTATCTCATATAAGACATTTAAGTTTTAAATTTGTATTGATGACTTGCTTTGAGTTTAGGTTAGAAAAAACTCATATGACTTATGGGTTATTCACGTGTATAATCTCAAATTAGCAACAAATGTTTTATATATAGCAACGCAGAGAACATAGAAAAATCATTTTGAACTATGTTGGTACTATAAATACAGTTTTGTCTTTCCTAAAAAAAAAAACAGTTTTATCTAAAAAAAAATATCGACATAGTGTTATTTTTTTAACTTCTTTTTTCAAAACGACTTATAATTTAGAACGAATAAAACATTTCTATGTTATTATTTCATAAGTATTTCTATCATTAGTTGTGTCACACTACATTTGTCCAATTTTGTCTTAAAAAAATATCGATATGCACCCTCATTTGTCCCTATGGATTCACTTTTGCTACAAAAAGTCCCAACCTTCTATTTGTTCCGTTCTCTCTTTTGCTTATCAGTAATACATTTGAATGGGTCATTGAAACCATGTCAGTATTACACATATCAATCTACAAATGTATTAGATTGATAGAGCACCCTTGCACTCCATTAATAAAATATTAATTTGTGTCTAGTCTAAAAGTTTTATCATACGTTGCAGTTGAAACCAGTCATGGGTGTGCATCATTTTATGATCATAATTAAGACATTAGTTAAAATGACATCCTCTTAAAATAAATGCATCCATCAACCATCAAGCAAGTAAACGATAAGTTATATGAATACGTACAATGGATTTAGTTCATTTTATTTTGATTCAGTAATATTGCACTCCTTTGTTCTACACCTTTTCTACCTAACATAAGTATACTTGTTAAGAGGGAAGAAAATACACGCTTTGCGGCCTTAACTCAAAGAGGTCAAGGATTAGGGTTAAGAGAAAAAATGGAAGCAAACACGTGTTTAAGTCAAAGATGCTTTTGGATATTAAAACAGAGGACAAGTAAAGATCGATAACAAATTCTACAACATCAACTTGTCAAAATGGTCCTAATTTTGTAAGTCCAAAATATTACACTTAAAAACATAAAGTGTTTGCAATTGCAATTTGTTTGAAGGGTTTGAAACAGAATGTCAACGCCATGAATCCTCAAAACCCGGCTATCATTTGACAAAATACCACGAAACTATGAATGATCATTTCAATGTCACTCTCATTAAACCCAAATTCTAAGATATTTCTAGTGGCATGGTTCCCAACAAAGTGCCCCCAATGTGAAATATCTTGGAAGTAATTCTTAATTACTTCAACTAGTATAATACTACAATTGTTCCTTTATTTATTTATTTTTAAAATAAATACATATATGTTTCTATTTTAATAAAAATACATATATGTTTTTGAGGGGAAAAATACAGATATGTTCTTAAAAAACAGATAGATGTTATTATACCATAATGATGCTTGGTGGTTTTGTTATTTTTATATGTGATGATGGGGAGATACGTGTTAAATATCCAAGAAGATTCCATAAAAAAAAAAATATATATCTAAGAAGATGGATGTTTTTCAGGGAATCCAAGAAGATGGATATTATTCAACATTACTCGGCTATTTATTTATTTTTTATTTTTTTTAATTAACTTTACTCCGCTATTTTACCTCCTTTTGATTCTAGTTTTCTTGAGGGGAGTAGGAATTTATCCTGCTAGAACATCTCATATATATGTTGTCTCTTGTGCAGAGACCCCTTTTTACAATGTAGTATATCATGTGGTGGTGATATACTTGTTTGAACACAAACCTAAATAAATATATTTGGACACAACATAAAACCATAAAAAAAAAAAGAATAAAATTGAATAATGTCAATTGATATGACTAAATACTTTTTTAAAAAATAAAATCATTTCATGTGTAGATGTGCCTAGCAATATTAATTTGTGATCATCTCCATGAAATTTTTTCTCCATGTGGAGTATCTTGCACAAGTACAAAATATTATTGATAGCAAAATGTACATGTATACACACAATATACATGGAATTCAATAATGGATTCGATTGAAATGTATTTAAGATGTAAACATTTTTTACCTATCAATCAATCATAATTGATCAATCATAGTGTTGGTTATGGGTTTGTGCAAGCATACAACAGAGTCCCTAATTTTTTCACGGTTCAACAGTGACTAAATTTGGCTCTTCCACCTTTGCAACGGTTCAACCGTGGTTAAATTAATGAGATTTAGAGGCTTATTATACGCTCAAATTTTAAGATTAGAAAAGAATATTCAAGTGTTTATTATGGCTATGATTTAGGGATGGCAACAAATTCATACTCGTGGTTACCCACCCGAACCAAACCCAATTTGATCGGTTTTCCTCATTTTGATTGGGTTTGAGTATGAGTTTGAGTTTTCCCCGAATTCAAAACACGGGTATGGGACGGGTAATGGGTATATAGGTACCCACCTCGAACCCATATGCGATGTTATTTGTTTGATAATTGTCGTGTTATAAAAACTACCACTGATATTTAAAGGATCAACTAAATCAATCGGTCTAACAAATGTTAAAATGAGCATATTGATGAATAATGTATTACAACATTTCTCTAGAGGTTGCAAAAAACTTCAATTTTTATTTTTAAAAAAATAGAATGCGGGGACGGGGATGGGGCGGGGATACCCGAACCCGTCAGAGATGGAGATGGGGTTCACTTTCTCATTCCCATTGAATATGGGTAGAGTAACGGATAAATATATAAGAATCGGGTATGGAGACGAAGAATGTTAAACTCGTCTCCACCCCACCCCATTGCTATGCCTAGGCTATGTTTGAGGATTAAAATTATTTGAATTTATGTACATATACTTTAAAAATAATACAAAAGACAATTTGTGAATTCCACGGATATGACATCAAAATTAATCTCTAGTATAAAGTTTATATTTTTCTCTTTGCTAGTTCCGAACCTGCTTGGGAAATATATAGAGCCAGGACAAACTAAAATTTTATGTGAACGAAAGAGTAAATAATTAATAATAATTTTTTTTTAATTTGAATAAGAGGGGTGTTATTTGAACAACCATTTGTTAGAACAACTTGTTAGACAACTAAAATATTGGCTAAACTGCACTTTTCGTCTCTTAAATTTCAAAATGTTGTGATTTTGACCCCTGTTAAAATAATGGCAAAATTGACTCATGTTTAAAGAAATATGCTCTTTTGACCTCTAACATAAAGAAAATATGTTTTTTGACCCCTGTTAAGTTTTAGTCCTTTCTGTTAGTTTCTCTCTAAATATGTAACAAAATGTTGCGATTTTCCATAGGTTGCTCTCGAAAGTTATATATAGAGTTGCCATAGAGTCGATGGAACACTTATTTTAGAAAGGTTTGCCTTAAGTTTTTAAGTTTGTGTGCATATGTATTTGCCACCAAAGACCTTATTTCCAATGAAGGTATTTGTTCATATAGAAATGACATTTGAATGAATTTTTTTTTTAATTTTTTTTTTTAATTTTCTCTCTTATATTTATATTGTGTTTATAATTTCTCTTTTTATTATTTTGGTTTCTGTGTCAATCCTAACTTTTTTTTGAATATTTTGGTTGTCCAACAGATTATTCAAACAAAGAATTATTCAAATAACATTCCTCAAAACATATGCTTGCATTTTTCTAAGCAAACTAGTTGCTTCAATCATCTAGATATCAGGGCCGACTCATGGGTCAAGCGATCTAAACTAAAGCTTAAGTCTCAAAATTTTGAAATAACAAAAAAAATTATTATACGTGTTAGTTGAAATATGTTGGTCAAGATTAAGGTCTAAAGTCTTTTTAGTCTTACATTTGAATCTTATACTTAACAAAATATATTTTTATTTAAGCTTTATTATAAAATTTGTTTTAGGCTTCTTAATTTATTGTCTCGCAAACAAGTTTATCACTGGAAAGTTTTAGAGCGCCATAACGCCTTAGCCCTTGTGGGTTCGATTTTTTTTTTTTTATAGTATTACTTCATACAATGTGTACTTCCACCAGTGAGACTCCTGGAATTACAAAGTGTTTTCAGAGCTATCAGTTGACTATCGTACCACCCTACAAAAATTGCACATCACTTTTGGGGATGATATGAATGGTCAACAGTGACCATGACATCATAACCGCGTCCAAAAGAAATGTAAACAAGTAAATAGAAGAAGGAAATAATATGGGAGTTACAATGAGAATGGTGAAGAATGCAAGATTATTTATAGTCACACCACCAACTTAGACCGTAACTAAAGCCAAAGGAAACATGTAAAGTGAACCAAGCATGCCAAAAGTCCATTAAACACACCACAAACCGTCCAAACCCTACCTGTAACGCCACATTCCAAATTCTAGAATGTTTCAAATTATATAATCTGAACACATGCCCAATGTTGGTTCATATTATATAACGTGAAATGCGCATATACTATGTTAAAAATTATGGTTTGGAGGATTTGACACGTTTCAGATTAAATAATCTGAACCGTATTTAAAACACTTAAAATAAAAAATCAGTCATTAAATCAAATTCTAAAACAACATAAATTAAATATAACAATTTCAATAACAATGCAAAACAATATAACTAGACACAAACAAAATCATGGATAAACTAAAACAGAATTCTTCATATAGTGTATCCATGAAGCCTTCCTGGGCCGAATCAAACTTTTTCGAATATCATGAAAAGATTTGGCCGAGTAATAGTCTAACTCAATCGGTCCCTTTGAACTATACTATCCAAATATAAAGAACAAAACTCTCACATCATCGTCGTTTTTAAGATTTATATGGCGAACCAGACGCTTCCATTTGAGTTGTTTGACAAACGACAATACTCAACACTGCCCACCCTTCTTTTATATGTGGTTAAGATGACCATCAATTTGTTCAAGTTGATCCTTCAAAACAGAGAGTGTGGCATCAACGTGGACCCTATACAAATTAGTTTTCCAATGTTGTTGTAAACTGCAGCTAGCTCATTGTTCATATGTGCTGGATAAATGTTCATGGTTATGTGGTGTGGTTTGCAAATGAACCAAACATGACAATTTATAGAAAGCTCAACACATCATTGACCATAGAAACTATCGGTGTAATGTGAACCACACAAAAATCTTGTATTTAACTTATTTGAATAGTATAATTTAAAACGTATCAAACCCTCCAAAACACAAGTTTTAACACAGTTGTGCATGTTTTAAATTATATAAGTTGAACCATTACAAAACATGCATTTGGATTATATAATATGAAACCTGACTTTAAAAGAAAAAGAAATACTCCTATAATCTGCTAAATGTGATATTTTACATTGACAAATTTTTACAAATTAGATTAATTAAAACAATAATAACATGATTTTCTAACAATAATTAAAACTGATTATTTAATTCATTAAAATAAACTATCCACTTGTAAGATTCAATCAGAACATCAATTTTCAAAGGATCGTAAATGGATACTTTATTGTAGCCGTCCTATACAAGAAATATGTAGAAATAGTGTCATGGCATCAAAGACACAATTGTTGAAAAGAGAGACCCAATCCGCCGTGTGCAGCGCATGCAATGCGGGAGATCAATAGAGAGTGTAGTTGATCAACAGCAGCAGAAATGCGGAATTATTGTATATTAATTACGAGTTAGTGTCTTCGATCACAAGTTACAGAACTAAAAGAAAATAATGTTTGTGTTGATTTTTTTTCTTTTCAATACTCCGGTTTTTAGTGAAAAGAGACTCTAGTAATTTAGAATTTTAAATAAAGAAAAATATAGACTATATAAATTTCAATAAAATTTAGTTCTTTAATAAGTGTCTCAAGTTCTTATTGTTTTTAGAGGTGTCTCAAGGACACTTATTAACATTTTTTATTAATTTTTTTAAGAAACAAATAAAACATGTGATTGTTTTTTATACATTCGCATCATAAAAATAATTTTTATAGGTGCATTCCATCTATTCTTATTGTAGTCCCTAAAAAAAATCTATTCTTTTTGTAGTACCACTCAACACTTAAGTTAGTTTGATTTTTTTTTCTTCTTTCCTTCAGTACTTTATTGGTTAGAAATTCATCATTTAAGATGAATAAGTTGAGAATTTGAAGTATAAACTCCGATGCCTGCATATCACAGTATTCCTACCAACTGGATTATGCTCACGAATACTTTATACATCTTGATTTAACTGGATATATATATATAAATGTTTATATTCTCTTTTTAATGATCTACGCGTAAAAATTAAATTCAAAACCCCTAAAAAATTAAATTCAAAAATATATTTTTGGTCATTTTTCATTTGACAAATACTTTTTCAGTCATTAAATCATGTTATGCATTGTACCAAAAAAAACAAAAATCATGTTATGCATAGTTGCATTTTTTTACATTTGATCAAATATTTTTTATGTAATCAAAATGACTTGTTGTTTCCCCTTACTTTTTTTAATTAATCCTAGGATTTTTTTTCAGTCATACGATAAATATTATAGTCAATTAAATCCATAATATTATGGTAATTTAAGAATTTTTAATCCACTTGAGTTGGTCTGATGATGTTGGTTTGAGATTTTGAAGTGTATCTCATGTTCGATTCTCTTCGGTGGCAAACTCGGTGGACTAGTTTAGCTTCTTAAAAAAAATCGTAAGATTTTTTTAGTTAATCTAAATATTAACCATTCCATAGGATTCATTATTAATGTTTTCATTGTTGGTAAATTGAAATTAAATCTATATAAAGTTTTACACTATCGTGCATAAAAATTTAATTTTAAAACAATTTCACAGCATTTTTTTTTTCTTCACGAAATCATATGCCACATTCATGTCATGCATTTTTTTTTTTAACATTTAATCAAATAAAAAGTATATCCTTAAAAAAAATCAAATAAAAAGTATTTTTATCTAAAAACAAGATTTTTGTTTCTCCTTAATTTCTTTAAGGACAAAACTTAGGTACAATTCCTTAGGTGCATTTCGTATGGTTCTTAGCTAAAGTCACCATGATTTCCTTAAATCCATAATTTTCTCAAAGTTTGTTATATCCAAAAAAAGTGTATTTTTAGTTAAAAACCATATGAAATGCACCTAAGGAATTGTACCTAAGTTTTGTCCTTTCTTTGATCAATCCTAATATTCTTTTTCAATTAAACTAAATATATACTAATCAATTAAATCCATAGTATTATTTACTAATCATTTCAATCCACAAGATTTTTTCAGCTAAACTAAATATTAACTAATCCATAATATTCTTTATTAAACTTTTCAATTCAATTCTCGATCTGCTACGTCATCATTTTTGTAGTGGTTGATACTAATGTTTGGGACAAATAAAATGGTTTCTCCCTCTGCATAGGTGAGATAATTTTTTCTTATAAAAACTAGGGTTAGTTATATTTTTGTAGTGCTTATAGAATTTTGTTTGTAGCATCTATAAAAACGTTCCAACGATTTTTAGTCTACACAATGTCTAATGGGTTGCTTTTAATTTTTATAAATAAAAGTAACGCGAAAACAATTGAATGAGTTTGCAAGAGACTTCTTATTTATTTAAAAGTTTTAGGTTCATCTTTGAAAATGAAATGATGTTAAATCTTTATGTAACACTGTTTATTATATTCATATTCGATTCAAGAAATTAGTTTATATAATTATGTAATTATGTGTATATGATACTCCATCATTTGACATTAAGAAATAAGTACCAAAATTATATGTAAACCATTTTTAAATGGGCATCTAAAATGTGACGGGGTGAATAATCAAGAAAGAAAGAAAAAAAACGTGAGTTGTGAGGATGGGTAGCATGTCCAAGAAAAGAAACAGTAAACGATAAACCTAATGAGCACGCAAACAAAGCAAAGAAAGTCAAAAGAGTCATACTAGTACTTACAAACTTCATTTAATTAATCTCCCAAACCTTAGTTAACTAGTAAATCATTAATTTTCTGCCTCCTTTCATTCTCTCTCATCCATCAATCCATACCCAACCCAACTATAGAGTCAATCGTTTTCTTAATTCTACCACATGCATTTTTCAAAACTCCGTCCATGTGGAGTATTTATAAAAAGCCTCACCCTTCCTTCTTTGTAATAATCCAAGACTCTCTCTCTTTCTCTCTCTGATCTCTCTCTCAAATCCTATATTCATATAAATTTTGAAAGTGGCTATTGGAGAATCAATGGATGTAAAAGGAAGAGGAAGCAACAACAAAAACAACCATATGAGTAGTGAAGAAGATGAGATGGACCTTAGAAGAGGTCCTTGGACCGTGGATGAGGACTTAACCCTCATGAATTACATTGCTACTCATGGTGAAGGTCGTTGGAATACCCTTGCCAACTCTGCTGGTAAATATTATTGGTTTCCTAAATTAGCCTCTTCTCTCTCCCTATGTGATTGTGGTGCATATTCTTAATTAGTCCCTTTTATCACTTCTTTTCATTACCACAAATGAATGGTTATTCGATCCATTAAATTGCCATTGAAAAGCCAAAGTTTGTGGTTTTGTGACTTTATATGATGATAGTGAAATATTATGATATATATGCATGTGGATGTAATTGTCTCTAGCTAGGTTTATAATAATATTGAAACTGCGATAATAAGCTAGCATATAAGAAATTTGTCAATATTCATTGGTTATAATTGCTTGGCGCGCCCACTTGTGAAAAAAGGAAAAAATAAAATGAATTGATACACCTCCACCAAAAATCATATGATTGATGTTTCTTCAGAAAAAGAAAGTACTACAATATAAAATTCGGATGCTCTTTCTTTTTTACCTAAAGTCCTATTAGTATTGGTGTTTTGTCATAATATATATCGAGTCTTTATCCGTATGAATAATTTGCATTCTTTTGTTATATATTAGGTCTCAAAAGAACCGGTAAGAGTTGCAGATTAAGGTGGCTTAATTATCTCCGGCCCGATGTTAGACGTGGAAACATCACACTTGAAGAACAACTTTTGATTCTCGAGCTCCATACTCGTTGGGGTAACCGGTAATAATAATAAAATTTCATATATCGAAATCTAAAATTATATTAATAAGTTTTAAAACATTTTTTTCCCCATCCTTTTGTTGGTCAAAAAAAAAGTTTTAAAACATTTTTAGCATATAAGCCTTTTGTGAAACTGAATTAGTCCAAATCAAATTCTGAAAATATATACATGTTGAACATTACATGCATCAATCAATTAAAAATAAAGATTATTTTTTAAAAGAAAATATACCAAATATTTTCTTCTTCTTCTAATCATTTGACACCGTGTTTCATTTTATTTATTTTATATTTTTTAACTCTTAATTTTGACAAAACTTATTTTGTTTAATTATGGATTGAATCAGATGGTCGAAAATAGCCCAATATTTACCGGGAAGAACAGACAATGAAATAAAGAATTATTGGAGAACTCGTGTTCAAAAGCTTGCCAAACAACTCAAATGCGACGTGAATAGCAAGCAATTCAAGGACACCATGCGCTACCTTTGGATGCCAAGGCTAGTCGAACGTATTCAAGCTGCAGCTGCTTCCGCCACTACCACCGCCACAGCCACTGCGACCAATACATCATACAATAATAACGGCAGCAAAATGATGGGTACAACTCCAACAATTATAAACTATGAATTAATGAGTTCACAACCTCATATGACACAAAGTTATACCCTAGAGAACAGCAACACAACTGCATCATCAGATTCATTTGAGAATAAGGTGACAACATTATCGGATTTGGGTGATAATAATTATTATTGTACAAGTGTTAGTAATAAGAATAACCCTAATGCTAATTCAAATTATTATCAACCTTCTCATCAACTTAGCTTCTCGGATTGTATCACAAGCACGTCTGGATTGTTTTCTCAAGGATTAATGGATTTCCAATCCATGGAGCCAAACACCCCGTGGATGCAAAGTGGGGACTCATCCGACATTTTTTGGAATGCTGAGAACATGTTGTTTTTACAGCAACAACTCATGAACGACACAATGTAAAAACAATTCATTAATGGGACTATAGGAGAAGGATATTTGATAATAAAAAAAAAGATTGATAAAAGTAGAAACACCAAATAAAAAAATATCATATTTAGGACACACAAAAAGGATGTATTGGCCTATATTTAAATTGTGGATTATATATTTTATAGCATAGTATTAATTAAAGAGAAGAAATTAGTGGGGGATTATTTTTCAATTTTTAGCTTCTTCATTTTTTCTTAAATTTTTTGGAGGTGATTGTTGAAATGTTATTGTAATTTAACCGTTCTTTATATGACTTCATTCTTTGGTTGATTTTTTGTTTTTATCTCTATTGCTTCTTTGGTAATTAATAATTGGCAGCTATGGTGAGTGCATATATATAAATATTCGTAGATGATTAAATAGTCGTAATAATTTAAAGATGAGCATATTTAATGGTTCCGCATAAGATGTCTTTTTCATACTCAATTGTCCCTACTTAAAACTGTTATTGTATTAGAAATCCCACAATTAAAAGTTGAAACCTTTGTCCACGGGGCCTGAACCAAACTCCTCTTTAAAAGTGTTTCTAGATTATTAAAGAAAAAGGGGACAATATATGGTAATTTTTAAGACGTGG
>Ga0099826_10001988_pt1 | contig 12852 bp, 4 predicted proteins | sample Mtrugardesep15_FD_76830 | JGI IMG/M metagenome (GOLD analysis project Ga0099826, IMG submission 76830) | Root nodule microbial communities of legume samples collected from California, USA - M. trunc garden sep15 | ecosystem: Host-associated > Plants > Roots > Nodule | place: USA: California...
ACTTTGAAACACCTGTTTATATTGAGAAAGTATCAGATAATCTAACGATCTTTTAGGAAAGTGTAGTGATAATATCAATTTTATATGGAATGGGAATCTTGTTGCAATGGTTGGTGTTGTTGTATTTGAGTTGGGGACTCAGCCTCTTGCAAGTTGCAAATGCCAAGTAAGGCTATCTACAATATATCTTCAATGGGTCTGATTCTTTTTTGGACTGTTACGGTAAGAGCTCTACAGTGTTAGGTTTCCTTGATAGTCTAAATTTTTTATGTTTTGTACTGCTAGTGGTCATACTAATTGACGCTTACAAGAGATTGCATGATGAGCCTATATTGGTAAAGTTACAAATTAACTTTAATGGATCCTCATCCTAATCTGAACATTTCCATTAGTAGAATGTATATCATCACTTAGTCATGAGGACAACCAGAGCTTTGTTGGGAAGTGTTGGATTTCTAGCTTTTGATAATCTGAAATGGTAGAATGCAAGGTAGTATACATTATGCCTTGTTCTATTTTTATTGCCTGATTCTGAACTTGATAACGAAGAAGCCATTGTTTGGTTTGATGTCTTATACAACTTGATTTTGTACAGTGAATTCTTAGGATTTTTATGAACCAATAGAGAAAAGGTCCACCATATTTGGTTCTATTCTATTGGCTTCTGTTGGAAAATCATATGATTTGTAGAATCATATGGTTCATCTTTAACTTACATTCTCAACTTCTGAGAAGTGTTGGATTTCTAGCTTTTTTCCCACCGTAATTGTGTCTATTAATGTTAACTCTTTGTAAAGTTACTTATACATCCCTACCTTGATAGCTGAGAAACAGTCTCTAGGTTGTTGAATACATCAATCTTAGCCTGATTGCTTTATGCATGAACTCTGATTCCCTGACTTGTTCCTCTTAACATGACCTCTTATATTGGTTTTGGGTAAACCCCTGTTAAGGCAGAGGCATGGGAAGATTCATCCTAGATTCTTCCCTGTATTATCTGTAATCAATTAATCATTAACCAACAAGGAGTAGCGATGGAGCATCATTTTTTTTTCTTTCAACAAAAGGTGATTTTTTTGAGTGCTCTGGTTCTCATTAGTGTTATCCTTCTCCTTTTCTGCCTCACAATTTATGTTGAGATGCACTTGAACACTTTCCATGATAGTATGTTATGCAATTTGTTCCTTATCTGCCTGCATTGCCAATCCATTCATTTGTGTTGGCGTCTTAAACTCTTCTCTTATTGCGATTACAGTTGGATTGTCTTTCACAACGATTAAGTTGTTTACTCATCAAATGTGTTTTAGTTGGGTCTTATTGACTATCAATAGAAATTAGTGGGTGGTACAGGTGCTGTCATGCAGTCCCTTTTGATTGAAATTGGACGGCGAAGATTTAACACGGACAAATCAATTGAAATTATTTGATCATAATCTGATGGCTGAGATTAGCTGCAGTCACTATTTGACTGCAAGGAATCCATTTCCCTAGTTCTTGGGTATGGCTGGGAGATTGGTGAAAGCGTTGAGCGAGCGCCATTGCAAATTGAAGGATGCTCTTTAGGTACCCGAAATTGCTCAACCCTGAAAAAAGACCGACCAGAAGATAACTTCTGATGGATTTTTAGTAAAAATAAACCAATCGCTCTGATTTGTTTGTGCCATCGAAAAATACATTCCGATAAATTGATGCACTTTTGAGCAAAAATGAAGTGCCGATGGAGCAATTATCTTGCAAATTTACACACGGACAAAATGTATGTTGGTTGTTGTTCCTATCTTTTTGGGTCAATATAGCTCTTCCTTCCAAGATGACAGTGGTCGCCAAGTTATTGGGACGCCTCTCTCCCTATGTGAAATCCTCTGTTTTTTATGCAGTTTCAGGCCCTTTCAGCCCCTTTTACAAAGTCATCTTTGTATCTTCATAGATTTCCCAATTTGATTTTGATTAAATTATTCAACATTCATGCTAAAAGTATTTACATTTTTCATCAATTATTTTTTGCCGCCACAAAAAGAAAACTAAACTCCATTCTTACTATCAGTTGGAAAATCAGTTTTTAATCATGTAAAGCGATATTTAAAAATGATTGAATAAGAAAGTTGAAAATATTTTTCGTTAAGACCTAACACTTTTATCCGAGTAGGAAGTTGGGGTATTGCAACTTAGTGTGTCTTTCACGTGGTTACTTGTCACTTTAAAATAACAGTCATATGGCATCAAAGTAAAAGCTTATAGGAATCTTTTGAAACTAATGAGAAATAAAGAGAATCAACAATATTGATGCCTTGTAAGTTGTAATAAGATACTTTGTATGAGTCTTAGGTAAAAGTTGCATCATTGGCATCTAAAAAAACCGTCCACAGTCCGTAAACAAAACCGTCCACAGGCAAAACTTCAGTAAGCATCAAGCTTCCTTGTTCGTACTTGAATTTGTTGGTTCGGCTCTCATAAACCCCACTAGAACGTGTTTGGTTTAAATCATACGAAGTTATTATTAATTTTTTGGCAAAGCATACAAAGTTATTATTATTAATATAAAAAATGTAGAAACTCTTATAAAAATAAATGTATAAATTTTGGTATGGAGTAATTAGCTCTATAAAACATTTTCCTTGAAAAACAGGATTTTTGACAAACAGATCTTTTGCCAAACAGGTTGATAATGAGAACTTTAATTTCACATTATTTTATTGTAGCGGACAAAATATGTAAATTGAATAAAATAAAAAATATTTCTCCTCTTTGGATCTATTTTATCAGTTCTTCCTTGTTTGAAAATTTACTTTGGCCTTAAGAAGTTTGTGAATCATCATGCCAGTGTAAAACCAAATAGTGTGCCGTGTAAACCTAGACTCAAAGGAAGTTATTAGGCTGGGTCAACGTTTTCAGGCAGTGGCTGTCATCCAGAGAGAATCTTACTTTTGACCTTAATTACGGAGGTTTGGTGAGGTTTGTACTAAACTGTCTGTAGCTTTGGGACACATTCCTTGACATTGCTCACTGAAAAAAGTAGCTCGTACATTGATTTTTATTTTTAATTGTAAAAGGTTATATTTGGATTGGTTTTGTAACAGTCAAACTAGACTTTTGTGTCCTCTATTATGTTAGTCTTGTGTGAGGGAATCATTCCTTAGTTACATGCAATTGCTGCTTATAGATACTAAACTCAACGTGCACGACTTTATGCACAATAACTTGAAGAAAGAACGCATGCCATTGAACAAAATATATAATAAATACAAAACCAAACCATGTTTACCTTTAATTTCCTATCTTATCCAAGATTATAAATGTACAGTGTATCGGTCTACCTTTAAACCTCTCATTCATAATGATTTAACATGTACTATTGTTATTGTTGGAGAGAGGAGGAGCGCTTGAAGCAACAACAAATCAACTTTTTAGGATCACAAGAGGAAAACGTCATATTTTCATTCAAAACTTAAAAATTATGTATTCGAGTGACCTCTCTTGTATATCTAACATTTTATTCATTCATTCTCGTGAGCTTAGCTCAGTTGGTAGAGATATTGTATATTATATGCAGTGACTGAGTTCGAACCTCAGATACCCCGCTTCTCAACATTTAAAATGTATAAGCTCTAGCCACTAGATTACTTGCAAAAAAAAAAACATTTTACTCATTCATAGGTTACGTGAAACTTAATCACTCACACTTGAAACTCAACAATCCCACTCTTGCTCCCTCACCAAACCGAACCAGAGCTTTTATACCATTTGTTGGGGAGGCTAAAGTAGTGCCGAAAGCAGCAACGGGTCGATACTTCAAGACCACAAAGTGAGACGTCACATCTCCATTCAAAACACCTTAATACATTAGGTATGAGTCACTTCTCTTTTATATCAAATATTTTCCAATTCATATATGATGTGGAACATAACAGCTCACATTTTGAAACTCAACATACATTTCTTTGATTAATTTTTTATCTTATTCTAGCTAGAGCTATTTTACCATTCTTCATCCAACTCGTCAACTCATAAACGCTCAAATTACACAATAAAACAAAATTTGACTTTTTTTTTAATGTAAGCTGCACAAATTTTCTCTGTATAGTTGTATTTTTAACTTTATCATGTTTCTCACTATTTATCTATGTTAACATTCTCATATTCTCGAAATTAATTTTATTTTTTATTGACTGTTACAGTGTTAACACCCAACTTTCAATCTAATACTATATATACTGAAGTTTTCTCTTTGATCTTAGACTCAAACCAACCACGCCTGCAGCTTGGATCATGATTGGCATATAACTTAATGGATTTGAATGATCTACATTGATCAATTCAATGGTATCCTTAATCAATAATCTAAAATAAAATACTTCTAACAATCATCTAAATACTCAAATGGGTTGGCATATAGTAGTCATGATAAAGATGAAGACATTAAAGATAATTGTATCCACAAATGTGTCACACCATTTATATTTATGATAAGCAAACAATCTTCAAATTACATACACTCGTAATTCCACGGAGAAGAAAAATAGCCATGGAAGAATTCAATATCTATAACCTAGAATCTAGAGATAAAACATATGTAAAAAATAATAATCAAAATAAAAAAAATGGCAAAGAATGAATAAAACTCAATGTCCAGGGCCTTTTTTGCTTGGTCCAGAAGCTAGTGTGAATGAAAAGCTTTCCTTTGAAGCACGATTGCTGGAATTGTTAGAAGAAACAAAAGATGTCACCCCATCTTTTCTAAACTCCTTGGACTGAAGAACTCTGCTTTGAACAAAAGAGAATTGTGATGATGACATCACAACCATCATGATAAAAAACACAATCAATACACTTTTCTTCATCATCATCACCAACTTTTTTCTTTCCAATTCCTTTCACAATATTCCTTAGCTTGTTTGAGATATATTTTTATTTCCAAAAGTTGTATTTATTTTGAGCTAAATGAAGAGCCACTATAGTTTGGTTTATATACAAAAAAATTCGTATGAGGACGGTGAAGCGCTTTCAAAGTGGGCCCTTTAAAAGTTGTAATCTGATTTGACTTTAATCGATTCTTTGAGTAATCTAGTTTGAAGAATTTGTGTTTGCACTCGTGTGGAGTTATATACCGGCATTTTGCTGGTTTCTCACTTTGAAATTGTTCTAAAAATGTAAATGTTAGAATTTGACTTTATGATAGTACAAATTCAAAAGCGAGTAAAACACATACTAGTCCATGTCGTGACTCAAGAAGGATAATTAAATTTAATTCAAAAAGATATTGACAACGAAAGAATGCAAAAAGGAGTTGGTGAAGTCTCTATAGTCTAGCTTAATTATATGTGATGTGCTTTTTGCATGTCCACGTTGTTCAACACATAATTAAGTTGTTACACGGTTTTTTTGACTATATGTTTGTGTTTGCAATCGGTTATGCTTACGCGGTCATCATCATTCTATATATTTGGTCAAATATAATTTAGATTCTCAACCTCCTAAATTTCTACTGTTGATAATTGCGAAATTGAACAAATAGTCCCGTTTTAAGGGTACAAGACGGTGCATAATAGGACAGTGGCACATGCTCATAGAGGAAATATTGCATGCGCATATACAAATGCAAATATGAATGATCAGAAACGGGATTCCTTGTTGTAGGGATTTCACACATGTTTAAATCGTAACAAATCTCGGCCGTTAATTTAAGGTCAAATAGTTCAAATTTAGAATTCGACTCTTTGAAACGGCCTTGACCATCAATTTAAGATCGGACGATTCACTTCTATTGCAACGTCATGTAGCAACATCGAAAACACATTAACGTATTTTATTACGTTTGCATAATAAATTTTTTAGCAATGCAGGACAATTGACAAGCCCTTCACCCAAGAAAAAGAAGAAGAAAGAAATTGGTGCAGAACTAAATTAAGTCATCTATGATCTGTTGCTCAATACTAATCTTTCTTATTGTTTTACAATGAGCTATAAAAAACCCAAAAGGGGCTTCAATTTGTTTTATCAATCAATCATATTATGAACACTATCATTTGAGACCATTGACATGAATATATATACTGCACCGCATGTACCCTTATGAGATCATACAAAATTGATTTGATTATTGTTTAGGAGTTACAACTTTTGAAACACCCAAAAACATAGTTCAGTAACTACCATGCCTTTCACGTTGAAAAAAAAAAAGTCATATGCAGTAGAGATGGCAGTAGACAATAAGGTAGTATATTCTTAGTTTTGGTGACTTAAAAGTTAAATTTTGTAATTTATCATTTGATTAGCATGTTTTGATGGGTAAATTCTTAGTTTTATCTTTGGGGTTTCCAATTTTTTTTTTTTTTTTAAGGAATCTTTGGGATTTCCACTTAACAATTCAACATTTTTAATTAGCCAACTTGGCTTTGTGATACCTCTATATGACTTTTGATGATTATAATTATATGCACGTTTTATGTTGAGATGGTAATTGTTTATTTTAATTTCATTTTAACTTCTTAAAAAAATAAAAAAATACTATGAAGCCACCACAATTAAGATATCACAAGTTTTTTATGGCAAAGAGTGCACGATTACTTTATTTATTCATTTATTTATTTATTTTATGAAGATTGCACGATAACTTTAATAGATATTATTTTGTTTAATTACTCTCAAAGAACTATTTGGAGACTTTTAAACAAACGTCACAACTAAAAAGTTTATAACTTGAAATTTGATTCTGTCCACAAAAAAGTTTATAATTGATTCACTAAACTTTTAAATAATTTATAATTGGGCAAAGAAATTTATTAGGAACCCAAATACAAATTATTTGAAAGAGTGAGTACCTAATTATAAGTTCTTTAAGAGTCTAGTGGTTTGATTAAAAAAGATATAGTTCATGGATCTAATTAAAGATTTATGAAAAATACAACAGACTAATTTTTTTTTTTTTTAAGGAAACAGACTAATTATATATTATGTATTTTTTCCTATTAAGTCATAAATTTATAATTAAAAAATACGTATAGGCTTAAAAAAAAAACTTATGTGTATCCTATTTGTTTATACCAATCTTGTGGGTTTATAAATCCACGTGAACCAGCATCTAGCATTATAATAAAACATATTGTTTTCCATGCTCTCTGTGGTTATTTATTAATTAATTTATGCCCTTGTGAAGCATGAGATTGACAAAAGGCTTCCATCAAAGGTTTTTTTTTAATGGAAATTGTTACTATTTTTTGGTATGAAAATGTCATCAAAAGTATTAATGTGATGAAATTTCAACACAATATATGATTTTTGTACTCCTGATTAACTTTTTTTTTTAAGGGAAAAAACTTTAGTTAATTTGGAGTATAAGAAAATACATGTTATAATTAAATTGCTTTCTAACCATTCAGGTCCTAGATAAATTAAGACCTGATAATTCATAATTCAATTATGAGATAAGTAAAATCTAGATAAAAATTATTCCGTACATTCTTTTGTCTTAAATTATTTAAGTTTTGTCTTATGATCATATAACATTATCGTTCACACACTAACAAAAACCACAGTGGAGAAGTACTAAAATAAAAAAATATAAGAAAAATCTTTTCAATTATTCCATATTGATATTTTAATGTTGAGCCAAATATCCTCTCAAACAAAATATTAATTTGATTAAATTAGATTGGCGGGGAAGCCATATAATTGGGAGATTAGAAACTAGCTGAAGTCATATATACCTAATCTGAATGACAAAATCTCTTTATTGATTAGTATAAGAATTATCTCCCTCAAAAAATTTATTATTAATATTATCTACACAAAAAAAGAAATGTAAAAGATAATGAAATATTAAGTCATCCAGACGCTATCATGACTTATGTGCCCTGTATATGTTATAGTCTCCTTTTTCAGCCCAACAAGAAAGAATAACTCAACACCTAAAAACACATTTGCGTTTGAAAACCGTACCATATGCACCTCCAATATATATGAGTGTGTATCAAACCTCAAGGAACTAGAAAACGCAAACTTAGTCATAGCTACCGTGTGTAAAGAACTAGCAAAATCGATATAAAGAATTAAAGATGAAATGTATATTGTTCACCCAGCAACATGTTCTCATACTCAATTTTATTCTGGTGCTGATGATCTTATTTTGCTTCTCATCATTGTGTGTGGAGGGTTCGAGGCATTCACTTGCTACTTCCTTCTCCTTCAATCGCTTCATCATGGCTCAAGCATACTCTGGTCCAAGTCGAAGAGGAAGGGGTCACAGTCTAATTTCATAGTTAATAGGTTTTCGCACTTCAGATCATATCATATCACCATATAATAATTAATCAATCTATTTCATTTTTTCATCTTAATTATATCTCTTGAGCTTTATGCAGTTGGTCGTTAGCTCAGTATTTATTTATGCTGATCATTTTCTTTAAAGGAGTTAGGCTGATCATGTACAATATACTATACTGTTTCACATTTGTCATCCTTAGCAGCCATTTGTTTAGTTTGGGAGTATTAGATTTTTTTTTTAACATACTAGGAAATTGTATGTTGGGAAAATTTTCACAATTGAACGTACATGTGGTAGATAACTACCGGATATGTATTTACAAGAACTTAGAGATATTGATCGGGTCTAAAGAGAAATATCCATTTGCTAAAGAGAGCGGGCCACAAAGTAACATTGGGCCTAGCCCAATCCAAGAGGCTACAATTGCAAGGCCCATTGAAATGAGGAAACAACTATGACTGCGCCTCAATTGCTACTTGACTCCTTTTCTATTTTATTTTGATGCGTAATAGTACAAGTTTTAGGTATATGATAATATGATATCAACACGTAATATAGACATTCTATTCCTTGCTAGAACATCTATATTCTGTATTATGTGTTAATCCGACTACTTTCTGTTATCCTCCAAATTGTATCTGGTATATTATTTTGGATGAAATGAGTTATTTCTTTCTCCAACAATAAAAGTACACCAATTAGAGAATTATTGTATAAATTTGCGAGAGTTTCTTCTGAATAACTAAGAAGAAAAATGTCTAATTTTACTGTTTCGTTGTGTCTCATTTCCCTTCTTTAAAATCTAGCTTATACCCGAAATTGAGGGATAGTTGGATTGTCTGCTTTGGGATGCAAAAGTTATGGTAACTTTGAGACAAAAAATTATGTTTATAATGGAGAGAATGATACGAGGGAGATGCGGAGAAATGCAGAGATATCAAAGTTGGACAATCCTTGTTTGAAATTGAGCTCCTTAATTTCACTCCACCACCAATCACATTTGCCTCTCTAAAAATATTTGATTTTTGTTGGGTTTCTCATAGATTACTTCCGGGGACGGATTGAGGGGGGTTCTAATATATACTATGGATATTTGTGTTGATCATAGATTCGTAGGTATGGTACGATTATTAGTTAGTACATAGTTTCACTTATTCATGCTAATAACGTAAGAATTTGTTGATATGTAGCAGCAAGATTATTTATCAGGGCTAATGTAGAGTTTTACAATGAAATTAATTGACTAATTTAGTGAAAATGTTATCAAGTTTTCTCTTTCCTAAAATTAAATTTTTTTTCTCTTTCAATAGGCTTGACATCTTTGTTCCCGTTCAAATCTTGAACTTCACAATTGTATCTGTAAGTTTTAAGTGATTTTTGTTTTGAGTAATGTTTGTCGCTTCAACTCAAAAAAATAAAAAATATTATATTCTTGTTTATTATTGAAAAACAGCCCCCCGTCCCATTGGTTTCTTTAGGATTACTTCCATGGAAATAATCTTATTTGGTAATCTTATTCGACTTAACGCGGGTATCTTTAGGATTTGAGAAATTGTTTACGGCTAAATGTGGAAATCCAGTTTGCCTCCATAGCCATGTTGATTGATAGAAGCTTTGTTGTCTTTTCAGAGCTTTTTAGTTTCCTTCCTTGGTCCTTGTCTTTCGTGTTTGGGGTTTGCCCCTCCTTGTTAAAAACTAAACCCCTTCAAATATGTATAGGAGTTCTCTCTTGATCTGTAGTTATTGATATACAAGTCCAACCATGACTATTGCAAGATCAACAATTACATGAGTTATTGTTGATGATTGGCAAATAATTCATCATCAACTTCCTTCTTATTTGTTGTTATCATTTTCATAGGAGTGCAAACCAAGGAACTCATTTTAAATTAAAATATAAACCGATTTAAATTAAAATAGTAAATCAATTTAAAAAAACTTAAAATCGTATACAATTGAATATTATTGAATGTATTGGATGTCCTTTTGTAAAATCGCTCAGATGGGATCATATTTTAGGTTGATTTTCCAAAACATAACTGCTATATGATACGGGATGTTGCATAAGAAATTTCACAGACGTGTGATAAACTTATTTTCCGCGCGCTAAACGCACAACAATCACGAAATCATAACATTAAGCAAAACTAACCATGCAACATAACACAAACCATACAATTAAAATGTTGAAACTCAATAACCATGCATCATGATAGGATCACAAGTAATCTCCCCCCAAGGGCACTTGATAAGAAGCTTAAAGTAGCAATTTTATCTTGGAAATTGTGTATTCAACTTATTGAAAGATTAAAAAGCAAGTTTTTCTACATAAAGTTTAACAATTATTTCTTTTTTTTAAATCTTTAACAGGTGTCCTAAAGTCACTTGTTTGCATAACCCTTTTCTCATTTTCTTTTATCGATGGAAAAAATATACAACAAGAACAAAAAACTACAAACAAAGGAATTAAGTTCCTCAAGGATCAGCTAAACAATAACTTGATACAAAAAATGAACAATTTGAGATGATCTTCAGTTCATGAGAAAACGAAGCATCCAATTTAGCAAGTCAATCTACAAAAGAGCTTCCTTCACGCAAGGTATGACTATGAACCAACATAGCATTTCAATCTCAATATAAAATAACATATATTATCAATAAGATGAACATAAAGATTAGTAGGTAGACTATACTCTTGATAAACGTTAATGTCGTTTGTAAATCTGACCCATAAATGATGTCTCTAAAACTAAGATCACAAATGATCTTCAACCCATACAAAATAACACGAAACTCAAGATTAATACTAGTGTTCAAAATAAAGTCGTCGTTCTAAACTTCTGATAAAATGTCTAACATTAAAAGAACTACAATACCCACATGCTCATATTCTCAACAAAAGAAAAAACCCAGACCCAAAATTACATTGAAAAAATGCATAAGAAGTTATTAAGACTTTGAACTTGTGTTTTAAAATGCACAAATACGGGTGGTTCTTGTAAAGATAATGAGATAATATGTTGTGGTGATATCATCAAAGGGATTAATGGTAAATGGCTATACCGGTTACAATACCCACATGCTCATATTCTCAATGAAAGAAAAAACCTAGATCCAAAATTACATTGAAAAAATGCATCAGAAATTATTAAGACTTTGAACTTATGTTTTAAAATGCACAAATACGGGTGGTTCTCGTAAAGATAATGAGATAACATGTTGAGATGGTGAGTGGTTATACCGGTTTTGCTAAGAGTGTTGGGAATGCGTACATGACAAAGTTGTGGAGAATGTATGAAGTTATAAGGTATGCTGAAAGGTTGAGGTTTCAAGTTGTCTAACTTAATGTGGATTTGTTAGCCGTGGTTGATTATGTTCTTATTTGTTATACACACAATTTGTATGAGACGGTCTTTGGTTAAGAAGATCATCACCTTTCAGAGATAGATTGAAAGATAGTAGTGAAATATTCTTACTCGAAAGTCAACTAATGTACGAATGTGTTAGTTAACTTTGTGTTTCTTGAACACTAACATATATTAAATTTACGATTTTCATATGCTTTATCCCTTAAAAACTAATTTGATGGATTCTCGATAGTTTTAAGATTATTTAATATAGTTTTGTTATAGTTTAAGGATTAAATTGAAGAGAGAATGATTATTTAGGGGTTAAATCAATGATTTAAGAAGAAAAAAAGGAATTGTTTGAGTGGAATAAAGACAAGAAGCACTTGGTGTTTGCTCAAAAAAAGAAGCACTTGGTGAATGGTGACGGTGGAAATTACCGACCAATTCCCATTTCCCGGTAGCAAGTAGGAATGAGAAAAGAATGCGAATAAAAACAAGAAACACAATGCCAGAAGGATAAGGACAAAATCGTCAATCAAAGGCAAAAAAGAATCGAAACGCATTTATTTCACTCTTTGTCGTCTTCGTAAATCATCAAAAACAGGTGCACCCCCCTAACCTTAACCTTTACTTCACCTGCCCCATTCTCTATCCTTTCCTCTTTAATCTCTCCCAATTTTCTTCACCACTGACCTATTTCCGTTACCGTTATCTCCCTCAACCTTTTCTTTTCTTTATTATTAATAATTAACCATTCCTTTTCTTTCTTATCATTCATTATTCATCTCTGAACAATACCTCTTTGTTCTCTTCACACCCCTTTCAATTATCTTCTTCTCCCTTCACCAAAACTCCAACTTTTTTGCTTCAGTAGAAAGAAAACCCAAAAGGGTCATCGAATCTTCAATTCAATTCTTAATCAGCGTTGAAATGAAGCGCCCACTTTCGTCAGCTACTAGTGAAGACAGAAAAATGAAAAAGGTGAAGGAAGAAGAAAGCGATGAAAACAGTGAAAAAATTGACGGGGTTTGTGAGAAGAATCGTGGGTTAGCGAGTTTTGATGAGAACATGTTGTTCGAAGTTCTGAAACACGTTGACGCAAAGACGTTAGCGATGTCTAGTTGTGTGAACAAACAATGGCACAAAACAGCACAAGATGAGAGACTTTGGGAGCTGATCTGTACAAAACAGTGGGCTAACACTGGTTGTGGTGAACAACAGTTACGATCTGTTGTTCTTGCT
>Ga0099826_10001990_pt1 | contig 12843 bp, 11 predicted proteins | sample Mtrugardesep15_FD_76830 | JGI IMG/M metagenome (GOLD analysis project Ga0099826, IMG submission 76830) | Root nodule microbial communities of legume samples collected from California, USA - M. trunc garden sep15 | ecosystem: Host-associated > Plants > Roots > Nodule | place: USA: California...
ATATAATGCTTTCTTCTTTTGGTTGTTTACAGGGACATTCTTAATCTACACAGTGGTAGCTGCTTTTACTGTTGTATTTACGTCATTATGGGTGCCTGAGACCAAGGGAAGAACATTGGAAGAAATCCAGTTTTCGTTAAGATAGAGTATGTTTTGAGAGAGCATTCCGGCATGAAAATGATGTGTGTATGATATCATGTATTTTTATAGTCCTGTGTATTCGTTAAGTTTTGTGTAGCAAATGTAAGAAGGAACAGTAATCAATGCATTTTTATTTTTTTTAATGTACAAGCTGCTGTGGGAAAAAATATACATTAGTCAAAGAATGAGAAAGAAACCTGTTTTATAGTCTTAGGATAGCCTCACAATTTTTACCAAGTTCATTTGTATTACGAGTTACATTATGCCTCCGTTATTGGGAAGAAGGAAAGTGTTTGATGCACCCATAGATAGGAAGTTACATAGTTTAAATAAACAAGAAATACAAGCAAACTAAAATTTGGAAAGAGAACATACATTGATATAAAAGTAGAAATTTGAGACATTCAGTTGATAGTTTATTTTATTTGGTAGTATAGACATTCATTTGATAGCTTTATTAACAATTATGATACGGTATAAGACTTGTTTGATTCGCTAAAAAAAAACAATAGTTTTTTTGCTCATATCATGTTCAAATAACCCAACCACACGACAGGATCTTGATCCGATTATGACAATGAAACATATTAATTAATATTACTCCTACTAACATGCATCTTTTTTTAGGGGAGAGTGGATATGTCACATGATATAATTTGATTTCCACATTTGTCGTATGTCCACTTATAAGCATCTCAGATCCTATTTGTTCCTGCTTAATCAACTTAATTTTTAATTAGTGTTTTCTACTAACACAACACCTTAATGAATTCAAGGTTCAAACTCATCAACCAACAATAATTTGATCTTGTACGTAGAGAGCAATGCCTGTGGGGCAAAACTATGATGATGTTAGGAACCTTAGCAAGCCATTTGTTAGAAACAACAATAACAATGCTCAATCTGGTTCTTTTTATATTGTGCTATGTGTTCTCATTGTAGCTTTGGGTCCTATCCAATTTGGTTTCACGGTGCTTAATCAATGCATTATTCCTTAATTTATAATTTTGTTTTGTTTTATATACTATCATGCACATGCTTTTAATGATTAGTTTATTTTGGATTTACCTGTTTTTTATAATGCAATTATCCATTTATACAGTGTGGCTATTCTTCACCGACTGAAGCAGATATGATTCAAGATCTTAATCTCACAATTTCGCAGGTATTATGGATTTTTCTTCAAAACTTGTTATAGCTATAAAAGTATATTTTAAGTGAAAAACAACACCAAAATACTTTTAAAAAAATAACCTAAGATTTGTCTCTTTCATATTTTTTCTTCTTCTAACTAAGTTTGTTTTATATCACATTATTAGTAACGTTTTGAATATCTTATCCCAACAGTTTTCATTGTTTGGTTCATTAGCCAACATTGGTGCAATGGTTGGAGCAACAGTCAGTGGTCAAATAGCTGGATACTTTGGGCGTAAGGGGGTATATTATAACATGATCATCTAACATATTCACATTTTTTTGTTAATTTTGTTTAGAACTTCCTTTTTAATTTTATTTACTCATTTGAAAAAAAATGCTAACAAGGTTTATTTTAACTTCAAATTTCTTATTACTATATTAGGATTAATTGCGCTTTTAGTTTTTTTTCCTTCATTTATTCGTGATTTTAGTCTCCTCATTTTTAAATAAAATAATATATGCTCCAATTTTCAAAATATTTCTCCGCTACTGAATTTAGGGTTAACTTTTTCTTATTAACAAAGTCGTGAAATCAACAAAAATAGGAAAACCAAAATTGCATTCAAACATTATTATAATTTCAAAAAAAGTGACACACTTACATAAGCATGCTTCCTTTAAAAAGAAAAATATAAATGGAAGTGTTTTAGTTTTTTTAAAGAAAAAATGGAAGTGTTTTAGTTGTGTCATGTATTTCATCCGTATACATTCTCAACATAAATAGTTTTTACACTACTGATTAGTTATAACCGTCAAATCATAACTGTCTTTAATCATAACTACTTTTAAAATCACATATAAATAATTGCGATTTGTTGATAGTATAAAACTTTTACATAATGATATATCAAAATTAAACTTATACTTATATTTACTCTGAGATTTTATTTATTTACAAACAAATGGAATCATATTTTCCTTCTTAAAATAAAACAAAATTTTCATTTAGTCTCCTAAAATTTTAGGCATTATTTATCTTGGAATTTTGTTTAATCTTGAAATGTGTATCTTTATGGAATGTTGAATTGCAGTCACTAATAGTCGCAGCAGTCCCAAATATATTTGGATGGCTAGCCATTTCCATAGCCAAAGTAAGTACTAATAACATGTGTAATTTTTTGTACCAAGAAAAACCATGTCTAGTTTTGTTACCATGAACGTGGTTTTCAACAAGCAAAATTCTTACTTCCTTATGGCACAAGTTATATTGTTTACTCCTTTTTCTAGGACTCGTCGCTTCTATATATGGGAAGGTTGTTGGAAGGTTTTGGAGTGGGAATAATCTCTTATGTGGTAATCTTCATTTCCTGTATCTTTTCATTTCTTCATTTATAATACTTAGCCTTATCATATTTATATACACTCATGCATAATACTCATGTTACTAAGGCTATTTGAAAAGTTTAATTTTGATGTTATATCATTAATTTTGAAGGTAGTAATGATTAACGTTAAATATTTTCAATAATTTGATTATTATGATTTTTTTGTTTGTTTAGGTACCTGTTTATATAGCAGAGATATCACCGCGAACCATGAGGGGTAGCCTAGGATCTGTGAACCAGGTTGGCTTTGAAACAGAGGATTACATGCGTTCATTTTTATTATTCTTCTCTTTAATAATTGATACGAATATTATTTTTTTATGTTCTTTTCCTACAGCTATCAGTTACAATTGGGATCATGCTGGCTTATTTGTTAGGCATGTTTTTCAAATGGAGAACTCTATCAGTACTAGGTAAATTCATTATCTTATATAAATTGAAGTTGTGTTGAAGTTAGACCGTAGGGTTGGAATGTATATGTGTTTCAGGCATCGTCATTTTATGAGTTAACTTTTGAGAGTTAGACTCAAGCTCATTTAATATGATAGAATTGGGTTTAGGACCCAAGTTAAGCGTAAGAGTGAATATTGAAATTGTATTGAGGTCACACATTGTCAAGGTTCCCTTTTAGATGTGTATATTGTTGGAACAAAGGTTCAGTTTTGTGTAAATTCGAGAGAATAGATAAAGAGAGAAAAGAGAAGAGATTAAAGAGATTTCTATGAGGGAAAATTAGAGTTGTGTATTGCTTTTTAAATCTCTAATTGGTTATTACATTGGGTTTGTGAGAGACTATGCTATTTATATAGCAATGCTTGTTACACAAGTTACTTCATATGCAAGCTATCTCATAACAACTTTCTCAACTAACTAAACTATTTTGATAGACTGAATTACACTTCTAAGACTCTTCCTTCATTCATTTTTGTTGAGTTCAACATGGCCATCATGCTTCTAAGTCTTTCACATGTTTCTATCTTCAGTGACTTTGTCTTTGCATCTCCAATTTGAACCTCTCCTCTTTCAGTGCTCCAAAACTAGTGACTTGTTCCCTAAGAAAATGAAATCTTTCTTCAATATGTTTATTTTTGCCATGTGTTATTGGGTGCTTTGCTAAATTAATGGCAGATTTGTTATCAATCCTCAATATCACATTTTCTTCTTCATATTCTTTAATACTGAGTTCTGTCATAAGTGCATCTAACCAGACAACTTGACAAACACTCATTGTAGTAACAATGTATTTTGACTCACAGGTAGATAGAGCCACTACTGATTCTTTCTTCGAACACCAAGATATTGGTGTCTTGCTTAAGAAGAAACAATATCATGTAGTGCTTTTTCTATCATCCTTATCCCCACACTAATCTGCATCTGAATAGCGAATTAATTTAGCATTCTTATCATCCTTCTGAGTTGGAAATAGTTTTCCCCAGTTCAGTGTTCCTTTCACATATCTCATTATCCTCTTTGCTGCTAATAGATGAGACACTATAGGGTTTTTCATATATCTGCTTATCAGACCAGCAGAAAATGCTAAGTCTGACCTTGTACTACATAAGTACCTCAGCGAGCGTACAATACCTCTATACATTGTAGCACTAAGAGCTTCCTCATTTCCATCCTTCTCAAGCATCATAGCAGTTTCAATTGGAGTTTTTGCTAAGTTACATTCCTGCATGTTAAACTTTCTCAATATATCAGAAGCATATTTGCTTTGATACATGACAATTCCTTCTTTTGTTCTTTTGAATTCTATCCCAAAGAAATAAGATAATTCTCCTATATCAGCTGTCTCAAATTCTCTAAGAATTGATGACTTAAATCTGGCTATGACATTCTCATTACTTCATGTGACTAACAAATCATCTACATATAGGCAGACCAGCAAAATACCTCTTTCTACCGAGTGTTTGACATACATACCATGCTCACATATGCATTTCTCAAAGCCTATCTCACTCGAAAAGCTATCAATCTTCATATTTCAAGCCCTTGGTGCCTGCTTAAAACCATACAAAGATTTTCTCAACTTGTATACTTTCAGTTCCTGCTTCTTTATTTCAAATCCTGGAGGTTTCTTGACAAACACTTCTTCGTCCATATGACCATTAAAAATGCTAACCTAACATCCATTTGATGAATTCTCCAATTCTTCAAACTTACAATTACAACTACTGGTCTGATTGTTTCCATTCTTGCCATAGGCGAAAACACCTCTCCATAGTCAATGCCAGTTTTTTGCAGGAAACCTCTCACTACTAATCTTGCTTGTGCTTCAACACCTCACCATTTGAACCTTCTCTGACCTTGAAACCCCACTTTACATTTATAGCTTTCTTGTTAGGTGGTAGAGGTACTAACTCCCAGCTGTGGTTCCTCTCAATTGATTGCAGTTCTTCATTCATAGCTTTTGTTCACTTCTCACTCTTCAATGCTTCATTTAGTTTAACAGGCTCATCTTCTGCAAATAATGCTAAGTGAATCAGGTCACATGTGTCATTTATATGTGAATCTGATATTACATCAAAGCCCTCCGATATAACTGATGTAGTTCTTGTTTTATTTGATCTTCTAACATCTGATTTCTTCTCATTGGCTTCATTACTGCTATTTGAATCAAGTTGAAATGTCAGTTCAGAGTATTTCTTCTTTGTGTCAGATTCACTACTCCAATTTTTAAATTCATCCACTATTACATCTCTGCTAATTTTTACTTGTTTGGCTATAGGATCAAACAATCTATAGCCACCATATGTATGATATCCTACAAATATCATTTGTTCCCCTTTATCATCAGGAACATGTTTATAGCATACTAAGATGACTCACATTTGGCTTGCTTCGTGACCAATCTTTTTTTGATGTGATGCCTATCAATCTCTTTATAGGGCATCTCTTCAACAAGTAAACTGCAGTTGATGCTGCTTCTCCCCATAGATACTTAGGCATATTCTTGCATTTCAACATGCTTCTCACCATATTCATGATGCTTATATTCTTTCTTTCTGTTGTACCATTGTGTTGAGGAATGTATGGAGGAGTCACTTCATGTATTATTTCTTCTTCACAATGTGACTCGAATTCAGTTGACACATATTCACCTCCACCATCTAATTTTAGAATTTTGATGAAACTCCCAGTTTGCCTAGAAATCATAGCTTTGAACTTTCTGAATACATCTATCACTTCAACTTTTGCTTTGATTAGATAGATCCATGTCTTTCTTGTGTAATCATATATGAAAGAAACAAAGTATCTATTTATGTCTAGTGATTCACATTGCATTGGTCCACATACATCTGAATATATGATCTATAGCTTACCATTTGATCTACTTTCAACTTTCTGACTAAAGGAGTTTCTATGTTGCTTTGATTCTACACAATCTTCACACATCTTAGAAGGAATAGAGATTTGTGGTAAACCTGACACCATTCCTTTCTTCTTCAATTTATACAAATCTCTGAAATTCAGGTGGCCAAACCTATTGTGCCATATCCATTCATCTCTAATGACTGCAGCTGATAAGCATCTGTGTTCCATGACTTGAACTTCAATTTTAAAGATTCTATTCTTAGTTAATGGAGCTTTAACTATCATTTTCTGATTGTTATCCATTATCTTAAGCATCTTATCTTCCATTATCATTTTATAACATTTTTCGAGTAATTGGCCATGGCTAAGGAAATTACTCTTTATACCTAGTACATATAACAAATTAGTGATTAGAGAGTGCTTGCCATCCCTTCTTTTGATCATTACTTTTCCACTGCCTTGTGATGAAAGTTTGCTATCATCTGCAAACTTTAGAGTGCTTTTCTTTGATTCATCCAAATTGATAAACCAATCTTTCTTGTCTGTCATATGTGTGGAGCAACTTGTATCAAGATACCACTGATTCTCTCTTAAAACATCTTCATTTTGAGTTACCATCAACATCATGACGTCTTCATCCTCTTCGTCTTTGCTTCATATTTCTGAGAATCTTTCTTGTCATTGAAGTAACATTCACTAGCAAAGTGACCCCATTTCTGACAATTATAACATTGAATGTTACTTTTGTCCTTCTTTCCTCTTCCTCTTCCTCTTCCTTCATTTGAGCCACCCCTTGAATTACTACTTTCCCCTCTTTGATTTGATGAACATTGCTCAGAATGAGGCTTTCCACCATCTTTGAATTGATGTTTCTTGTGTAATCTCCTTTCCATTTTCCTTTTCCTCTCTTGTCCTTGTTTTCTTCATTTCTTGATTGAGACAACAATACTACTTCACTTGTTTTCTCAGATTTTGTGCTTCTCACATTCAACCTTTGTTCATGTGCTTCAAATATACCTTGACACTCATCAACCTTTATGCTTGAGCGATCCCTTTCTTATATGGTGATGACCATATGATCATATCTTGGAGTAAGGCTTCTTAAGATCTTTTCCGCTATGACTTGATCTCCAAGTGTTTCTCCACAGTTTTTCATATTGTTTGTCAGAGTAACTACCTTTTCGAAGATTCTACAATGCTTTCCTTCTCCGTCTGAAGATTCTCATATTGCATGTGTAGTGTCTGCAATCTCACTTTCTTGAGTTTGTCAGCACCTTAGAATGCACTGCTGAGATTGTCCTAAGCCTCCTTTGCTGATCTTGCATCTGAGACACGCTCAAAGATTGAAAGATCCACACACTGGTGAGTCAAGAAAAGTGCTTTGTAATCCTTTTTCTTCAGATCTTTGTGTGTAGTTCATTGTGCTTTAGTTGCATTTGTTGTAAGTTTTTCCACGCCAGAATCAACAATTTCCACTACGTCTTGAAACCCAAATAACACCTTCATCTGCTTGTGCCACATATCGTAGTTCTTGCCATCAAGAACGGGTAAGGTTCCAGGAAGATTGTTGAATGTGTTTACCGTGATTGCAAGGTTAGAGGATCAGAATCAGTGTTGTGATACCAATTGTTGGAACAAAGGTTCAGTTTTGTGTAAATTTGAGAGAATAGAGAAAGAGAGAAAAGAGAAGAGATTAGAAAGATTTCTATGAAGGAAAATTAGAGATGTGTATTGTTATTGAAATCTCTAATTGTTTGTTACATTCAGCATGTGAGAAACTATGCTATTTATATAGCAATGCTTGTTACACAAGTTACTTCATATGCAAGCTATATCATAACAACTTTTTTAACTAACTTTCTCAACTAACTAAACTACTCTTACAAACTGAACTACACTTCTAACATAGGTTTCAATACCCTAATCTTCCAACCGTTACACCTTGTCGGGTTGTTTTTAGTGTAGTAAATATGCCGATTCAAGAAAGAAAGAAAAAAAGTACCCTAATCTTCTGCGGGTTGTTTTTAGCTTTTGCAAGTGATATTCAAGCCCGTCTAACGATATCTACTGCAAAATTACAAAACATTACCACTCTATTATCATATTCCTTTGTAGAAATTGTAATATGCGATTTTCAACACTGTTTTTAAGCTAATGAAAAAGTAAATAAAAAAGGATTTATAGAAATAATGAAGCATTTCCGTGTATTCATTTCCAGGAATTTTACCATGTGCAATATTAATACCCGGGTTGTACTTCATTCCAGAATCACCTAGATGGTTGGTATGCATCATATATACCAAGTTGATTCATTTGATGTATATACTACACTATCTATTACCTATTTTTGTCACACTTTATTAATTATTTTATACGTGTAGGCCGAAATGGGAATGATGGATAAGTTTGAATTTTCACTACAAACTTTACGAGGACCCAATGTTGATATTAACATTGAAGCACAAGAAATACAGGTACTTAATTAATCTCATAGTATTATTATATAGTGACAAAATTAGGCTAACTTTACGTCATTGGACCATTTTAACGAGAAATGTTCATGTTTATCATGTAAGGGGTCATTGGTATCGAATAACACAACTGATACTGTACGCTTAGCAGATCTTCAGAAGAGAAGATATTGGTTTCCTTTGATGGTATGAATTATGTTTATCTTTTGCTCCTCTTGTCAATTTTTCTCACCTTCCTCCTCAGCTGTTTAGGTGATTTGATTCATATGTACTTTTATCGTAAAGATTTCTTATACCATCGATAAATTATAACTATCAGATCCTTAAAAATATTTGACTATAATCGTAACTATTTGTTTGGCGTACACGGCCATATCGGGGTATACACCTCGAGAGAAAAAGAGAGAGGAGAGGGTAATATTATAGAGCAAGGGTGTTTTCATAGCCCATATTTTCAACAAAGCGCCCAAAATTTCCACTCGACAATGGCGGTGTCTATTTTGCTTTGTGTTAAATAGGTGAAGCTCCTACGTTGCGGATGCTCTTATGATGGATTTAGATTTATTAACAGTTCAACAAATCCATGTAACTTTTGGCAATTGAGTACATGCACAATGTTGCAGGTAGGTATAGGATTGCTTGTGCTGCAACAACTTTCTGGTATCAACGGTGTATTTTTCTATGCAAGTAAAATCTTTTCAAGCGCAGGTAATCAACTATATTTTTTCACCAACTAGCTTTTTTTTTCTTTCCATTTCATAGACAAATGTTAGTTTTTTAATTTATATCTTGAATTTTCATGGTATAATTAATAGGAATTTCATCCAGCAATGCTGCTACATTTGGGCTAGGAGCTATTCAGGTTAAAAGCTATCCAGGAATTTCATCCAGCAATGCTGCTACATATGAGTATAAAAATATCAATAACAACAATTCAAACAAAAAATCATTTACAAGCTGTTTTAATTATGCAGGTTGTAATGACTGGGGTTGCTACTTGGTTAGTAGACAGAAGTGGCAGAAGGGTGCTTCTTATAGTAAGTATTAAGACAAATTAGTTTATCATAAATTTCATTTCTATCAAATCTATTTACATCTAAAAAATTCTATAATCATTAAGCATTTTAATTAATCTCTTGTAGGTATCTTCCTCTGTGATGACTGTTAGCCTACTGCTTGTTGCTACAGCATTTTATCTACAGGTTGGTAATTATTCACATCTCTTGAAATTCAATTCAATCTTTATACTAAAATAAATGATGTTATTTAATTGAACTCAGGGAGTTGTAACAAGTGGCTCTGACCTTTATAGCATGATGGGGATGCTCTCAGTTGTGGGGCTTGTGGTATGAATTTTATTGATTTGCCATATGTTTCTTTTGTGTGAGGGTTTAATTTTTTCATTATATTGTCAAATTAACTATTTACTAATTGTTTTTAGGCTTTGGTAATTGGTTTTGCTCTTGGTATTGGACCAATTCCTTGGCTTATAATGTCTGAGGTATGCACAAAGACCTGTTTCAACTTGCAGAATTTAAATATGGTTCTGGCTTCAAATTTTATTAAAATCAATTACAGTAAAGTATCATGTCATAACTCATAAGAATCACCCACATATGTTATAATGTAGCACTCAAGAAAAGGGTGATGTAACCATATTCTATTCATATACTGATTGTAAATAGATAAATCTATCTATTTACTATTAGAAAGGGCACATCGGATAGATTCGAGCCCAAAAACCCTAATATGACCCTAGTCGACTTCATGTGTTATATGATCCACTTTTGTCCGTGGATGAAAATTGATCTACAGGTCCCTCATATTTGCTCAAAACAAAAGCCACTCAATTTATCGGAACGTGTCACCTAGTGGCATAAACTTATCAAAAGATACCTTCTGATCATCTTTTTCTATCGGAAGCTATCTTCCGATCGACATTTTTCAAAGGTTGGAAATATTGTGGTAAGGGTGGTCTCATGTGGAACATATTGAGGTTTCGGCCACTTGTTGGGAAGACTAAATTTTGGCCCAATTCATAATGCATAACAGACCTCAAACAAAAAATTGAAATACAAAATATTTAGGTTTCATCCATTAGATATTATTACAAAGGTATGCCACTTCATGTGGTAATTGATTAATGGATGGTGTGGTTTTCAGATACTTCCACCAAATATTAAGGGCCTTGCTGGAAGTGCTGCAACATTTTTGAATTGGTTCACTGCCTCTCTGATCACTATGACTGCACACTTGCTTCTAGATTGGAGCAATGCAGGAACATTTACAGTCTATGCAATTTTTTCTGCCTTAAACGTTGCTTTTGCTCTACTTTGGGTTCCTGAGACCAAGGACAGAACATTGGAAGAAATTCAGGCATCGTTTATTAGATAATTTTGATGATTAATTATTTTATTCTATATATAATCTATGAGTGACCATTAAGTTTTGGTACACACATATCCATTTGTGTTTCATTGGTCTTATAAAGGAAAATCTGGAAAAGAATCCTCTCCAGTAATTGAACGTATGCAGTCACCAATCTCGACTGTCAAATGTAAAATTAACGGTTGTTTATTGCATGTAATTAACTGTGTGCTAGCGTTATAGCATGGATTCCGTATCGATAAAAATGTGTAGTGTAAAGAGTTTATAAGAATGTGCTGTTAGCATTCCTCGTTACGGGTTTAGATTAACCTCAATAGGGAAATGGATTTTCTTCTATGTAATCGAAATTTTTGTCTTTTGACAGGTAATTCTTGTTGCACGCTTATATGATATTTCCATAAAGTCCTATACTCTAGTGCCATGCTAATATGCTATCGAATGTGGGGTGTAAATTCCCGATATACCCTTTTTAAAATGAATATACAATCTCCCTTTACATAAATAGGAATCAGGGAAAAATGTTTTAATTAATTTTGAAACAATGGATTGTTATATTAATTTAAATTATTAAAAAGAAAGTTATCAATATATCCCACCTCAAAAAGTATTTATTATTAAAATTTCAACAAAAAAAATTGATAAGAAAGTGTGTTTTGCTCAAAATTAATGTAATGAAAGGAGAGGAAGGAACAATATATCACACAATTAAAATCATCTTATTATACATGAAAGGAATAAAATACAATGAATATATCAAAGGTGTTGGTCTAGCCAAAGGAATTAGACTTCAACAACGTGTGACGAACTAAAATTCAAATATCTGCTGGAAAAAAAAAGTACCTGACTTTTTAATGTCTTGATTGACTTATGTGAAGGAAGCTTAAAATATACAATTAATTTTACAATTAATCAACTCCATTTTAATTCATTAAGCTAGGATCAATTAATAACCAGGGCAAATTATGAAGTTGAAGAAGTAACAATTTAATAATAATTATTTTGCTTCATTTGACGCCAAGAAGGAAGCAATAAACTTCTTGAGACATCTATTGTAGACACATGGTCTCTCCAAGTGAACAAGGTGACCAGCTTTCTTTATACCTTCAAACGTTGTGCCTTCTCCTAGTTGCCTGTAATTTGATACATAAGAAATATTATACATACATAGTTATCAACTCTTCAATATATAGAGAAGAGTATGTCATGTAAATCAATTAGACATCAATATCATCTCTATAATTCTTGTATGTGTGGAGTATATAAAGAGGTAGAGACTTACTCTTTCATATTTTGAGCAAGTTCCAATTTGAAAATTTGATCATTTTCGCCCCATAGAAGATGTATCCTCTGTAAAGCCATGATTAATGAGTAACAATGCAACCAAAATGTTGTTGAATGTAGTAGTAAAAAAATTTAGATGATTTAAAATTCTAAGCAATCTTGACACTTCAACTGAATTTCCTTATTCATAAACATAAGTTTTTTAGTGGACAAAGTAATTACTGATTTAATGTTGGATGATTTTTATAATGTCATGAATTTTGAAGGAAAAATATAAATATCAAAAGAAATGTGGTTCCAAATAAAAGTTCTAAATATTTGGGTCAAAAGGACGAGGGATTGAAAATTATAAAGACCAATCTATAAAATGAGGGAATTTCAAAGTATTAATTTTTAGGTATTATTCAAGATTTTCTTCAAAAAGAAAAATAAAATATTATTCAAGATTCTCTAAATTCAGCTTTAACAAAATGACTCATGAATCACTTTTAAAAAAATCCCAAATTTATATCTCAAACAAATATTTCATATAGAATTTGAATAACAAAATTATATTACCTGGGAGAAATTTGGAATGTTGACGTCTTTATTGCTAATTACTAAGCCATCTAATAGCTCACCTCGTTCTTTCCTATTTGTGAACATCACCTACAATAATCCACGTAGTTAAAGTCATATATACAATTCACCAAAAAAAAAAAAAAAAAAACAAAAAAAAAAAA
>Ga0099826_10001991_pt1 | contig 12842 bp, 8 predicted proteins | sample Mtrugardesep15_FD_76830 | JGI IMG/M metagenome (GOLD analysis project Ga0099826, IMG submission 76830) | Root nodule microbial communities of legume samples collected from California, USA - M. trunc garden sep15 | ecosystem: Host-associated > Plants > Roots > Nodule | place: USA: California...
CGGGTGCAACCCAGTGAACTCATATATGAGCGCGAAACCAAGTTACAAAAAATGAAAAGTGAACATATGTGTAGAATAACTAATGGATCGACCGTCAGCACGATATCAAAATTCAAGTTTTAAAAACTAACTAAATAAACAACAAGCATAAAAGCTCTTTCGAGCTTGAAGAACCAAAATGTAGGCAAACAAGAGACCATAAAACCTGCAGATCTCAATATATTTAGAAACAACCGAGAATCAAATAAGTCAGGCCACCATGTCATATTATATAATAATATTTTATATTGTTGTTGATTATTAGTTATTATATCTTTTAGGACTATGACTGTAAAAACACTGAAAAGATGATAAATGAATTACTAAATAATATAGTTATTCAATTCATACACGGACTCATAACGACGTCTTTATTATTTTTAATATTTTTACCATTTTTTGGTAATTAACTTTTTCATACGAGTATGAACTCGCTTAATTTTTGACCATTTTTTCTTTCCATTTCACATAGGTGATTTTTCCCAACTTATTGTTTCTCACTCAAGATGTTATAATTTTTAAACTCTATTCATTAGTTTTTATCTTTTACGTCGACTTTATTCATTAGTTTTTTTTGTCCTCAATTCATATAGAATTGCAATGTGCTTTGATGCATAACCCCCTCGCTTTGAATTAACCTGTACGGAACACGGGCCCATGCTTGACACCGGTTTGTTGCTAGTTTTATATATAATTGAATCTTCATGGCTATTCTATTAGTTAATATATAAAACAGAATGTGGTGTATTTGTTAAAAGATAATTTAACCAATTTTGCCTTAGTTGTTAGTCGCGTGTTCAAGTTCCTCTCACGCCAATTTTCATATTTTTTCGAAAAATAGTTTAAAATGCGGTCAAAGTGAAGCATTGACTTGGTCAGTTTGCATAAACTGTTGTGTCACTGGTTTTTACCAGGTTTGATTGGGTCACACCGGTTTAACTACATAGCTGATCTATTAAGCAGTTTGAACCGGTTCTCATTTTGACCGGTTCAATTAATAAGTTCGGTCCGGTTTTTAAAACTATGTCCTGAACTTATGTTGTAGTTTTGATTAAAAAAAATGAACTTATGTTGTAGTTTTTTTGTTATATATATTACTTTACCATTAAAGGAAAAATTACCATCAAAACAAACTCAACATTGTATGCTCTAGTAAAAGTGTTAGTGATTGTAATATTCTTAATCAATTGAGGTTTATATATTGTAATCTCTAAGTTGAAGAAAGTCAATTAATTTGGTCACTCTTGATCAAATTTATCACTTGAATTTCAAATATCTTATACTGTTGCTACAAGAAAGTGGGTCTTAACGCTTCATGTAGTCTTCTCCGATAAAAAAAAAAGAAAGATAAAAGACCAGTGAAGACATATAAATAGCACATATCTTTCATTAGTTTTGGACTTTGCTGAATTTTTTTTAAGGCTAAATTATTTTTTGTCCCTTAATTATTTAATTAGTATTGGTTTGGTCTCCTAATTAAAATTTGATTTTTTAACTTCTCTCGATTATATATTTTGGTTTTTTTCGTTAGTTTTAATTAAAAAACGTTAGGTTTTCTTCTGTAATTTTTCTGGGATTCTTGTTGTTGAATGTTGATGAAGATGATATGAAGATGAAAAAGAGGCGAAAAAGATGAAGAAAACATAACGTTTTTGAATTAAAACTAACGAAAAATACCAAAATGTGTAACAGAGATAAGTTAAGGGACCAAAATAAATCAAATTTTAGTTAGGGGACCAAACCGATACTATCTAAATAGTTAAGTGACCAAAAATGCAATTTAGCCTTTTTTTAATATAGATATTTTGTTGGAATGATTAAATTGATCAACGTTATTAAATTGACAAATTCTACGGTACACCCAACATATTTGAGTGTACCGGTACATCAAATTGTTGAATTTATAGTTAAATGAGTTGTTTTTTGAAGAAAAATATTATTTTTTATCATTTATAATTATAATAATTAAATCTTATTCACCAAAAACATCAACAAAATTTGATTTTTTTTTTAATTTTTATTGCTCATAATAGAGAACTTTGATTATTTTATAAGATAATTTGTAAAAACTTTACTATGATTCTTATGAACAATGAATGATGTGTTTTTCTTATGAGATGATATTTTCTAAAATATAAATACATAAAAATAACTATTTATTTCATAAAATTGATCGTTAATTTATAAATTAAAAAAAAAAAAAGTATCAATACACCTCAATTTACTTGTGTACCATAGAAGTTCTTTATTAAATTTACTCAAATTAGTCTGATCCTTTATTTTGATATGCATCGTGTGATTCTTCATTTCGTCTTACGCTCCTTTCTTTCCTCGATAAGCACAGTTGAGAATTTTTCACTTAATACATTTTTTTCCAAAATTCAAGGAGTATTGCAAAATCCTTGAAAACAATCTAAATTACTTACTTTGTCTCTTTCTATTTTATTTTTCCTTTTGTTTTTTTTTAAATATGTATCTCTATCTCTTTCTATTTTATTTAGTAGTATTTTATTAGCCATACAAATTCATTTTTGTTGTCTAATTAATTGTCCTTTAAAAAAATCAATCTGTATCTCCTAACAAAAAAAAACAATTTGTATGGCTAATAAAATACTACTAAATGAATAGTCAATTTGATTAAGCAGTTTTTTTGTCGGTATTAGGAGGACTCCTCCCACCGGACAGTTGGGTGGATCATAAAAGTGATAATAACTAGAGAGACCTTCATTTGTTGGATTCAGCCAAAGCCAAAAAATAATTGAAATGTCATGAATCATTGCCAAAAAAAATAACCCTAGCCTCTACTGCACTTCAACATACTTTGTCACCGGAATAATCCAACTACATGGCGTTTTTATGTCCCCACGAAATTGCAACAATAATTATGAATTTTCATTACATTTTGCAAACTACTCTATCCATAATAAAATAGAGTTTTTTTTTTTGAACGATATAAAATAAAATATAGAGTTAAATATATATTTTTTCATATAAAATTATCAACTTTTGTTTTTCGCCCTCATAAAAAGTGACACTTTGTCTTTACCATTAAATTTTCTTACTTGTAGTTTTAATCCCTATTGTTAAATTTGTTGATAATAATGAACATGTAAAAACAAAGATGAAGACGAAGAGAATACCTTTTAAGTTTAGGGTATCAATCATATAATAACCATAACTTAAAGAGTAAAGGTTACTTTTTTTTATATTGAAAAGAGTAAAGGTTACAATACAACATAAATAACATATATTATAAAAGACTATAATACAATCATATAGTCATAATAATAAAATTATAATAGTATTATCCAACATCTTTACTCAAATCTACGATGCATTAATAAAGAGCATCAATGTCTCCTTGAGTATAGCTCAGTTGGCAGGGACAATGCATTATTATATGTCGGGGTCGATGTTCGAACCCCGGACACCCTACTTATTCACTTTAAAAAGTGAATTCTAGCCACTAGACTACCTGACAAAAAAATAATAAAATAAAGAGCATCAATAGTTTGTCCATTAAGTAAGAATCTTCAAGATGATGAGTAATAAATAGTAAGAATCTTTATTAATGGATAAAATTTGAAAAGAAAAAAAACGATAAAAGACTAGTGACTCATATAATTAACATTAAAATCTTCGAGATAACTCTAAATGTGACTTCAAGATTTTAACTAACATGTGGCTTATGACGCAACGTGCACCATCTAAAGTGTCAAACAACAAATGATAAGTAATCAAATCATGTTTGCTTCAACAATCAAAATGATAAGAGACGTATCGAAGCTCGACTAGACATGATCATTTTGCCTCCTATATGGACAAATCATTTTCCAAGTTTTAATTATGTTAATTTTTTTTAATATTATAAACCATTATTTACATTTGAATAGAAAGCAAGCGGACAACAAGCTGAACCGTTAAACCTTTTTGAATGGCAAAATCAATTCTTGTAAATACAATATTTCATGGACCTAGGAGACATAACATTGCTATGCATGACCTTTTGAACTCTATGTAAAAAGCCAACATTCTCTGTTAAAATGAAATGATATTTTACGATTGATCAGGTTCTTTTAAGTAGAAATTAGGGTAATGGGCGGAGTGTGCATATATTGTTGCTCATGCAGGTATAGGTATAGGCACATATACAAGTATTTTTTTTTCCTTCTTTTCAAATTGTAAATATGGGACATATACTATAGTACCATACCCAAACCCTATCCATTGTAATTTCTATTTAACCACTGAACTCAATCAGTTAGTTAATTTATTATTGATTATGTTAAAGAAAATATTTTGTTTGTTGTTTTTCTAAAAAAAATACTATCTTTTATTTTTTATTGAATTAATAATATGATTTTTTATCCTCTAAAAGAATACGATTTGTTTTACAGTTTGTAGAGGAAATCACTAAAACTTGCACAAAATTTATCGGTGTAATTTTATTTGAATAATAAAATTATTTGTCCGAAAAATACAAAAGAAGTTTTTTGCGTCCCACCCACTCCTACAGCAGGCTATATATACTTTCCCTACACCCCTTCCCATTTCCTCAAAACTTGGAAAACGCCGTCGCGGCGCGTTTTCTTCTCCAATCCCTCGCCGGAACCAAATCTCTCTTTCTCTCTCACATCAACTATCATGGGTGTCAAAGCATTTCTTGAAGGTGGCATTGCTTCCATCGTCGCCGGAAGCACCACTCACCCACTCGACCTAATCAAAGTCCGAATGCAGCTTCAAGGCGAAAAGAATCTCCCACTTCGCCCCGCTTTCGCTTTTCATCACTCTTCACACTCTCCATCAATCTTTCAACCTAAACCCTCTGTTTCAGGACCTATCTCTGTCGGAATCCGCATTGTTCAAACAGAAGGTATCACCGCTCTTTTCTCCGGCGTATCCGCCACCGTCCTCCGTCAAACACTCTATTCCACCACTCGTATGGGTCTCTACGATGTTCTCAAACAAAACTGGACCGATCCAGAAATCGGAACAATGCCGGTAACGAAAAAGATTACAGCTGGTTTAATCGCCGGCGGAATTGGCGCTGCCGTGGGGAATCCTGCTGACGTGGCGATGGTTCGTATGCAAGCTGACGGTAGACTTCCGGTGAATCAGCGACGGGATTACAAAGGCGTGTTTGATGCGATTCGGAGAATGGCGAATCAAGAAGGGATTGGTTCTCTGTGGCGAGGTTCAGCGCTTACGGTGAACCGCGCGATGATCGTAACAGCTTCGCAATTAGCTTCGTATGATACATTCAAGGAGATGATTCTGGAGAAAGGATGGATGACTGATGGATTTGGGACCCACGTGGTAGCGAGTTTTGCGGCGGGTTTTGTGGCGGCGGTTGCTTCGAATCCTATTGATGTGATAAAGACTAGGGTTATGAGTATGAAGGTGGGATCTGGTGGGGAGGGTGCACCGTATAAAGGTGCACTTGATTGTGCTGTTAAGACTGTTCGTGCTGAAGGGGTTATGGCTCTGTATAAGGGTTTTATTCCTACAATTTCAAGACAGGGTCCTTTTACAGTTGTTCTTTTTGTCACGCTTGAACAACTTAGGAAGCTGCTTAAGGAGTTTTGATGAATTTTTTATTCATTATTAATTTTCTAAGACGATTAACTGATGAATAAGTTCTATTTTATGTAGGGATTAGTATAAGTTAGGAGATTTTGATGTTCACAATATTTTACACCGATTATAATTTATACTATCCTCAAACTTTTGAAAGGCCATCTTTTTCATTTTACATTTTCATTTGTTTATTTCATCTGTATGTAAAATTTCAAGGGACAAAACTTCACATAACTTGTCCAATGTAGGTTGGTTTTGATCTCACAAGTTCGAATCCTACCGAAGATATGAAGACTTTGTTGATGGATATCGGATAGAGTTGTTATTTGGACACAAAAATTGACACCATTGTAAGATACACTCAGAGCTAGTGTCTTTTTCTCATCATCATCCGATGAGAGAAGAAATACTAATAAAAAACTAAAATTGGACACAAAAATCGACAGAGTATAAAATACACTCAGAGCTAAAATCATATGTTTATGTGATGTTTGATGTCAAACTTTGTGTCGGAAATCATCCAAAATCATTTCTATTTTGGATTTAAGAGAAATGCTATTTTGACAACAGAAAATGTTAAACACCGATATAAATACATTCGAGTTAGCCTATGTGTATCAATATACTGTGGAGATGGAAAATAATAATAACGAAATCATAACCCTATCACCGTGTAAAACTGTATCAAATATCTGGTATCTGGTATCAATTGCTGTGTCAAAGTAACTTTTCTTATAAGTATCTCTTCAAGTGCTTTTTCAGACTATGGTGGATCAAGCTATAATTTGCGCCAGTGACATTGTTAACAGGTATTGTACACTTTTGATTAATGAAAAATGAATTAAGTTCGTTTGATTAAAAAAAAATCAATTAGTAGTACTGTATAAAAAAAATTCTATCTTCATGTCACTTGTAGTGGTAGGTTCTTCTAAGTGGTTTCTTTAATACAAGTTCATATTATCATATCTTGTCAACTGCCAATTACCAATTAGCAGTAATTCACCAAATTGGATTAGTCATAAATTTCTTTTAGTATTCTCTGCTTGTTAGCTTCATGGCCATTTTTGTATCTGTGGTGTGTGTGTGTCATAGAGCTTTAAATATAAGAATCTGATTATACGAAGACATAACGAGAATTACTTTGCTAAAAAATATGTCAGAACAAAGAAACTTGGACAAGGGGTTATCTGCCTAATAATGCTTTGCCAGCTTATGCCAAACTACTGAATGCTGTCACAGTCACAAATATGATAATGTAATTGCAAAATCATCATGCTGTTTACTGAGTCAGTAAAAATCAGCATGTTAGGCTTCAAACAGTTCAGTTTATGTAATCTTTGCACATCCTTTTTTTCGGGGTAGTAAATGAACTTCAGTGCTGCTCTCATTTGAATAGAGGCTCTTGTGCCAACCTTAACAAAGAAGGGTTCTTCTCGCAAAACATTGTTGAAGACATGAACAATGCCGCTAGGTGGAAAACAAAAAACAATGACTGATTTCAATAGCCCAGTACCATCTCAAATTCATGTGCAACAAAAACCTGGCGTAGTAATCATCGACCTTTATCCACATTATAAGATTGATGATGTCCTTCTGATCTTCCTCTTTCCAAGTATGCCGGGTGCTGATCCCATCCTTCTGAGTGGTAGCCTGGCTGACTGTCTGACTTTTTTAACTTCTCGGAATTTTGATGTGATTTACTTTTGCTCGATCTTTTTTCCGATAGTGAGTGGGAATTGTCCATAACTCTACCCTTTTCTGGGTTTTTCACATCAGATCCTTGACGTTCAGATCCTTTTCCTTTATCCTGGTTGCGTGAAGTGTTACTCGACTCTCGGCCTCTATCTGCGTTATGTAGTTCATTTACAGCTTGACTTCGGCCCACCTTCAAAAAGTTCAGCCTGGATGTCAGTTTTGTGAATGCAGAAGGATTTGCTCCCTGCTGTGAAAGCATTTAAATAAATAAGTCTATCTACTCCACTAGTCCTATCATGTTTTATCATGACTTATGTGATTTTTCTTATTGGAACACAGAAATTAGTTAGCTATGTTAAAAAACAAACAGCAAATTTCATCGGGCATGGAGTGATTTGATTTCTTCACCCTATTACTAAGCAATAGTATGTAAGTTAAAGCGATGCAACATGGATAAAGAAACTAAGACATTTTTTATGAAATGTTAGAATAGCTAGATTCAATTTGACAGAAAAGATCATGAAAAAACTTGGCATCGTTATTGACTTTTGGATAGATCAGTGGTATTTGGTAACCGTTCTTTTTTTTGTTTTTATATATATAAAACTTGAAGAAGGTACTTAATTTTATGTAAATTCACAGTAGGTTTTTTGATACCTACCTCACCCCTTGAACTAGATCTCTTGTTGGAACTAGTTGGTAGCTGTTTGTTTGGTAAAGGTGTTGACTCTGGCTTTCTCTCGGTATCACTTTCTGCTCCACTAAGATAGGCGTCCTGTTGCGACATTGCCAATCATCCAATGTTTAAGAAATGTTAGATTGAAAATTATTATCAACCTTCGTTTTATTACATTTTTGACATATCAACCTTTGGTTTTTAACCGCACAAAGCTCGAGAAACTATGATATTTGTTTTCTTGCAGCAAGTATAAACTATAGAAAATAATTTACGGCCAAGTGAGGGATAGTATAAACTAAATATAACTTATATTATAATCAACAACACTCTGGAATAACATTCTGCAGAGTTGGTTACAAGAAGAAGAAGTAATACAATAATCCAACCTCTAGAAATTAGAGAGCCTAGTCTCTTACAACCAACCAAACATAAAACAATTGAATGCCCTCCCTTTTCCCTTTCAGCCTATATTTATTATTCTAACTCTCTACTGCAGTTCCTGGCTTCCTACAGAAGTTACATAGCAGTTAGTGCACACACAACATCGAATAATAATAAAATAAACCGCCTACTGATAATACATAACTTCTACAACAACACTAATTTGATTTCTCTGCTTCTTATTAACATAAGTCATAATGATAGGAGGCCTATTACTAAATAAACTTTATAGGATTTTTATAACAAGAAGAGAATGCTTCTTTGTTCAAACTTAAAATATCCTAATACCTAGCCTCTTGCGCATGCTAGAACCGTGTTTTATTCATGATTATTACTATTATTATATGGTGAGGCCAACATTACCCCTTGATGAATTGGGGGTAATTTACCCTTATTATTACATTGTTTTAAATCTTACTCAACTTTTTTTTATCTCCCTGCTAACATATGGACGGATAAAAGTAGACTTGTTATAAATGTAGAAAGTGGGATGCAGCATTGCAACGGATGTAAAACTTTAGTTTATAGTAGTAAGGTCTTATGATATAAATGCAATAATGGGTAAGTTGCAAGTTAAGTGCAGTTCTGCGTCTTCATTCATCAACTTAGAGTTTCAAATTAGATGTGATATGGCCTATATAAGTGGGAGGCATCACTCTCAAATCTAGTTTTAGATTCGTTGTGCCACTCATTATCGGGCCATTTGAGTTACTCCCTTATCAGGGCGTGTCTTGAGTATCACACTGCATGTGATATTGCCTAAGAAATGTTAATAAGTGAGAAGTATCCCATTCGCCTTACAGGCTGATTTTGAGAGGTTGAGTTAGGCCCAATCCAAATTCTAAGAATATCATTATAAAATTTATTTGAGGGAGAGATTATAAGGGAGTGATTGCACTAAGGAACAAAGCCTTACTAGATTTACCTTTGATCTTTCAGATTGTGATGCGGCAGCAACTTCGGCATCTCCCTTATATTTCCTATAAAAAAGATTCCCCATTAAGAGTAAAATTTAATTACCATTGAAAGAATCAATCAACCAAAAAGAAACACCGAAGAAGGTAATATTCACAGTCAAGGGGCCAAAAGGGCTAGTACAAAGATACATGATAGAAGAAGAAAAGAATGCAGTAACAAGCTTAGGGCAGCGATACGAAAAACATACTGTTTTCTTTCTTTATTTGATAACTGTCGCGATGGATTACTGATATTTGAAGTAGATCCATAATTCTGCTCAAGTTTAACATTAAGCCGCTTCCCAAGCTCCTCAACCATCCGCTCTAAGTTGGAAAGGTCCACTTCTACTAGAGCTAATTCCTCAAGTTCTGCCCTGGTCTGTGTAAATTGTGTAGATTATGAATTAGTTAAATGATTAAAACACATTATTAACCACCTTTGAGTGAATTTGACAGCATTCTTCATCAATACCAACATTAATTAAATCATAAACTAAAGTCCTACCTCAAGAGTTGCCCGAGAACTCTTCTCCTTGTGCAATTGTTCCTGTAGTTTAGCCACCTGTGAAAAGAAAATTTTAGAGAAAGAATCTTAAATTTATTTTTACGAGAAAGAGGGAAATCTATTTCGCAATGAACATACATCTTGCTCAAGGGCCAATCGCCGCTCTTGCAAGTCTTTCTTTCGTTCAGCTATCTTAGATTGCAGCTTTTCATTTGCTTTCACCTACAACATCAAGTAAAATTGGCTATTGACTTCGAAGAAAATAATTCAAACACATAAACAAGGTTAATCATAGAGGAAGTAAACAGATACCTCATCTACAATTTCGTTTTGTAGTTGTGTCTTGGTAGCTTCGAGCTTTTCAATTTCATCTCTATAGTTAAACATAAAATTAGTGGACAGAGAAACATGAAGAAACTAATAGCAGCATTGTACACCTTCCATATCAAATCACTGCTAGGTCTTGTCAACATTTAGAAACATTAAGGCAGGGTAAGGACAATGGAAATTGCATCCTCTACTGCTGCAGTATGGTGCTGCAGCTGTAGGGACCGTTAGAATCAGAGGGAAATTTTACTTCTTTCAGTTTATCTCTAGTATTGTTTGGTCAATTAAAAAACATTTTACAACTAATCCACGTTCACATGGGTAACAGTATCAAGAAACAACTTAAATAGGCAGCAAATGAGATAAAGTATGAACTACAAAATTATTACTAGAGGCTTAGAGAATTACACACAGTTGATAGATGTCAATTACTTACTCCTCTTCAAAAGGTAAATCAATGGATTCCATGGAGAGGTTCTTCCTTGCCTAGATAAAAAATAAAACACATAAAACCACCAACTCTTTAGTACATAGTCAATTTAACTCTCAAAGAATGTAGGAAAGAAACATTAATGGCATAAGCTTTAGCCAATTTAGGGCAAGCGACAAATACAGAACTGACAATGAGAAGAATTGCACCGTTAATTTTGAAAAGATTTACTCACAGAGGTGCGCCCCAACATAGTTTGGTGCCGAGGTGCTGGGCCATTGGACATGGTTGCAGATTTTGTCATATGTGAAGGGCTACGAGAAGATGAATCACGCTTACTAGCTAGAACAGTGGAAACTTCTCCAACCATATCAGCAGCCTTATTGGACTGATCTACATAAGCAGTCTTCTTTGGACTCATGAGATTTTCACTGCTTTCAGTATTTTCATGTTGAGTCTGTGAGCCTTCGCGTGACTTCAATGACATTTGATTGACTTTATTTTCTTCACCCGCTTCTGAAGATTTTGTACTTGAATTAGAATGATCATGATCCTGTCCATTACAAAAAAATTGCATTAGATAGGGTAAGGAGATAGCTTGTACAATAAACAAAGGGTAAAATAAAAACTACGAGCAGTTGAACATGGGAAGTGAATACTGAAAGATGAAAAAGCATTTACCTTGTCATTGTAATCATCAGCTTCAGAATCTCCAGTTTCAGTGTAGGATTCGCTGACAAGATCATCTTCTTCATCCTCATCAGACTCGTGTATTGATTCATCGTCATAATCCTCATCATAGGATAGATCATCATCAGTACCTTCCTCACTCTCAGACCCACTCTCTTCTGTGTCGGTGTATATATCAGGGGAAACGGAGCCTTCCTGCTACAACACTAACAAGTTAGGATTCTGAAGAGATGCTTATAAAATAGCAATAACAATAATAAAAAATAATCCCACTCAGATGCATGCATCATGGTTTCATTTTATGAATGGACGCCATGCAAAAAGTAAAATCAAGAGATATAATTACCCCAAATATGCTGTTATATTCTTCCAATAAAGTTATAACAATTGCTTGGGCATGGTTAGCAGCTGCAGCTGCTTGTAAAAGTTGAATAGAACCATCTCCTCCTACATCAAAATCATTATCGATCTCACACTCTCCAGCTAGAAGGGGACGGAGAAGTAACGGTGCCATGCAAGCTGCCACAGCTGAAGAACTCATTCTGTTTACAGCTTTGTGTGAAGCCACAGTTTGCATCATCAACAATATTCTGTACAAAAGAGCGAAATCATTAATATAGACTGCCAAAAAACATGATTTGAGTAATGTGAAGGCATCATATCGTGCAAAAGAGCCTGTGCATTTAGGTAAACAACTTAATCAAGCACTTATTAATAAAGTGTTTATCGTACAAGAGCTGGTGGATAAGCTATTTCTACAATCAAAGAGGTGGTTAAACAGGTTTCACATAAGCTGTTAGTGGTTTTAAATACTATCCTCATGGGGGAGGCATATTGAAATATGCTGAAAATAGCTTACGGGCATGAAAAAGATAGCTATCAATAAGTTATCCAAAAGGAAAGAAATGGGAAAGAGAAAATTATTGCTCAAATACCTTTGCAATAAGCGGCGATTTGGTTCAGGGAAAGTGTCATTTATTGCTGCGCGCATAGAAGCAACCCTAACACTGCGATCAGTTCCTAATAGTTGTGCCAATTTTCAACAATGGAGAGTTAAATTTCATGGAAAATGAATTTTGATTAAAAGACAAATATTGGGTTGACTGGTCCTAGATTTCTTTTAAATTAGATAAATATGAAAATTTAGAATGAAACTTACGGCAAGCTTCTAACAGTGCCTTACAGCAAGATGCAGGGACTGGAGAAGATAGCAATCCCCGAAGAACATGCTGCAAATTTATAGAAATATGAAGTTATAATAATGTATGAGCTACCTGAAGGAAACATCACATTCGTTTATCATCAACTATGCACACGGACATTGGACACGGCACAAACACAGAAAAGTATCAGTGCTATATTGATCATTAAGATACCTTAATACAATCACCAATGACATGTGCATCTTCATCCGGAGCAAAAACAACTTTTCCTGCAACCATGTGAAATATTCAAGAACATAAAACTCTCCGAAACATGCCAAGTAACTTTGACCCAAAAAAA
>Ga0099826_10001992_pt1 | contig 12840 bp, 8 predicted proteins | sample Mtrugardesep15_FD_76830 | JGI IMG/M metagenome (GOLD analysis project Ga0099826, IMG submission 76830) | Root nodule microbial communities of legume samples collected from California, USA - M. trunc garden sep15 | ecosystem: Host-associated > Plants > Roots > Nodule | place: USA: California...
AAAAAAAAAAAGGACAACAAGAGGATCGTTTCTTACAACGTTGTTGGATGACGCATTGGAATTCTTTTATTATTCTTTATATACGAGACATATTTAATTTGCGATTCTTGTTGTTCATTTGCTTAAATAATGTTATTGGGGCTTCATCAAACCAGTAGTATGTCGTATATCTATAGTCTTTTTTCTAAAAAAGAAATACCTATAGTCTTTTATATTATTCTTTTTTGAATAAATTCTTGTATATGTATAGTCTATAATTTGTTGAAAAATCAATTATTTTTAGTTTATAGTTGTTTAAATTGAACGCAGAGAAATGGCCACGGTGTTCTAGAGATATATATTATTTTTTGTTAATGTTCTAGAGTTGTTAGTAATATAAAATTTGCAAGTCGTGGCTATCAGCCTTTTGAGTTGTAATGAAATTGTGGAGTTGGAGGTTGGTGCGGATCAAATGCGCGATGAGGATGACAATAATTTATTTGAAAAGGGTAAAGAACTATATTATTTATATCAATTCAATATAATTAATTTTCTGGGTAAGCTCCAATTTAATGTTTTTTTTATAAAGAAGGTTCAGCTTTATTAATTTATTTATTGGCAAGGAATTTGAACCTCTTAGCACCTAGCATCACAACAAGAGAATGTAAATATTGAAGGAAAGCCTAACCAACAACCGTAATAGCAAGTAAAATGGACATCTGCATAAACAAGTGAGCACATTTATTTACTACTTATTACGCACATTTATTTACTACTTGCTACGAAAATTGATGAGAAAGTAAATAGAGAATCGAGTGTGGTTATAGAATGGACAAAATTGTTATCAATCATGTATAACAAGAATAAAGATTATAGTGATAAGTGAAAAAAAGAAATGTATAAGAGTATTCATGTGGGAGATACCTGTTGGAAAATAACTTAAAAATATGCATCCTGAAAATGTCAAATTTGGGGCCCGTATGTAGCAGCCGGGGCCCGAATTGTGCCTGCAGAAGGAGCATTTTGCTACGTGAAAAATCGGCGCTCAAATGTGCGTGACAGCAGAAAATCAAAGACGGCTTTTTCATGGGTCGGTTCTGTTCCAATTTTTGAGGGATGTTTTCCACTATAAATATAAACCTTGTATCAGATGATTATGTGTGTAGAAACAAAACACTGTGTAGAAAACAGGGTTTAGAAGCCAACATACAAACTAGAGTTTATATAGAATTTCTCTTGGCAACAAACACTAGGGTTGAGATTGTTTTGATTCAACTCGAACAAAACACTATTATGATTGAGTCTTTTGGTCACGGGAAGAGGCTGAGACTTGGGTAGAATTAAGTTTGAAGACTGATTCTTGTAACACAATATCTCTTTGTAAAGAAACTCATATCGTTACAGTGGAACAGAGAGTTGCTCTCTCCCCAGACTAGGTCATCATTAGACCGAACTGAGTAAACAAATTCTTGTGCTCTTCTTCTTCCTTTCATCTCTTGCTGTTTACTTATTGTTTGAATTATTTTGTCAACCGCTTGATATTGATTGTTTGGTATTAATGTGCTCCACGCATCAAAAATATTATTGGTGTGTTTTTATCAACGAATTCACAACAATACCCATAAAGACTCATTATAGAATGAACTAATTGATAAAAGATGAGTAACATAGTACAATGGTGAGAGTTATTTATAGGGGTGAGTTAGTCTAACTAACTCTTAACTACCTAACCAACCAACAAACCATAGTTTACATATTAGCTAACTATGGTTTATTCACTATACTATAATAAAAATGAATGTCGGAAAGGTATGTTACTTTATTAATTTACAACATGAATGCATGAATATTTTGTTACTTTTGGACCAACAAAGTTTTATCAAGTCTTTTACAACTCATTTGAGGACTTTCTAGAGGTTTTAGAGTGAGTCACTCACGGTTTGGAAAATGATTTTCAATGTTTTGTTTTGAATCACTGTATTTCTTGTTTTTCCCTAACCAAACAACTCTATAAGTGTTTTGAGTTCTTTTTTGGTATAGAACGTGAAATTAAGCCAACCAAGCAAGGACGGATGCATGTTGTCCCTTGTGTGGGTTTGTTTCCATAATATGAAAAATTGTAGAGGACAATTATTAATGCTACAATTTTCATATACAGTGCCCCCATCGTTAAAAAATCTTGGATCTGTCATTGCAACTAAGACATCTTATAAAAATTATAGAAGCAAGGAGATCAAGTGCAATGAAGTTATTGAAGCCTAAACAACTTGAAGGATTTATGTGCCAAGTCCCAAGCTCATATCAAAGATGAAAAACACGAAGAATGAAGAAAACAAGAAAAAATCACATATGGTTTATACACCCATGCACGCTAAACGAGACAAAGGGAGATCTGCCTCGGGTACATGCACCCTGCGCACATAATCTAGTGTCACACATGCTTATGCTGAAAAAACAATTTTTTGTTGTTTTTGGACCATGTCTCCAAGGGAAAAAATCCATGCGCCCGTGCATGCACAATGCAAAAATTGACTACTTAAGAGTCAATTTCACCCATAACTATTCATTCATAATCCTGACGGCTTATATGCTTAGAGGTGTGATCAGAGCAACCAATGTAGTATGATTGTCCTTTTATTGATACATTTTGAATTATGCTTATTTAAAATATCTTATTCTTAATGCTTTTTAATTTCTGATCAACTTTAAATCAAATATGAGAGAGAGAGAGAGGATCCTATTCGCTTTCATCATTTTGATTCACTTCATCTTTATTTTCCTTGCAAACAACAACTTTTTTGCAAACCTACAAATTTATTGTTTTTCATTAAGTTTAGTTTAAATGCATAGTCGAAAACAATATGCGACTATTTATCATCAACCACCATTTTTTAATCTCCAAATTCCTTAAACCACCAAACCAAAGATCTAGGTCCAATCCTCTTAACCAACTATCCATATTCATCCCCAAAAATCCATATGCGACTATTTTATAGAAATTGATTTCCATACATTTTTAGCAAAACTACAATCTCTAAAGACATGCAAGTTCGTTTCCGCCTCACCAGCCCAAATAAGAAAAGGAGAATCAATAGTCATTCATCTCATCAAAAGACAAAACTTAATCTTGAAAATATCAGGAGTAATTATTCAAAGAAGACATTTATCCTTTTCAGTTTAAACCATCTCTAAATCCATTTGAAAACCTCAAGCTTATTCAACGAAGAAAAAACTCCATCGCCAATACCACACTAGCAAGGGTGGCCCTTAGCACGGACGGAAGGGACAGACACCCAAGGCAACTTTTTTTGAAGGTATCAACATTATTGCTTTTAATTAGTAGTTAGTACTATATATATATTTTTTGAAGGAAGTAGTTAGTACTACATAAATATATATTTTTAATTTGCTTTAATCAAATGTATAAAAAGAATTCTTTTAGAGAACCTAGACTATTAAAATGATTTTAATTTAGTTTTTTACTTTCTTACACGTTTTTTTACGAGCACAAACATAATATCATGATATATTATGGTTTTAGCTTTCCGTCCAAAAAAACAAAACATAACATAACATGTCTCACGTCATATCCCGCTGTCACGTTCGCTTTCGGAGGAATCAAACAAACAAGAATTTAGAAAAGTATAACACAGACAAAAATAGTGTTTAAACTAAACTGTTTCTCATTCCTTCCATTCATTCCACATATATACATAACTTGAAACAACAGAAGAAGAACAATCCCAAGTTGTTGAATTGAGCTGAGTCAAGGTTAATGGGTATCTTGTTCTCAATTTCATCCCAATCATCATCATCATCACCAAAACCAAGTTTAGGAGAATTACCAGAAAGCTGTGTAGCTGTTATAATGGAATACATGGATCCTCCTCAGATTTGTAAATTAGCTTCTCTCAACCGTGCTTTTCATGGTGCTTCTTTGGCTGACTTTGTTTGGGAATCCAAACTTCCCTCTAATTATGATGTTATCATCCAAAAAATCTTTGATGGTTCTTCTTTTCCTTCTCATTTGGGGAAAAGAGGAATTTATTCAAGACTTTGTAGCTTCAATACTTTTGATGAAGGAACCAAGGTAACAAATTAACATAAAAATCGATGCTTTTGTATATGGTTTGTGTTTTGATTAGTTTTTGTGTTATTATTGTAGAAAGTTTGGTTGGATAGAAGCATGGGTAAGGTGTGTTTGTCTGTATCGGCTAAAGGGTTGTCAATAACAGGGATTGATGATCGAAGATATTGGAACCATATTCCCACTGAAGAATCAAGGTAAGATGTATTCTTCATATTTTTCTTTTCATGAACTATGAAGTTAAAAAGGGATAGCTGAGAAAGTAACAATTATGCATTTATACTCTTTTCATGTTCTAGTGTATTTTGGTCTTGGAAATTCTGTTGGCGATTTTTGGTTGTGCGGTGAAGAAAATTGATTTTATTGATTTGGTTGAGAGTGAGTTGAATGTGAAGTGATTTATGTTTGTATATGTCTAAGGGAAAAAATGATTTTTATCAATTTATGTTTGTTGAGTTTGGATCACAATTGCTTTTGTGTGTGTGCCACTTTTAATAAATTTTAGTATTGATTCTTTGTTAACTCCGAAGCTAGAAATGATAGCTTTTAAGTAGAATTGATTTTGCAGCTAGAATCATTTCTGAGGTTGGAAGCCAAACATAACATATTTGCAGTCAAACACTTTTGACTAACCAAAAGTGATTCTAAGATGTCCAAAGGTGGAACCATTTTTTCCCATGTTTAGGAGTCTTTGTACGGTACTGTGTTTTGAGTTTACCTACCAAGTGAAACTTGTAGCTTTTTGCATTGTCTTGTGCTGTTGTGAATAGAAACATGTAGATATTGATGAAGGTTGCCCTTGATTTTCTTTTATTATTCTGGTTGATGAAAGAATAAGCATTGTGATCCCAGTTGCGACACAGGGACAGCTGGTACTGGGATCGCGACACCAAGTTATGTCATTTTAGTTTCCAAAATTAGCAAATCTAGTTTCTCTTAATGTTGTATTAGTTTGAAATAGCGTTTTGGAGTAATGCTAATGTTATCTTTATCATCCGCAGATTCAGCAGTGTTGCGTATCTCCAACAAATCTGGTGGTTTGAAGTGGATGGTGAAGTTGAGTTCCCATTTCCAGCAGGAACATATAGCTTATTCTTCCGAATACATTTAGGGAAACCCTCCAAGAGATTTGGAAGAAGGGTTTGCAACACAGAACATGTTCATGGTTGGGATATAAAGCCTGTTAGATTCCAGCTATGGACTTCAGATGATCAATATGATTCATCGCAATGTTTCTTGAAAGGTCCAGGTAAATGGCGCTATTACCATGCCGGCGATTTTGTCGTTGAAGATGGTAATTTATCAACAAAAGTAAAATTTTCTATGACTCAAATTGATTGCACACATACTAAAGGTGGTCTCTGTTTAGATTCTGTGTTTGTGTATCCTAGTGAATTTAGAAAGGTTAAAGAGTTTTTGAACTACTCTTAACCTTAAAGGTAAAAATACAGTACAGTACTAGTATTATGTATGTATCAAAGATTAGGACAGCAGAGAATCGAGTTTTTAATAGGGTTCTTTTAGGTTTAGAATTTTGTAGAATCCAAGGGTGATGTATATTTAATTATTTGATAATCTGTTTAATTAGTATGGAATGTTCTATCATAATCTTGTATGGTGAAGAATATTGTATACTTGTGGTGGATGGAATAAATCATTTCTCTATTTGACGACAAAGAAACTTTGATATGGAATCAAATAAAGTGGACTACTTTTTTAAGGAATTGGAATCTCTCTCAACAATGAAGATTAAAAAGCCAAAAATATTAAAATAAAAACTTGTGTACAAAGAAAACATTTCCAAACAAATAATTGTTTTTGAGAGGCCAAGTAAAATTTTATTAAATAAAAAATGGCATAAGATATGCCAAATATACATCAAGTTCAGACCCCTTCTGCTGATATAAATATCTTGTAGAAAGCAGTAAACAAGTTCAACCTCCTTAGGATCTTGAACCATACCTCTTTTGCTATCAGACATTCGAAGAAAACTTCTATATCTTCTACCAACAGTAAAAGACCAGGATACTTGCTCTTCAAAGATTTTCCCACAAATCAAGGTCCTATCCAAAAAAGAGTTTACATCTCTATTTCCTATTTCTCTAGATAATTTATGAGAGACGAACAATATCTTCCTTCTCTATCTATTCTAATATTTGTTTCACCATCTTTGCTCATCATGACTTTAACACATGCTGCTTTTTCCAGTTCGAATTGTCTACTCCCATTTGCCCAATGAACCCAGTTGATTTTCCTAGATTTAACTCTAAATTTTTTTTAAAAGATATTCAAGTTTTGATATAATATCTAGAGTAATGGATTGTGAGAAATAAAGAAAATAGACATGTCAAACATAAGTGTCTGTTATTCAATTTTGACGACCTATTTCTTATTGCACTAACCACTCATTTTGACACCCAATTCTACAATGATTACTTCTAATGGAAAGACCCAAATATTTGCAAGGTAAAGATCCAAATACCTATGAACACATACATGAAATAAAACCCACTTCAAAACATTTTGTTTCTTTTGCATATATCCTATGCGAAACTAAAAAAAAGATAGTTTAAACGTGAACCTTTACCATTTTTAGTAAATTTTTAACTACAATTTTAACCCTCAACTTTCATAATTGTGCGATTTTGGTCTTTCATATATTTTTTGAGTAATTTTGACCTCTAACATTTATAATTGAGCAATTTTTTTTTTTTTTTTAGGAATAATTGAGCAATTTTAGTTCCTTAAATTTATCCCTTTCTCATTTTTTTTAATAACCCTTTCTGATTTTAGAGTCTCCCACTCATATGTTGATTAATTTATTTGAAGTCCATCATAGTAGCATACACCTTTCCACCTAATCACTTCTCCCCCTTTCTCAACTTCCCTTCCATCTCCCTCGATCTTTCTCTAACCAACTAAAATTGCCCTTTTAGGATTTGTTTGAAAGTTTGGAGGAGAGGGAAAGGGAAGGAAGGATTTCAGTGGAGAGAAATATAAGGGAAAAATAGAGAAATCTTTTACAATTTTTTAAAAAAGTATATTTTTAGAGAATGATAAATTAATGTTTATGATTAATATATTTTAAATTTTAAGAATATTATAATAACATATATTAAATTTGAAGAATTCATATAAACCCTCTAAAATCCTCCTCCAAAACAATTTTTTAGTTTCCCAAATGAGCGGTGTTTTATATTTTGAAGAAAAATAAATCCCTCTTTACAATGTCCTCTAATTTTTCCACTTACTCCTTCATTTTTTTATATACCCTCCCCTCCCTTCTTCTACAAACTCGCAAACATGATCTTAATGACAAACTTTTTCCTCCCACATTCCTCCCTTTTTAATTTATTTTATTATTTCCTTTTATCTTCGGACTCAAATTTTGCTATGCCTTATGTAATCTATGTAAGAGGGTGCATTTTGGGTTTCAATAATCGATGCACTTTGGTCAGCAAAATCTCCATCTATAACTCTTCTCATCTTAATTCAAATTTCATATCATTTAAGAGCATTTGGGACCTTTCAATTCATGAACCTTCCCTTTGGCTCCCATATGGTGAGACAAGAGTTTTTTTTTTTTGGTACAAGTGACGAGAGTTTTATAATTGTACAATGTTGTTTTCTGTATTCCAATTTTGATGATAAAAACCAATAATTTCTTTAAACATTATTACAAGGTAATTGAAAATTGACATTATTAAAAAAAATATCACCAAATATTTATGATTTTTTTTTGTTATCATCTATATTTTGACAAAGTTTGGAAATATTTACAAACAACATTGTTATTTTTATTTTAGGTGATGTATTAAATATAGTTAATTTGTTTTTAATACTAATTTTTTTGCACTATTTAATAATGCGACCAAAAGACAACTCAAAATGGATTAGAAAAACCTTTAAATGTCCTCGTGAACTTAGCTTGATAAATACAATAGATAATATATGAAAAGTTTATGTTCAAATCCCGATCACTAAAAAATGAAAACTCTAAATTCCAATCGGGCTGCGTAGATATATCGATCGGATGGAAGAAATGCAGACTATATAGACATGCGGCATGTGCCGCCTATAACTGGTTTAGTTGGTCCTAAAATGGAAACCCTCTAATTCATATTGCTACGTAGAATAAGAATGGGTCCATCTCTTAACAACAAAAATTGGGTCCATTTTTTTTTGGGTTGTTTTATATAAGATAATTGGGTCCATCTTTTTATTTTATATATTTTTTTTAGAGGACATATTTAGTTTACTTTTCATTCACCTTCGTCGTAAAAGTTTATATTTTTAACACATTTGCAACTAATCAAGTGTAAAATCTTAAAAATAACCATAATAAAAATCAAAAGTTTATAATAGTCTAATGATTATTATTTAATCACAACAAAAATAAATTTAAAAATAATTTAGTTTTTCTTTTAGGGGAAAAGAAAAATTGTGAAGGCTTAATTCGTCCAGAAAAATTTCGATCATATTGTTAGTGTTAGTTGGTAGGTAATTTTTCAGTTGTAATTATATAATGATGGCTAGCGGAAAAAGCCTAGCATTATTGTGTCCATTTTTTCTTTTTTGTTTTGTTGTATATTTATCGTAAAAATATTTTCCCGTAAAAAAAAACTTATTTTATAATAGAAGGAGCTAAAGTGGTACACGACAACAAAGCTTACCGATGGTCACTTGAAACCAGCTCTGAAAGAGGTGAAGGTGATGACTCTAGAGAAAACCAACGCACTTACTAAATAAATTTACATTTCAAATGGTAAACCGATAAGAATTGTCACATTCCGCTCTAATTCTTAAGTTATTCAATCGATAAAGAACGATAGAATGGAAAAATAAATAAATAAAGGGTAAACTTGAAAGAGAAAAAAGAAAGAGATATCAAATTTAACATATATTATAATCAAATATATTTTATAAATAAAATTAAAATGAGTTCTTTCTATAGTGTTCAATATTGTTCGTATTTTTCCTTCAAAAAAATATTGTTCCTCTTTTAGTGAAGTTGTTCATATTTTAATAAAATTATTATTTTTAATTAATAATTTAAAAAGTATTATAAAAGACCAAGGTAGTAACTAACACAATTTAAATCAATCGTATATTTAGAAGGAAAACATTCAACCTAAATTGATACATCTATATTTAATCGTTGACTCACTCTAGATTGCTATGACCAATTTTATCTAAAAATCGAAAAAATTATCACAAAAAAGATATATAATTATTTAGAGTTTATCTTTTTTACTTAGGAGAAAAATCTTCTATTGTTTCTTGATTATTTTTATTTATTTTTTAACAAAATTCTATTGTTTTTAAATGTTTACCGTCCAAACCTTTTATGATAAAAAAATTAAACTTTGTTTTTTAAATAGAAAAAATTAAACTTTGTTTTTTAAAGTTTCTTGTAAGAAAAACTTAAAGTTAAAAAAATATTCATGAGTACTCTTTTTTAGAGGAATATTTATATATATTTTTTAATATGGAATATTTACATACTTAAAATGGAGAATTTCACCAAAAAAAGTTAAAATTAAAATATTTGTTATTGCTTAAAAATATTTAATAAACAAAATAGGTTCTGTAAGAAAAAAAAAAAACTAAATACTGGATTTGCTTCGGATAATTAGTTGTATTTTTTAACAAAAAAAAAACAAACAATTGACGGAGTTTCCGAAGAACACAAAGGTTATGAGAAAAACCGAAACATGTGATGATAAGTGTCAGTAAGTTAAGCGAGTTGCCCACGTTAATTGGATGACACAATCTTCGAAGGTTGATGGCTGGTAAGGGTAATCACGTCATTTCACAAACACAGTCCTTGAATTGAATCTCAACAATTAAGCTTCGAACCTTCTTCTCCAAAACTTCGTTATATCTCAATTCTCACACCAACCACACAACGAGCCAGCCATGGAGCTTCAACTTGATTCCATGGCCGCTTCAATTGGCGTTTCCGTCGCCGTTCTCCGCTTCCTTCTCTGCTTCGTCGCCACCATTCCCTTAAGCTTCTTTTGGCGTTTTGTTCCTGGTCGTCTCCCTAAACACTTCTACTCCGCCGCTGTTGGTGTTTTTCTCTCTTATCTTTCTTTTGGATTCTCTTCTAATCTTCATTTTCTTGTTCCTATGGTTCTTGGTTATGCTTCTATGGTTATTTATCGTCAGAGATGTGGTATCATCACTTTCTTTCTTGGATTTGGTTATCTCATTGGTTGTCATGTTTATTACATGAGTGGTGATGCTTGGAAAGAAGGTGGCATCGATGCAACTGGTAATGATTCATCTTTTTTTAAATTATGATTTATTTATTTTATTTTATTAATGAGGGTTTTTGTTAATTATGGTGTGTGATTGGATTTTGGTGATTTTAGGGGCTTTAATGGTTTTGACATTGAAGGTTATATCGTGTGCAATTAATTATAATGATGGATTGTTGAAAGAAGAAGGTTTGCGTGATGCACAGAAGAAAAACCGTTTGATTAAATTGCCTTCTGTTATTGAGTATGTTGGTTTTTGTCTTTGTTGTGGAAGTCACTTTGCTGGTCCTGTTTTTGAAATGAAGGATTATCTTGATTGGACTGAAGGACAAGGGGTATGTTATGTTACTGTTAATCTGTTTTTTTATTTAGTAGTTAAGAATGAATGCTTAGTTCAGTTCTCATTGAGTAACTGAATGCATGCCCGATTAATTTATGCTGACGAGTGATGAATAAGTTAGTGTTCTCATATTTTGGGGTGCGTTTGATTCGTAAAACAATAAGTACCGGACAAGTAGAACATAACCTATGAAGCACGGATACGGACACGACACAGACACTGACACGCCGGCACAACTAATAATATGAAAAATCACATAATTCAGTGTAATTACAAGTGTCATGTGGACACGACCGTGAACGCCTAATCCGAGGAGTGTCCGTGCTTCATAGAACATGACACTATATACAAGACAAAACTGTACTGGAGAAAGATGGAAGGATAGTCTTTTTTATATCAGAAAATAAAGGGTATTTTGGTATTTTTGATAGTATGTACTCTAGACAAAAAGTTGTCCCATGGTTTTGTGAGGATGAGAATTCATGTTTTTGTCGAATCCCTTGCTACCTGTTTTGTCCCATGATCAGTTTCTAAATCAAACATGGTACAGAAAAAGTTGTCCAGTCCAGTCATTTGTTTTTTAGCAAATCAAACGCACTTGATATTTCAACTTGAGTTTATATCAGTGTTGTCAAATGTGGATAGCCGGAAATATGGGCCTGATTAAACTGCGCTATGCAACAGTACTATAGCGGCCACTGTAGTCGTTACTTGACAACATTTTGTACTAAAACATATCGCAGAACAATAGTGACTTATTTAGGTTCCGCTATGCCATGCCATAACAATTGTTTGCCTCTATAGCTGCTATTTAACAACACTGATTTTTATTATTGTTGTTGTTGTTGTGATTTGTAGATTTGGAATTTCGGTGCAAAAGGACCAAAACCATCACCATATGGTGCAACAATTCGAGCTCTACTTCAAGCTGGTTTTTGTATGGGATTGTACTTAAACCTCGTGCCTTATTTTCCTCTGACTAAGTTTACCGAACCTTCATATCATGAATGGTGCTTCTGGAAAAAGTTGGGTTACCAGTATATGTCTGGCTTAACAGCACGTTGGAAATATTATTTCATTTGGTCGATTTCAGAAGCTTCTATTATCATCTCCGGCTTGGGTTTCAGTGGCTGGACTGATTCCTCTCCACCAAAGCCACGTTGGGACCGAGCTAAAAATGTGGATATATTAGGTGTTGAGTTTGCAAAGAGTGCAGTTGTAATTCCAGCTGTGTGGAATATTCAAGTCAGCACCTGGCTTCGCCATTGTGAGTTTCAGTTCTTTCCTTGCACGGTTTTTTAGCTAATATATATCTTCCAACTTTACGCATGAAACTTAAATAGGGTGCAGACTTGATGGTTTTCAAGTTCTGGTAATAGTATGGCTAGATTAGTTTTTCATGTTGTTACCTGTTTGGTTCTTGAATTATTTTTGTATAAACGATTTATTGGACCATGTTAAAATAATCTTTCTTCTTCAGCTATAACATCTGTTTTGCTGACGGTAGATTATAGCATCATCAAGCCACCAGCAGTTGATCTTCATTGTTTTTAATTGTTAATCTTTTGTTCCTACCCTTTAAACTGGGCTAGATGCAAAATTGAAATTTGTTGATGATTGCTGTATTACTTTTCATTCATAAGGTTAGACAATGAAATATGAAGTAACAATGTTTGCTATTGTCTATGTTTTGGTAGATGTTTATGATAGACTTATCCAGAGTGGGAAGAAGCCAGGGTTTCTTCAGTTACTTGCCACACAGACCGTTAGTGCTATTTGGCATGTGAGTAAAATTTATCTGCATTTTAAGTTGATCGCTATTTACTCTTCTTTCTATCACTACTATATTTGGTTTATGCATGATTTTTGCTTCAACCTTATTCGCTATCTTCGCGAATGCACTTGTAGTTTCTTCGGAAAAACTAACAAAGGAACAGATAGTCATTTCAATCATCACTTTGTGATGGTCAATCTTTGATATACATCTGTTACCATGAAACAACTTTGCCAGGCTGCTATTTGTGCTGCTGAAAAGAAAAATTTCATACTAACATTTTGACATTTTTATTTCAGGGGCTGTATCCTGGATATATTATATTCTTTGTTCAGTCAGCATTGATGATTGCTGGTTCCAGAGGTATAACTATTGAATTAGGCTTATTTGCATTTCT
>Ga0099826_10001993_pt1 | contig 12839 bp, 4 predicted proteins | sample Mtrugardesep15_FD_76830 | JGI IMG/M metagenome (GOLD analysis project Ga0099826, IMG submission 76830) | Root nodule microbial communities of legume samples collected from California, USA - M. trunc garden sep15 | ecosystem: Host-associated > Plants > Roots > Nodule | place: USA: California...
TCAAAGAAGGAGCTGAGATACAACCACTACAAAAAGTTGAAGGAGGCCAACATGTTCTCAAAACTGCAAAGCTTAATAATGTTAAAGAGGTTAGTTCCAAGCACCAAAACATTTTATATTCCAATACCATGCAAAAATTTCAAATTTGTTTTTTGGTAATTAGATGCAAGAATTGTCATGCTTTATTGCTCAAAAGTCAAAACATCATTCCATATGATAACAGTTGTGTTATTTGAACATGAAGTTACAAACATCGTACGTGACACTGTGTTTATCTATATCTCTCTTTTACTTTATATCCTCTACAACTTACACATTTCAAAAATAAACACAAAAACCAAATTCGACATCAAAATTTTAAGTCAAAAAATCATCTCTATAATAATTGTCCACGAGTCACGGTGTATTAAATTTATAACAGAAATTGATATTTATTTACTTTTTCTTTGGTTTCAGAATGCAGTGTTGCTTGTTACTACGACCAAAACCGAGTCTGATGCTATATACCATTTTCTTGGGATTTATCTTGTTGCCTTTGTTAGTTCCCTTGCTGCAGCTATTACTTACTTCATGTATACATGGTTCTTCCAAAAACCTGCTTCAATCCAAAGCTTTTCATTTGTTTGCATATGTGGGGCCTTTCATTGGATTCCATTCACTATTACTGCATATGCAACCATGTTTTCTGAAGTTCAATCAAATCCCATTGCCTTTGCCATTTCATTTACATGTGCTTACTTGCTTCATGGTCTCATACTCACCTCTCTCACATGTTCTTTGACTCGTTTACTCAAACGTCAAAAGCAAACACACTTCAAAACCTGGCTTCAAAACCAATTGACTCTTTCCTGCCACCTTAGATTTGCAAAGCTTCTCTCAGGAACAGAAGCCTTCTGCGTATACTTACGCCTTATCGGTGCCAAAATTGGTAAGCATTGTTCCATTAGAGCGATCAATCCAGTTTCAAACCCCGAGTTAATGTCAATTGGTGACGGTGTTCATCTTGGTGACTTTAGCCGCATAATCACTGGTTTCAACTATTCCGATGGATACACTTGTGGAAAAATAGAGGTTCAAGATAACTCAGTTGTAGGTAGTCAAAGCCTAATCCTCCCTGGTTCACTTGTTGAAAAGAATGTCATTCTAGGTGCACTTTCAGTTGCTCCGATGAACTCTATACTACATGAAGGTAGTGTTTACATTGGATCTCAAACCCGAGTTACAATGCGGAACTCGGGAAATGCTAATTTTGATGAAAGAATAGAGGAGATGGACATTGACTACAAGAAAATAGTTGCAAATTTGGCTGCAAATTTAGCTGTAACAACTATGAATGCTAAAGCAAGATATTTTCATCGCATCGGTGTTAGTGGAAAAGGGCACTTGAAAATATACAACAAACTTGAGGGTATTCCAATGCACAAGATTTTTCACCCTGGGAAAAGCTACCCTATCATAGTAAGACATAGTAATAGCTTGAGTGCTGATGATGATGCAAGAATTGATGCGCGCGGTGCTGCTTTGAGGATATTTTCCGATGAACCTGCTACAGATTCTTCTGATTCCCCTCCTCCCACTCTCATTGACTTAACACTAAAAACAGGAAATGCATTTTACGCTCGAACTCTTGCTGATTTTGCAAGCTGGCTTGTGTGTGGACTTGCTGCAAGGGAAGAACTGGTAAAGAGTGCTCCACATGTTCGTGAAGCAGTGTGGAATTCGCTAAGACATGCTGATTCATATGCCGAAATGCATTACTACTCAAACTATTGCAGGCTCATGCGGTTCGAAGATGGACAACAAATGTATGTGAAATTCAAGTTAAGGCCTCATGACACCAGCATCAGTGAAGACAAAGGTAAAGTTAATCCAACAGGGATTCTGCCACCAGAGACAGGTGCAATTCCTAGAGATGAAAATGATTCACGTCCTTTGCTTTTCCTTGCTAATGATTTTCAAAACCGTGTTAGTTCCTCCAATGGAGTTTCTTATGTTTTTCAAATTCAAGTAAGACCAGTTCCAGATGATACACAAGGCCGCGAGGTTGCATTGGATTGTACTAAACCATGGGATGAAAATCAATTCCCTTTCATTGATGTTGGAGAGATTAACCTCAATGAAAATCTTCCTATGGAAGATTCACAAAAGCTTGAGTTTAATCCTTATCTTAAAAGCAATGAGTTAGATACAATTTCAGCTACTTCCAGCACACAAAGTGCTTCAATTGATCACGGACGTTCATTGATCTATGAGATTTGTCAGCACGTGCGCAATAGACAGCCACTCCCAGAAGCTTGGAGAAACCTTGTACAACAATCTAATGTTAAGGTTGACTTGTCCTGTTGTCCTATGGCATCATCAGCTCCATTGCCTCAAAAAGAACCATTGCTGAAAAAGAAAACAACACCAGCATTAACATTGACAAGAACATGGTATCAAACATTCTCAGCACTCTTCATTCAGCCACTACTACAAACAATTTTACCTCACATGGTAATTGGTTTAGCTGTTTTTGTTCCTCTAAACATGATTGTTTATTTTAAGGATGTCAAAAAACTTCCACTCCATTGGTTACTTCCATTCTTTTGGATTCTCTCAGGTTTTATAGCTGCACTATCATGTGTTATAGCCAAAAGAGTACTTGTAGGAAAAAGGAAACTTGGTGAAACAATACCAATATGGAGTAAAAAAATTGTCTTTGATAGCACATGGCAAGCTATAAGAACATTGGTAGGTGATTACTTCATGGATATAACAAATGGCTCATTTTTGTTTGTGATTTGGATGAAAATGATGGGTGCTGAGATTGAAATGGAAGGTACTTACGTGGATAGTAATGGAGCAATGTTGAATCCTGAAATGGTGAAGATTGAGAGAGGTGGTTGTGTGGGAAGAGACGCATTGTTGTTTGGACATATATATGAAGGTGAAGAAGGTGGAATGGTGAAGTATGGAGAGATTAAGATTGGTGAAGATGGGTTTGTTGGTAGTAGAGCTGTGGTTATGCCTGGTGTGGAAGTTGAGAGTGAAGCTATTCTTGCTTCTTTGTCTCTTGCCATGAAAGGTGAAATCATTAGGTCAAGATAGATATTATCATTTTCATTTCAATTTATATACTATACGTGGATGTTTGGTATCATTGTGACGTTGTTGAAATCATGGTGAAATATCATGATGTTGTATGTATGGTGTAACTTTTACAAAATTATACTGATTCATCGTGATTTTAGTGAAGTCGGTGTGATATCCAACATGGATTATACATACTATGTGTAAGTGATATATTGTTGTTAGCACATCATGTAACTGGTTTGATTTTTATGATGGTAAAAAATTCTCCCAAGCTTTTTAATGATGTAATATGATAATATGTCACCATATAATAATGTGGGTCATTGCTCATTACTGTATTAGATTATTATTTTCTCTTAATTTCAACAAAGTAAAATTTAATACTAGTTCATATCCATTCCTTTCATTTTTATTTGTCATTTTTTGCAATATTCTATTTACTTGTTACTCTTAAAGTTCAATTCAATCTTAATTATTATTTTATCAATTTTTTTAAAAGATTTACTGTAAATAAATAAATAAATAAAAATAGATTCCCTCAAAAAAATAAAATTTGATAAGAATATTAAATAAAAATGATAAATAATTAAATTAAAAGTAACAAAATTTATTGATTTGTTAGTATGTGTGAATGATTCTTAAATAACAACTTTTTTTTTTGAAAGTCTAGAATAACAACTTGTTCTCTCAATTTTTATTATAAATAAATGAGCTAGTGTAGGGAATGAGGATATATAAATATAAAAAATATCTATATATGAGTGAGGAGAGCATTATTCCAAAGTTTTCGACCAACGGATCATGATCAAAATTGATTCATTGAGACAATATTCTAGTGTAATGCTTTTTCTACTATAGATTTTAGGTGGATTAATTTAAAATTAGTGTGTGGATAACTCAATTATGATGCTACAACGTGATAGGCTAAACTTTGTTGGTCCACTATAATAAAAATTGTTCCACTATAGTAATAACTCAAATGAGTGAAGGAATTTTTTTTCTTCTTTTCTTCCTTTCTTTTGAAATATGCTAGGCTAAAGTCACAAATACTAAATATAAAAAAATTGAGAATGAGCATGTGAATTCGCACTTAATATATCAAATGTTTTTGTAACTATTTTCTATCGAATTGTACATACAAGATAATATGACTCTTTTTCTTTTATAGGAATAAACACAATTGATTATAAGATGAAGGGTGGAGAAGCCCAATTGGCTAATTGATGGTTTTCGACAAGCAATAGGTGACTGCGATTTATTGAATTCTCAATTTGAAGAGTATGCTTTTACATGATGGAAAGGCATCAATTAAAGAGAGACTTGATAAATATGTGACTACTAATGTGTAGTCTCATCTCTTCCCTCAAACAAATATTAATAATTTGATAGCTCAACCCTCAAGGGTTACTTGGTGGTGAAATATTGAGACCTATGAGTGTGCTCTTTTATAGATCTCAAAATCGAATCACTTAAAGGCAAAAAATTCATGTGTTAGACCAATCTATACATAGTTTTACTATGACTTTAGTTGGATCCTTCGTTGGTGGACAATGCGATTGGTCCTTCGAGTTAGTTGCTTCTTAGGTTATATTGTGTATGAAGATTACGGGCTATTGTTAATGATGATATTGTAGAGCTTATTATCCTTGATCGAGGCCTGCGACATGGTGATCCTATGACTGTATTTATTCATTCTATATGTAAAGGTTTATTAGCATAGATTAAGCAAGCTAAGAGAAGGGGTGACCTTCATGGAGTCAATCAATATTTTTAGGTTTGCCACTTTTATTTCTCACTTATTAGCACCCGATCAGACTGTGAATTTTCAGAAATCGGAAATTTTTGTTGCTTGAATGTACATTAAAACTATAGGATACAATACCATGAAACTTGGGGCGCAAATGTTTTAAGCACAGGAAAACATATGGGTCTTCCTTCTATAATTGACAAAATTAAGAAGGCAACCTTTTAGTTCATCATAGATAAGATGTGGAAGCCTATTAGTTCTTGTAGCATCAAGAATCTCTCGCGTGCTAGTAAGGAAGTTACGATTAAATCCGTTCTTCAATATATTGTAGCTTATGTAATGAGTATTTTTCTTCTACCACCCTCTTTCGGGGATGTAATTGAAAAAAAAATGACGAATTCCATTTGGTGCGACCATGGTGGTAGTAATACCCATGAAACTCATAGCCTTCCATGGGACAAATTTTCTAACAAAAAAATGGGAGGCAAAAGGCTTCAAGAATATACATATTTACAACATTTCCATGTTAGTTAAACAAGGACGGCGTCAATTGACAAACTTAGATTGTGTTACACTCGATTATTCAATGATAAGTTCTTTTCTAAATGTGATTTCCTCTTAGCATTGTTTGGCCACAATATATTCTAGCTATGTATGGAAAAAATATTTGGAATACACAAATTTTGGTGAAAGAAGGAAAAAGATGGTGCATTGGATATGGGGGATACTATTCCTGTTTGGAATGAGTAGTGGTAGAGTGACGGTGTTGTGTTAATTTCTTTGGATGACCTACATCCCTCTTTGCAAATTTGTCACATACATACTCCAAAAACTTGAATGTTGAGTTGCATGTCCATCTTTTTGTTGTGTTTTGTTGGCAACTAGAGTAGCAAAATATTACTATGGAGCTAAAATAAGAGATGGGAAAAAGAGTAACTGAACGTATAATATTTACGTGAAAATTTCTCAACAAATAAGAGGAAAAACCACTGAATAAGAGTAAAAAACTTTCACTAAGCGGGAGAAATTATAAGACCTCTCTAAATACGAGAAGAGGCAAATTACCCTCTCTTGAAATAGGAGAATACTAACATAAGGAGAAACTTTACGGAAAAAACTATATTTCCTCTCTCTATATTTTTTTCTCCCTCTCAACAAGCTCTAATTCTTATTGCTGTGTTACTCCTTGATGAGATAATTGAAATGGTGCAAATGAGCTTGATATATATATATATGAGGTAAGCCATTGTTCCTTACAAGCAACAAACCACTTGTCTTATATGCAATACACCAAGTATAAAACATATCACTTGCATCTCATGCAACTATCCACTTTGCTATTTGAAATTACATGAAAAATACAACTTGTTTTACATACCCTATAGACACTTGTCTTGTTACGAAAATGGTTTTACCAATCACAATATAAATTTGTATCCATAAATATGAATATGTATTTCTATCTTGCAGTTCATTATACCAAATTGAACAAAAGAAAAAGATCTACACATACCCCTTCCAAAAAAATCAAGGAATCACACATACCATTTCACCGAATCGCTGGTATATAAAGTTTACTTTTGTCCTGTTAAGAAAAGTTTGTTTTGTAAAAAAAATAAAAAATTTGCATGAAAAAAGTTTTAAATTATATTTAATATTCCATATGTTCTTTTTTAAGTGTTTTTTAAGGTGAATTTTTCATTTTTATTTAACTGTCTTTTTGATATTTTAAGGATACGATTTGTCGATTATATCATTTGTCACTTACTCTTATCTTTTTCAATAAAACTAATTAATGTTATCTATTTGGAAAACTAAAGTTTTTTTTTTTAAAAATTGTTTCTTGTTATCTTCAAATTTAAACAAATTTTTGTTACAAACTATGGTTCTAAGAAGAGTTAAAATTCTATAAATAAGATAAGTAACAATTATTAAATATTTCAAGTGCAAAGGAAAAGAACATATTTGAGAGAAGAAAAATAAAAGACTCTATGAATGTTCAAAATGATGAAAGAGTGAAAGACTCGTTGGAACTGTTGATGAGAGGTGAAGAGGAAGAAATAGTTGAAGACTCTTTGACAAGATAAAAGAACAAGAACAAGATGGCAATGAGGAAGAAGAAGTTGAAATAATTTTTATACTGACTTAAAATAATTAAAAAGATGTGCACAATATTTAAAAAATTGACAATTGTTTGATATGAGACAGAGAGTGCGCAAAAAATAAATAGAATTTGTTGAAGAAAAAGATAATAACTAACATTTGTTTATTACGAGAGAAAGATAACACTAAATTTAAGTCCTGTTTGGATTAGTTTATTTTAGAGCTTATGCAAAACAGCTTATGCGAATAAATATGTCTTATGCATTATTTATCAGTTTGTTAATGTAGTTTATGAAAAAACAATTTATGAAGGTATAATTTTCGTTCGTGAGAATTTATGAATTAAGATAAAAGTTTATTTATTTGCATAAACTCTTTTTCATAAATTCAATCTAAACGTGGCCTTATTATAAAGATAAAACGTGTGCAAAAAAATAGAAATTTATTAGTAGATTAAAATGATGGTATGATAGGAAGAAAATGTGCAAAAATATACACCGTCAATTTGGTGTTAAGTTTCTAGAAAGACACTTTTTTTCGAATGAAATTTCTAAAAAGACACTTAAAAAAGAACGAAAGAGTATAAATTGATATTTTATTTTTATGTTCTCCACTTTTCCTTTTTCTTTTCCTATTTGTTATTTTTTATTTTTTTTCATTAATAAACTTTGTTTTTGTTGAATAAAACACTTCTTGATTTATATTTAAACTAATTATGATAAAAATCATTATACTAGTCAAAGTCAAACATTTGACTTAATTTCTTTGTTAGTGTTAATCTTTCAATATCCTAATAATATAGAATTCGATTAAAAGTTAAGTATTTTTGATAAAAAAAATTGTTTTATTTAAATCAAACTTTAAAAGAATTTATTAACGATTTGAGTTTAGTCGTTCATTCGACTCAAATCTATTAATCAAAATTTCGGTTTCAACTTTATAGAAGAAAAAAAACTTGAGATTAAGAGACTCCACAAAAAATAATCATATTCGTAATAAAGAATAATCGACAATAAAGTCGATGAATATTTCACATTATAGTTTTTAAAAAAATTAAACGACGATAAAGTCGATGAATATTTCACGTTACGGTAAAAATATGTTAATGAATACTTTTTTTGGTAACTATTATAAACAAAAATTGACTTTTTAGGTTCATTCAATAAATAATGTATGTGGTTTATATATAGATTATATACATCATTTAATGAATGAATTTAAAAAGTAAATTTTTGCTTATAATAGTAATCGAAGGGAGGATAAAAATCCAATAGGGAGACCAAAAAGGAATAAGTTAGAAGTGATTTGTGGAGGACCAAGGTACACAGTACATAAAATAGTCGTAATGTAGAGAATAGAATCTTCACATTCATTGTTTTCTCTCTCTTCACTTTCTCTCTCTATTATCTATACCATCACCACCACCGAAGTTGAAAAAATTCGATAGCAAAATCAAAACCCTTTTTGGGTTCCTTTCATTTTTTTTCTTTCAATTCTTATTCTTCATCAAAAACGAGAAAAAAAAAACGCAGGTTACCCTTATCGAATCGAATTCCAAAGTTCGATTTTTTGTACCAATTTTCATTCATGGGTGAACTCGTTGAAATTGGAGCTGATGTTGGGTATGTGTAAAAAATTCTCTTTTTTCTTTATTATTCTGAGAAATTGAATTAGGTTTTTGTTTTTGGATTTATATGTAACATGTTTTGTGATCCTCTGTTATTGGTTTTTGTAATTTTTTTGTGGGTTTGTGTTTTTTTGTTCAATGATGTTTTTTTTTGTGTTCTGTGAATTTTTGATCAGGTTTTGATCAAATCATGATTTTGTTGGATTGTGTTTGTGTGTTGATTAGGTTAACTCTATAGGAATTTACAATTGTTTGGAACTATGTTTTCAATTTGATTGATGATTTGAAGTTTGAACTACTATGCAATAGTTGTACTGAGGAATCTAAGAGAAGTACATGTTTTGTGTGGAATTTTTGGGGACTTTAATGTTGTCAAAGTGTAAAAATGTCGGTTTATTGTCGGGTCATTAGGGTAGAAAAAAATAAGGATTAAAACTTGGTGTGTGTTTAGTGTCGTGGAGGATTTGCCGAAATAACGATGATTGTAGCTTTTGCCGAATGATGTTGAGGAATCTAAGAGAAGTACATGTGTTGTGTGAAATTTTTGGGGACTTTAATGTTGTTAAATTGGAAAAGATGTTGGTTTCTTGTGGGGTCATTAGGGTAGGAAAAGTATGAATTGAAATTTAGTGTATGTTTGATGTCGTTGAGAATTTGCGGAAATCACGGTCATTGTAGCTTTTGCAAAATCACGTGCCTCAATGTGATTTTGGAAAAACCACTGTGATGCCAAACATAGACTTATAGCTTGCAGTTTAATGTTTGGTGTTTCAATAATCAATTAGAATATGCAAGTTCACTTGTACATCTTTGGATGCCATTTCAACTTATTTGATAAGTTCAAAGCATGTGCCAATTTTTTTTATTGTTCTGTGGATTTTAATTGAATGGAGCATCTTCTGATTAAATGTGGTGTACTGAATTACAGCTCAGATTTAGATGTTGACGATATCAGATATCACAATATTCCGGAGAAAGATGTCAGTGATGAAGAGATTGAGGCAGAAGATTTGGAGAGGCGGATGTGGAAGGATCGTATCAAACTCAAAAGGCTCAAAGAAAAACAAAAGCTTGAAGCGCAGCAAGCCCTAGAGAAGCAAAAGCCGAGGCAGTCATCTGATCAAGCTCGTAGGAAGAAAATGTCGAGGGCGCAAGATGGTATTCTTAAGTACATGCTGAAGCTCATGGAAGTCTGCAAAGCTCGTGGGTTTGTGTATGGAATCATTCCTGAGAAGGGAAAACCAGTTAGTGGTTCCTCTGATAACATTAGAGCTTGGTGGAAAGAAAAGGTGAAGTTTGATAGGAATGGTCCTGCAGCCATAGCCAAGTATGAAGCAGAGTGTCTTGCTATGAGTGAGGCCGAAAATAACCGAAATGGGAACTCCCAGAGCACGCTCCAAGACCTGCAAGATGCAACGCTCGGGTCGCTATTATCTTCTTTGATGCAACACTGTGATCCTCCTCAGAGGAAATATCCATTGGAAAAGGGTGTTCCTCCGCCTTGGTGGCCAACCGGGAATGAAGATTGGTGGTCACACTTGAATCTACCTCATGGTCAGAGTCCTCCTTATAAGAAACCACATGACTTGAAGAAGATGTGGAAAGTGGGAGTGCTAACTGCTGTTATAAAGCACATGTCACCTGATATTGCAAAAATAAGGAGGCACGTCCGCCAATCAAAATGCTTGCAAGACAAGATGACGGCTAAGGAAAGTTCAATTTGGTTGGGGGTATTGAGTCGAGAAGAAGCTCTCATTAGGCAGCCCAGTAGTGATAACGGTACGTCTGGAATTACCGATATGCCAACTGGTGTTCTTCTTCTTGAGTATAAGCAACCTGCTGCTAGTAGTGCTAGCAACTATGATGTTGATGGTACCGACGAAGGTGTTGGTTCTGTTTCTTCTAAGGAAGACAGGAGCAATCAGTTTATGGATACCGAACCATCAGATAACTCGCGTAGGAATTCTGTCCAAGATTCCAATCGAGCTAAGAAGCAACCTAGGAAGAAACGACCACGTTCGAGGTCAAGTGCAGCCGACACATTACCAGCACAATCTGACAATGAAATTTTGCATGTTGAACCTAGAAGTAAACTGCCGAATATGAATGAGAGAGACGAAACACATGTAGCTGCACTCCAGATTCATGGGAATGCACAGGTCAATGGGACAGATTCTGTTTTGAGGCCACCGGAAATAACACACGAGGGGCCAAGTCATCTATCAGGAAACGAGGTGCCAGCTCATTTATCAGGACACGAGGTGCCAGTTCAGTTACCAGCACCCGGGTTTGATCATTACTCTTATATGCATGCAAACAACATGATGTCCTCGGAAAGTGTGTATATGAGTAGACGGCCACCGCTGCACTATTCTCAGTTTCAAAACCCTGATATGCCTCATGAAGCTGCTTATAATCTGTACAATCCTGTCACAGGATATGGTCCTAGTCAGGACGGGCAACATCAACATCTGCAACCCGGTCCCGCTGCAAACAGTGAACCAATTAGGCAACCAGAGAATGCTGCAATAACTATGCCTGCTGGAAATATGAATGGTAATGAAATTACCGGAGGAGACATGAGTTATCTCGCTAAAGACACATTCCAAAACGAGCTGGATAGGCCTATAGATCCTTTGTTTGGGTCACCAATGAGTAACATGTCATTTGATTTTGGAGTTCTTGACAATCCACCATCACCGTTCCATATGTTAGATGATTTCTTGGGCGACGATGAAATGATACAGTACTTTGGAGCTTAGAAGATTATTGAAACTAGTTAGTGATTCAGCAGAAGCTGTAAGTGCTGTTATTCTCTTAAATTATGCTTTTAAGTTATTCATATGAATCACGAGTCTGACTATTCATTTCATCTTTTTTCCAGGAACTACAGAAATTCAAGGACTTGTTGTTCGAATGCGTGAAGGTTTCGCAGGTTGATATTAACATTTATGCAGTTTGAGGCAGAAAGGTATAGTGTTGACATTGGGAAGTCTTAAATGTGCAGAACATGAAGAACAGAAGTCTGAATTTTGTTCAATTAATGACCCCATTATCATATCAATATGTTTGGGGTTTCATGTAAATGTAACTATTGCTGTTGGGCTGGATGAATATTTAGGTTAATTTCTTTGGGATAGGATTGCTGCAATGCTTCTAAATTTAATAAATTATCAGTGTTTGTGGTTTCCTATGCTGTTTTAATGCTTTTGCTCAAGCATGCCATTTTTTCATATGTCCTGATTTATATATATATAGCAAAATTTTATTTTATTAAACAAAGCAAAGAACTTCATTTTTATTTCTTAAAAGAAAATACAAAAATTGTTGTTTTAACTAAATGTAGAAACTAAAAACACATGATTTTTTTTACATTGAATATCAAAACTTGTCAACTTTGCAGATATAAAAAACATGTTTTAATGTAGTGTTAGATATTGCTCGATCACATTTCAACTTTTTTAGGTGTGGAAAAGCTGCAAAAGAAGTTAGAAAATTCAATGTACCCTTTAGTTATTGTCACGTAATCTCTGTTTTTTCTTTTCCTTGACATTTTGTCACGTAATCTCTATCATTTTGTATATATAAGCAACAAAAAAACTCATTAATTTTTTATACAAAGAAAAAAAATACTTGCTTCATTTCATCAATACCATATGGTTCAATACATGTAGTAATATAATGATAGTGCTGTCAAAAATAAAAAATACACGAGGGTATCAGTTATGTGTATATGTGCCTACTTTGATAAGGTGTGAGCAATTCTGTTTATATATTTCTCTTCAATTTAACATGAGATGTTTTTTTCTTATGTATATAAATGTTTAGGGTGTGGGGACATTGCTCTAGTCTACTTGGTGTTCCAGAAATAAATTATAAAAGAATTTACGTTTACCTTCTCTCAAGGGGAGTAGCGGGGCGCAAATACATAATCATCGTATTTAAAGATTGTCGTTTTACCACTAGATTAACCATTTGAAATTCACATGAGAGTTTTCGAGAAAAAAAAATAAAAAAAAACTATAATATTATTGTTAGAGAAACAAAACTATAATATTAAAAAAACACAGGACAGAGAAACCTTTATTTATTGGACAGGACTAAGGGGGGTGTATTGGATCATGATTCTATGAGATTTTAAAAGACTTTTTTATCATGAAAAAGTCTTGTGGTATTCAATCAAGACTCTTAATCACTTAAAAAAAGTCAATTGGTATTCAAAATCATTCAAATTTCGAAGGATTGTTTAATAAATCATATTTTGATGGATTTTGTGGGATTTTATAGTGA
>Ga0099826_10001994_pt1 | contig 12838 bp, 4 predicted proteins | sample Mtrugardesep15_FD_76830 | JGI IMG/M metagenome (GOLD analysis project Ga0099826, IMG submission 76830) | Root nodule microbial communities of legume samples collected from California, USA - M. trunc garden sep15 | ecosystem: Host-associated > Plants > Roots > Nodule | place: USA: California...
CCATTTAAATTTGTGGGTATTACCCGGACCCGTGCCCAGACCCATAAAAGCGGGGTTTTACCCTACCCATTGTGGGTATTTTTTGCGGGTACCCATTGGACATGGGTCCAATTGCCATCCCTATTATTGTGTGTGTTATAAATAGGATCTTTAATTTTCATGATATGCTAGTATTGAACTAAATAACTCAATAAATAGATGGTGGTCATGTTGATTTCTTTACTCATGTTTTTGTAATGGTTAAGCTTATATTGTATGCTTGGACTCATGACTTTGTATTGTCATACTTATTAGATTCGCAAAGGGCTTGTTTTTATTAGGTTTCTTGTTTTAGATGAAGTGTATTTTTTGTGAATGTGAGGTGAAATTGATCCGCTAGTATTGAACTAAATTGTGGTCATGTTTTTTACTCATGCTTTTGTGATGTTTAATCTTATTAAATTTTATTTTTGTACTCATGATTTTGTTATTGTCATACTTAAATTCTATTTGTTAAGGGCATGTTTTTATGATGCTTTGGCCAATCTTTTTTTTGAAAGTGTTCTTTTTTTGGTAGTGATAATCAAGAAATATTGAATTTAACATACAATATTATATTAAGTAAATATCTCTCTTATTATCTAGATTATTATATAATGTTAAAATCTTAATTGAATAGTACTAAATTGATTAAATTTAACAAACTAATCACATCACTAATTTTAGTCTATTTGTAAGAAAACTAATTTGGCCAATCTTTTGAGGTGTTTTTTTTAGTGGTAGTCAAGAAGTATTGAATTTCACATACAATATAATGTTAAGTAAATATCTCTCTTATTATCTAGATCATACTATAATGTTAAAATCTTAATTAAATAGTACTAAATTGATTAAATTTAACAAACTAATCACATCACATGTTGATTCTCTCTCTTTCTTTGTTGGGTGAAAACCATATTAACTCTATAAGAAATATTTAATTTCATCTACAATATTATGTTGGGTAAATATCTCTCTATTATATAGATTATTATACTTTTTTTTTTGACAGAAGATTATCGTACAATGTTAAAAGCTTTAAATTGATAAAATTTAGAAAATTAATGACATAACTAATTTTAGTCCATATGTAAAAAAGATAAATAATCTTAGCACATGTTGGTTTTCTCTCTTTCTTTGTTGGGTGAAAACAATGCTAACTTTTGGTGTAATTGAATGAAATGATTATGGTCATCATGACCTTGTTTTTAATCATGAACCAAATTGCTAGGATTAACTTTGCAAATTTGATGTCTATTTGATTTCATGGTTCAAATATTTGTCTTACGTTTTTGATGTATTAGTGACAATATGTGTCTAATGTTTTTGTTTTATATTTGTCTCGTGCTTTTATTATATTTAAGTGACAAAATTCCGTCCAATGTTATTTAATAATTATCAGTGAGGAATATTTGTCACCTGATTTTTTTTATTTGTTATGTAATTTGTTTCTATGAACATAACCCAGTCAAATGATGCTTGCTTTTATAAACTAGTTGACATATTTAAATTTATTAATTAGTGATTTGGATAAAATAGTCGTGTATGGATTATATGCTTCAAAGACTTCTTAAGTGACTTATTTCTATAGAAAACCAACTTAAATAAAATTAAAGTGCGAAAATATTTAAGTTAGTGCGAGTTGTTTTGATTTTTATCTTAAAGTTATTAAAAAACACTAATTTTGAACTTATTATTTTGTGTTGACTTTTGGTAGTTGTGTGGCATTTGTTGTTGTTTTGGTCTCTCAACGACGGTGGCTTGCCATCGTCGTTGTCTGGTTCAAAAACCCAAAAGGATATGTGGTTCTATTATAACCTGCAAAGGTTTGTTGCTTTGGTTTTTAGCATGTTGAAAACGAAAGCACATATGGATTGTTTAGTGTTCGTCGCGTTGAAATCATCCCACGATCTGGTACATCACGTGCTTGAATGTTCAATTTCTTGATATCCACTTCAGCTTTCATGATTGGTATGGGACTGGTAGGCCATAAATGGCCAAGAGTTTGCTAATAGTAATTGGTTGGTGCTTGGATTTGTCACTATGCTAGCGGTCGGATTCAATTGCCACTAGGCTTGAAAAGGATGCTTGCTTGATTTTTTTGTTACAAGGGTTGTGGTACATGAATATGTTTCTTTAGTTTCGCAAATGAATGCAGGTTAGTTGGCTAGTGCAAGTGGTGTGTGTTCCTTTTCTTTTAAACCACTATTGTTGTAGTTGTATTCTTTGTGATACTCGAGGCTGAACTAAAGTGGATTTCAGGACAATATCTCTAAGGTTTTGTGGGTAACAATGTATAGAAGAGAAATTGAGAATTCTAATGTTTATTCAAGTGTGTAGAACCATAAAATAAAATTCTGACTTTGAAGTCAACAACTTTGATCCTGAAAGAACACACGCTTTGCATATAGAATGGAAACTCTGATGCCCGAACTGAAGCTCTTATGACAAGACTTTGATGGTCAACGAAAAGTCAGAGCTCTTGTCAATATGTATCAAGACATGAAGACAAGCTCTGATTTGAAGGCAGGCTTTGAAGGATAAAGTCAACGGTAAACGTTCTGAACATCCTCTGACCAATTTTGTCTTCTTCTGATGGAATGTAATTCTCCAAGTCATGTAGTACGTATTGTCCTTGCTGAATTAAATGAAGAACACATTCAAAAAACGGATAAAGGTCTTAGAAGATAAAGGCAACATATCATTCTAAAAGAAGAAAATAAATTCCGAAGTACTGTTCAATGGAATTATCCTTTAGATGCAAAAATTCTAATCTGAAGAAAGATCTTGAGCGCTAGCAAATATCTTAAAACAACGGCTTTATTCACTTCTTCTATAAAAGGACCTTGGGCATTTGAAGAAGAATGAGAAGTACACACTTTCAAACTATGCCAAAACTCTGATCAAATCTCAAGTAGAAAAACACTAAAAAAATTCTTACAAACATTCAATCTTAGAATTTCTTAAGTGTTTAGAAATCATTTGAGGTTAATTTAGTTTACCACTAGCGTAAACAAAAATCAATCTTTTGTAAACTCTGATTGTAGAAGTCTTCAAGGAGAGGTATGAAATCTTGTTTATTCAAGTGTGCAGGACCATAAAATAAAATTCTGACTCTGAAGTCAACAATTCTGACCCTAAAAGAACACACTCTACACGAGGAAAACTCTGATGCCCAAAACGAAGCTATGATGACAAGACTCTAATGATGAACGAAAAGTCAAAGCTCTTGTCAGTATGTATCAAGATGTGGAGACAAGCTCTAATCTGAAGGCAGACTTTGAAGGATGAAGTCAACGGTAAACGCTCTGAACATCCTCTAGCCAGTTTTGTCTTCTTCTGATGGAATGTCATTGTCAAGTTTTGTAGTACGTTTTGTCCTTGCTAAATTAAATGAAGAACACATTTCAAAAACGAATAAAGGTCTTACAAGATAAATTGGATGCAACATATCATTCTAATAGAACAAAATTATCCTATAAAGGCAAATAATTCTAATCGAAAGAAAGATCTTGAGCGCTAGCAAATCTATTAAGACAACGGCTCTATTCAATTATTCTATAAAAGGACCTTGGACATTTGAAGAAGAATGAAGAATTACACACTTTCACACTTTCAAACTATGCCAAAACTCTAATAAAATATCAAGCAGAAAAACACTAAAAAAAATTCTTACAAACATTCAATCTTAGAATTTCTTAAGCGTTTAGAAATTATTTGAGCTTAATTTAGTTTATCACTGGTGTAATCAACAATCAATCTTTTGTAAACTCTCATTGTAGAAGTCCTCAAGAAGAGGTGGGAAATCTTAGACTTATGTGTCTAAGTAAATTGTAATCTTATGTGATTATAGTAAAAAAATCTCAGGTGTGAAAGAGCTGGACATAATCCGGGATTGTGACGTCAACAAGGATAAGTATTTGTGTTAATTATACAAACACAGAATTTTGGTAATTCTATAGCGACGTACATTAGTCTCATGTCTAATTTTAATAATAATCATATTAGTATATATTTCATAAATATTATCATTTTGATTAAGATATAAAATAAAAAAAATTAATTGATTGATTAATGACAAACAATTATTTTGTGTATGTAATGCATCTTCTAAAGACACTATTTAATGAATTATTTACCAAAAATAACATGAAAACAATGAAATGATATACAAAAAGAAGACAAAATTCGCAATTTTTTTCTTTTCCATTTTTTTATAATGAATGAAAATAAGTTGTTTTTCTTAAAATAAGTTCTTTTACAAAAAATAAATAAAGAAAAAAGGATTTGTGTCCAAATTTTAAAGTAGAAGGGTAGTTTCATAATTTTGCTGGTAATTTTTTTCTAAAGGCTATAGTAGATAGATAGATAGAGAGATAAACTCCAGTAGATATGTTGATGACTTAGGAGATAATTACTCATTTTCATTCTGTAGCATAACTGATTTAGTAAAAGAATCAAGCCATAACAAGTGATATTCAGCTTACAGATACACAAGTTTCTCAATTAAATACACCTTGATTACAATCAGCTAATGAATGATCAAGAATGAAGTAACAGATCAAAAAAATACAAGTGTAAATATACAGATTACACATAACCTTCACATCATAAGTCTTTCTGGACCATAGCTTCCAATGCGGTTAGACTTTGGGAGATAAACTTATAAGCTGTAGATGCATGGATGAAGGTACTATGATTATCAAACAGAGTCTGCTGGTCTATCCTTGGGAGCAGATGAAGTTTCAAGAACCAAATCACCGATTCCTTTAGGCGGACCAATGCTGCATCGAGCTGTGTTATGCGTCTGAATAGCTTCCTTTATTTTTTGAAACTGTAATGTTCAAAAGTACCATTAGGTTATTGTTAATGTATTTACCTCAAGCATATACATTCATCATCATACATTTGTTTCACTATTAGGTATCTGAGCTATGCATTTCTAGTCCGTAACAAGGAAAATATGTAAGTGAGCATATGTAATTTTTCCATACACTTAGATAATCCACTTTCTGAATACAACCAGCCAAACACTCAAATATGTATTATTATCAGTATCTTCTTGCATTAAGCTATTTCTGTAAAATTTAGTTCTAGCCTCTATGTTTCGAAGAGATGCCAATACAGAAACCATAAGCATCAGGAATATTAAAAAGCAATACTCGTCAGTTTTATGCACTTTTTATGTTTTTTTCCCTATAATACTATGTTACATAAAATACTCTTTGTCCCAAATAACTGTCACATTTGTGGGAAAAAATTGTCCTAAAAAAAAAGTCACTTTCAATTTCCGATGTAGTTTTAATAGATTTTTTCCAATTATACCATCCAATTAGTACTGTGAGCATCAGTGCATCACTCCCAAGTAATTATTTTTCACTTTGCATTTATGACAGTCAATGGCTAATAAAGACAATTTAGTAAAATCACCATTCTCACTCTTTCATTTATCATATATTCTTAATTTATGTGAAATGTGACGATTTATTGTGGGACGGTGGGAGTATATATAATACTGTTTAGCAAGGAGTGAAGCTATGTTTCGATATAAACATTTCCTGGTTTCAGAATAGACACTGACCGGAAATTTAAGGTTGGCTTGATGATTGGAGTGGGGGGGGTTAAGGAGTGAGGGTTCGATCTTCACACCAGCATAATACTCACTATACTAACATTTTGCTATTCATAAAATTTCGAAAAAAGAAAAAAAATTTGACACTAAGCAGTAACTAACTACTGCTTATTATCTTAAATTGAAGCCAGAAATGCTTATAGCTTGAACAGAACTAAATGGTAAAAATTACCTTGGCAAGTGAACATGAAAATGATTCCAGCTGCCCCTCAGCCCCTCTATAGAAGTGGAAGTAAGGAAGTACTTTAACATTCAGACTTTTGCACATTGGCTTATTCTCATCAAAATTTACTTTGAGGAAAATAATTTCAGGGTGTTCTTCAGCTGTTCTGCATAACTGCCGAAGCCATTAAAAAGATATATAAGGTACAGGACAGCTGATAATTTCCGCAGCATGCAGATTAAAGCATGGTTAGTAATTTTAAAATATCATCATCCTAACTAGAAAACGTTCGAGCAATGAATGGAATTTTTTATTCAGGTCTAAATTTACCAATTTAGTCAATCAAGTTCTCTCTTTTCCCCTATTGTTGCACACATGCAGTAAGCACCAAAGCAGAATACTAAATGACCAACATGAATCAGACTGTTGGGAATCAGGATCCTTATGTAGTAGTAGTAGTCTTTATCATGGATGAGAACCAAAAAGGTCAGAGACTTCTAAACTGATAGCCATGGAAAGATTTATTCAATAATTGTGTGATTTGATTCAAAGGTTTTACTTTGTCAGGGAAAGAAGATCAGTACTTAGTCTTAGATATAGTATCAATCCTAGAACAAAGGTATAACCTTTTACCCGTGTTGATCACATTTGACATATGACACAGCCATCTACCCTTTTACGGAAGAGGAGTACAATATGCGGCCACTAGCAATATCTGATTAAATTTGACAAATATGTTTTGAAGGTTTAACTGAAGAGTGAAGACAGTAACTTAAACACACCCTCTTTCTAATAAGTATGAACCCGAGATCCTATTCAAATTCATGTATTAGTAGAAGGAATTGCACGATACTCAATGGACTGCTAAGCATCCAGATTAGTAAATTCGTAACATAAGAGACCAAACTCAATATAGTTCAGTAATTAAGACACTGACCGCTACTTAATATAGTCCTTAGATGATCGTGAATAAAAACTTGAGAGTGACTTTACCACTTGTTTAGTTCCGGACACACAATGAAATACTACCTATGGAAGCACATATTTTTCAAACAAAATCATCCGAAAAGTAAAAAAGTGAAGGGGAAATCTTGAAGCAAGAGTACCTTGGGGAATAATGCTCGGCAAGAAGCACACCAAGTCCCATAAAATTCAACAATAACTAGTCTATCCTCAGCTTGACTCAAAGCATTCAGAAATTCTTGTGTCGAGTGAATGTCAATCATGTTTGGTGCATTCTTTTCCCACCATTTCGGCTGACCAGTTTCCGCAACAGTTGCACATACCTGAAGTGAAGAGAATCAAAGCCAAGAGTTATTTAACCACTTTTTTCTTGTATGTTTGGTTTCACTTCTAGAGGTGTAGAATTGATCCTAACATGTATGATTTGTAACTTTTGATTCTAGAATTGACTTTCACGCACAAATTTATAGTTTAACTCACTTTTACATGAATATCCAAACATAAATCACTTACCTTCAACTCACTTTTAGTCAAAATCAATTCTTTTCACAGCAAAACGAAACATACTTACATAATCAATTCGCTCAAAATCAATTTATACTGTAAAAATACACATACATACATGATTAAAAGGGTTTATCGTCCTAATCCTACTACTACTAATGTCAATGACCCAAGATTCAAATGTGGGATTATAAAATAATTAAAAAAAGGGGTCGCATAAAGTTACTTAATTTATCACCTAATCATGCAAAAACATCTAAAATAATAGCAATAATAAAAAAGGGGTAATTAAAAATAAAATAAAAAAGTGACCTTGAAAGGAAGCAAGTGTTTTCTTCTGGGTGGAGAAGGAAGAGAGAAAACCCTCTTGGCTGAGAGTGGGTGGAGAACAGTGAAGAAAGAGGTGGAAGGAGATGAAAGTGGAAGAAGAGATTGAAATTGAAAGTGTAAACGAATAGAATTATGAATATGTTGTGCCATTTACACTTACACAAAAGAGAATGAATGAAAGTGTAATGTTATGAAAAGGAACAAGATTGAATTTGAAACATGAGTTGAGTTGAGTTGAGGAACAACAAGTAAAGTGGGTTTGGTTTTTTGAGTGGATAGATTGAGTTCGTTTTCAAGAGAAAAGTAAGTAAGGACCCAAAATAGATATTTATTTCTTGCTTGCTTTTATTTTACCCAACTACCTCTCATTTTTTAATAATAATAATAATAAGAAATTTAGTTGAGTTTTTCAACAAAAAATTACGGGAATTAGAAGGTATAGTGATAATAAATTTGTAAAAAAATAAGTTGTGATGCTTTTACTTATTGATATCGTAAGAGAGAAACATGATTTATGTTTCTCAATGATGCTTAAAAGTTTAAATAGATGCATTTTTGTAAAAAAATAAAATAAATAAGTTGTGTTAAAATGCCTTTACATGTTGAGAAACTTAATTGATGAGAAATGTGATTATCCATATCATAAGTGAGAAACATGAACAAGTGTATATGCTCTATTTATATACTTATTCAATTCTAAACTTAAACACGTTACATCTTGACGATTTGAGGCGTGTTTACATTAAGGCCAATTACACAATTTAATCTCACACTCAATCCCTTTATGAGGATTCAAGCGTGACTCACTTAAAAAACATGATCATGGTGTTCTTTTTCAATGAAACTATTCACATAACCAATCACCCCACACATATACACTTATTCTTAACAATGACACTATTAATGCAATCAACGTATGAAACAACTACGACTCACTTGTATCACTCTTCTATGACCAAATATTTTTTTATCATTTTATCGGTCATTGTAAAAAAAAAACTATAAAAAAAAAGACTCGTTAATGTCGGTCTATTTTTGACATAAGTAAGCATAAGAACAATTTTGTCAAAAAAGAACTTTAAAAATTGTTCATTAGTTTATCATAAAAGGATGGTGCGTGAATTTGTTTCTAAACTAATTATACTTTTTTCTACCAAAAAAACTAATTATACGTTTTTTTCTTCTAAAATATTGCTCCTTGAAATCTCCACTTTTATACTTTCTGTGGTCTCCAAATTAATGTGGATGAGTATTGCATAATTTGGCTGTATCAGACGTGACAATACACTAATTATTTAGGATCGTCATCTTATCCAATATGAGACTAATCTCTCACATTTGATCTCGTGAATGTGCAGTTAATATGTTTTCCGATGTTTGTTGCTATAACCAATTCATTGCCACCATATGCTTATTCCAATGTGTGAGTATTATCAATTATTAATAAAGCAATAATTGATATTATACCGGGAGTAGCGTGGTTCAACTGATTTGAGTTAAAGGAAAAATAAGTTGAAGGTTCTGCGTTCAAACACCATGGTTGTCTTCACTACTTCACTCATGGGTTCCAAATCTAGACTAGATGTATCTTATTCTAATTCTTCAATTTTCTAATCTCTGTCAAACCTTTTGCATTAAGATTAGGACACTTCAATAAAAAAAATGTATAAAAACTACAGAGTTTGTGGTCATTTTGGTTTAAAAAACTCATCACATTGCACAAGTTCATTGGTACTTTTGGCCTTTCAGCTCACAAGTTTGCACAGTTGGAATCTCCACGTGTATGTATTATTGACCTCTAAGTTATGTGATGCATATCTTAGCATTGAAACCAATGAAAGGACAGATAAAAGTCAAAAGGGAATAACTCCAATTTGATTCTTCATGTATATACATCAGTCATTACAAATAAACTATATGAGGCATTGGAATGAAGTTTCCAATAAACATTCCTATGAGAACTAGAATGAAAATTATTGAACCAAACTGATAATTAATACATTTTCTTCTTCTCTTTAACTATAGTTCTTATCAGTTTATCACAAATGGTAACACCCTGCAAATAGGAGTTATAATTCATGTATCATTTTAACATCAGGCCTATGCTGTGTGTTTACAATCTTTTTTCTTTTAACACATGAAAATATGGCTAGTTACATGAGGCCTGAATCTATCAAAGGTATGCTCAACATGAACCTGATTTGGACACCAAAATTTGAGTTATATAAACCGCATATGATAAAAAGTAGTAATGTGCAAGTGAAATTATGAAATAATAAAGAGGATGATCTACCAGCAGATGCAAAAAATCAAAGAAAAATAAATTGGAGGGTAGTTTAATCCTACAAGAATACATGGCCCCTATTCCTTGTCCATCAATAGATACAAAATGCTAAAGAAATTTATACTGAAAGTAGTTTAATCCTAGAGGCTAGAACTAAAAGAAAACAGGTATCCGATACCTTTTTTCTTTCTGCAACATCTCGTCATGTTTCATATTTCTAAGCATCTCATCACACTTGGAGAATTAAGAACATACTGTCAAACACAAGCAGCTCAGAACTACCAAATTTCGAGTTTATTAAGCATTCGGTCGATAATAACAAATAAACTATACGAGACATCGGGTTGAAGTTTCTCCACAAATATTCCGATGAGTACTTTCATTTTATTTTCATTTCAGAGTGTACGAATTTTATGACAATAACATGGAAATCAAACTTCTTATGCAAGCACTAAGCAATCCTGAGAACTAGAATGAAAATTATTGAACAAAATTGATAAGTAATACATTTTCCCATGTTTTCCGATCAATATTACATTTTATTCTTCTCTTCCCAATGCTTAATAAAGCTGATGATCCAAGACATAATGATAAAATTTCAAACTGAACTACGACTTTGGCGTGTTCAGCGATATGCCATAAGGGAAACAACTCAGTGATATGCGAAAGTTAACAAGGGGTCTATAAATGGAAGAAAACAAACACCTCCGAAAGAGATGTTCCATCTACATCACAGTAGGTTATCACTAGACACTTCTCAACCAACCAGAATGCCCAATTAGCCTTGACAGAAATCGTATTTTTGAAACAAGAAGCTAAACGAAAGCTAAATTGTATTTGCAGACATTGTAAATTGAGTTATATGTGAAGTGCATATGGAAAAGAGTGTACTGTTCGAGTGAAATTATGAAAATAATAAAGAGGATATGATCAACCAACAGATACGAGAAAACTAAAGCAAATTAAATTGGAGGTAGTTTAATCCTACAAGAATACAGGTATACGATACCTATTTTTTATCCATCAACAGATACAAAAAGTTAAATGAACTTATACTAAAAGTAGTTTAATGAATCCTAGAGGCTAGAACTAGAAGAATCCAGGTATAAGATACCTTTTCTTTCCCGCAACATCTCTTCATGTTTCATATCTCTGAGCATCACACCACATCACTCTTGGAGAACAAAGAACACACTGTCAAGCAGAAGCAGCTCAGAAACACCGAACTTCGAGCATTATTAAGCCTTCGGTAGAAGAACCGATTGCGGAAATGAGTCAGATCCATTATTAGGTGCACCCTTAATGTTGAGTATAGAAGTAATCAAGTTATAAATCTCAACATTCTCAAACGAAGGTATCTTCTTCCCTCTTTCAAATTGAGGACCATGTCCAATAAAAATAGTCCTCATTGAGAAAAACTCATTATCATAACCATGTGCACCACCACACTCTTTCTTCCCCGTCCTACTCTGCTCCACCTTATAACCCTCATGAACCAACCCAATTATCGGCGGAATCCTATCACTATCCGTGTAATGAAGCCGTTCCGGCAAATCTTCCTTCAAAAACACCTTCAACTTATTCCCATTCTCAACTTTCCCGGAACTCAACCCTTCATTCATCTTCGCCACAACATCAGCCAACGAATAATTATAATTACTCGGAGGCCAAATCGCAAGCAACGGCGTATACGAATGCACCCAATTCGATTTAATTTCAACCCAAGAAGCTAAATCATCTAAAAAAATAAGCTTTTGATCACAAGTACCAACCATACCATGATCACCAACCATAATAATACTAACATCCTCAAAAACCCCTCTTTTTTCCAACCCATGAATCAACCTCCCTATAATCCCATCAATCCTAGCAACAGCTTCAGTAACCTCATCATCATCAGGTCCAACTTGATGACCCTGATGATCCGGATCCTCGAAATAAAGCGTCATAAAAACCGGTATATCATCAAGATCCAAATCAAAATACTCTAAAACAGTATCAACTCTATCTTCAAAACTAACAGAACCATTATAATGTTTACAATACTTACCGTCATCACAAGTCCAAGAACCTTTACTCACCTCAGAGCCAGGCCAGAAGTAAGTAGCAGCAATTTTACCACTGTTGACAACAGTCTGCCATAATGGCTGACCAAGCCACCATTTTGATTCATGGCTAGCCATGGTGAATTTTTCTCCGGTCACTGGATCGAAAAAGAAGTTGTTGATGATACCATGATGAGGAGGGTAGAGACCAGTGACAATGGAGTAATGATTAGGGAAAGTGAGAGTTGGGAAAACTGGGATGAGACCAGTGATAGCTACTGTACCATTGTTGATAAGACGGTGGATATTGGGAGTTGAGGTTTTGTGTTGGTAGCCAAAACGGAAACCGTCAGAGGAAATGAGGATGACAGTGGGGTGGTGGAGTTTCTTGAGGTGGCGGGCGGTGGTGGAAGAAGGGGATGGTGGTGAGAGAGAGAAGAAGAGGAGAGAGAAAGTGATGGCAGTGATGAGTGACATGCTTGTGATGAGATTGAGAAGAAGGGTTGGTTTGTTTTGAGAATGATAAGAATAAGAATAAGAAGAAGTGTTAATGTTGTTGAGAAGTGGTGTCGTTGACGTTGGTAATGATTCTTCATCTTGTTCTTGTTCTTGTGCTTTTTTAGTTTCCATTTTCGGAGATTCTTTTGTTGTTGTTGTTGTTTTGATTTTTAGATCTGTTTGTGTTTGTTTGTTGGGTTAATTGTAACACCCCGTTTTTCCCAACATAAAAATTTCTTTAAAAAAATAGCATGCATACAGGGCATCACATATCTTAAAACATCTCATGTTAATGAATAATTAAACATTAACCCTTCATAAAATATTCATAACATATTATTCAATATTGCAGCGGAAATATCATAAGAAAATCATCTCAAAAATCGTCTTTGGCACGCAGG
>Ga0099826_10001995_pt1 | contig 12838 bp, 13 predicted proteins | sample Mtrugardesep15_FD_76830 | JGI IMG/M metagenome (GOLD analysis project Ga0099826, IMG submission 76830) | Root nodule microbial communities of legume samples collected from California, USA - M. trunc garden sep15 | ecosystem: Host-associated > Plants > Roots > Nodule | place: USA: California...
AAGGTTATGAGGTGTCCTGTTTTTGATCCTCCTATGTGTTTTGTTATTGACAAGACTAATGTTCAGCCAACATTCAACAACAATCTTCCTCCTTTCACTGCTAATTTATCCTTTCGACATGATGGCAATGATTTTACATTTGAACTTCCAAGAAGACTTAATGAACAAGATGTTTCAAAGGGTTATTTGGTGAGTTGTACTTTTTATTTTTATCTACATTTTTATTTATCAGCTTACAGATACCATGACTGAAAATTCGATGTTTATTTTGAACGCAGGTGTTGCAGAATTGTAATTTCGTGGAGCAGGGTTTAGACAGGGCAAGAACAAACCTCAAGCTGGTTGATGAGTGTGGTAGCTTATGGGAATGTGTACTGATTTTTGGAACAACTCCTCATGAACATTGCATGATTGGTGGTGGGTGGAAGCACTTTGTTGAGGCACGCAACCTCAACGATGGTGTTCGTATAAGGCTTGGTGTACCAAGAGCTGGAGACAATGATACTATTTATGTTAGGGTTTATGATGATTAGGGTTGTGTTGTAAGGGAATAAAAATTAGAAGATTGGTTTTATTATGCTTTTATTCTCGATAATTTTGTGTTTCATGTTGTGACCTTCGGATTTTAGCCGAAATTTATATGAATTAGCGTTGTTGTTTTTATAAATGTTATTTTGATAGCTAATGAATGAACGCCATTTTATTCTAATCTTCCATATTTATAAACTCTATATCAGTTTACAATTGCATAATGCTTGCCGATAAATTATATAGGCGGTCTGATATATGTTCAAATTTTGCCTTGGCATATTAAAACGTCAATGAAAATAAAAATATTGCTTAATTATCAATAAGCGTGTGTTTAGGTAAGTGATGATACAATTTCCTTATTTCAACACTCATAAATTAGTTTAATATGCTATTTATTTAATTTAGCAGTTTATAACGCCACTGAGTGAAAAAACGTCGATGAATGTCAGAATATTGCTTATTTTATAATAAGCAGATGTTTGGAATATACATGGTTTAGGCATTGGGGTAATGCACGTGTTTGTTTGATTTATCAAATATATTAGCAAACAAATCTCATGGCAAAATTGAGTGGAAAATATAGAAAAGTTTGTTGGATTTATCCACTATATGAGTAATAAGACCTACTTTTAGTGAGGAAATTAGTCTATAGGGACAATTAAAAATCATACGTGAAAAATAAGGAAAGTTTTCAGAAAATGTTACTGCTTCTGTTTTCAGTAGAATAGTGGTCATATCATTCCAATTGATTTTTTGGCTGTTCAAGTTACATGTCTTTGGTGCAAATCATCTGTTTTGTATTTCCCACATATTTGTGATCACTTTGGAAACATTTTCGCAGTTAATGTAGTGGGCTGTGCACATAATCTTATGGAGTTAATGATTGCTGATTTTTTATTTTAATTCCTATCTGTTTGTTTGACCGAAAATGTATTGGAAACATATAATTTATTGTGGAATAAATTCTGTTTAAATTGAGAGCCTTGGTCAGTTGGAAAGCCTTATAAAGTTTTTGCTAATTACTTATATTCTTTTAACTTTGCATTCTCATTGTGCGTAAAACCATATTCACTCTTAGAATATGGCGTCTGTTTTCACCCCGGTATCAGCTGTTTCTGGAGGTAAGAAAAATCTAAAGTTGAAAGTACGAGTTGCCCATATCTGGAACATCACTGACAAAGAGAAACCAGATGAAATCACCTGCATGAATCTCCTTTTGATTGATGAGAAGGTATGCGTTTTATCACAGATTTCGTTTCGTCCTAAACCGTTTAAAAATTCCTGTAATCACCTTGGATCTCTTTTTACGTTTTAATTAATCATATGATGGTGTGAATGGTTCTTTCTTACTCACTTATGGAAAATACATAGCAATATTTTTTTGGTCTTTGCCTAATCATATACAGATGTTGATGTGAATACAATATGCTCGATTTAAAGCTATGGTGCTTAATTTTTATGTCTTTGGAATAAATTAGTTGTAACCTTATGCATTAGTGACATTCCCTTTTAGTGCGTGAATATGTTAATGTGTTTCCTTGCTACTAGCCTTAAAATAACGCTTTCAGCCATTTCACACTTTATATTGTGTGTTTTAAAAATATGCATATTTCTATATTATATCATTTCCTTGCTAATAACCTTAGATTACGGGTTTCAGCCATTTTACTCCTTTAGATTATGCGTTTTAAAATATCTCCCTCTGTGGGTTTTAAAATGACTAATATTATTCCCATTTTTTTTTTCATAAAGGCTGACAAGATTCATGCTACCGTAAGGAAGTCTCTTGTGAAAAGTTTTCGGGCCAAGATAAATGAAGGATCATTGTACGAGCTAGAACAAATCATGATTGGTTTCAATGAAGGTCCTTTCAAAGTAACAAGGCATAAACATAAAATTACCATGATGCATAACTCTAGGTGGACAGAAATCCAGGATGAGCCTAATGTACCACTGAACAGTTTTGATTTTGAATCTTTTGAATCAATACTGACTTCAACGGTCGAGGAAAAGATAGTTGGTAATGTTAAAAAATATCAAATCTAATAATTGAAATCTGATGATTTGGTTTTGTGTTTTCAATTTTGACACGTATTTGTTTTGGTGTAGATGTGATTGGTCACATAGTTGAAAAGGATGCGCTGAGGGAGACCGAAAAAAATGGCAGGAAGAGCAGGGTCATTGATCTTACTCTCGAGGATCTGGAGTGAGTTACCTTGAAACTCAGTTATTCCATATAGAATAATCATCTTCATTTATTGATACGTTGTTCACATTCAACAGAAATCGTCGAGTTCATTGTTCTTTGTGGGGTGATTACGCAGATAAGTTCATCCAATATATGGACGGCCATGACCCGTCAACGCCAGCTATCTTAATTATGCAGTACTGCAGGCAACGGAAATACATGGGTATGGATTATATTAGTTAGTTTTTATTGTTTTTCATTTATACAAATAAGTTATCATACCACTGATCATGTGTCATTTTGTTTGTAAAGGTGTCATGGGAGTTTCAAATTCCTTTTTTGGAACAAATTTGATCATTAACGGGAATTATCCTGAATTTGCTGATTACAAATCTAAGTAAGAACTTATGACCGCGTATTTATATTTTCATATTTTTTTAACAAATGAATCGCATGAATTTGTTGATGGAGGATTTTCTATATTCTAATAGGATGGGAAATGCAGAAATTCGTGTGACACAGGGTGTTAGTAGTATATCTGGCCATAATACAGTTCCTTTAAGCGATGATCTTCTAAACACTAGGAGGATGTCAATTGAGGACCTTATCGAAGCTAACGAGGTTTGTAATCACCATCATTTTAAAGTTTTTTTATTTCGTCTGCTTGCATATTGATAATGAAATTAAATTTGAAAGGATGACTAAGTCCAACTTTATTATTTACAAGGCATGTCTTGGGTCAGTACTTGCAACCATTTGTGAGGTTGAAACAGGCGCTGAGTGGTATTTCCGTTCATGCACTAAATGTGCATCTTTGGTGACCATAAATGACGGGGTACTTACCTGCAAGAGATGTGCTACATGCAAGAGTGCAGTACTAAGGTACACTATTAGGTGCTTTATAACGTAATTACATTTATACAGCTATTCTTTCTCAAAATTATGCCGTTACACTTTTAGTGTTGGTGATGCTTGATGTTCTGATACTTCTATAACTGGTGTTTTGTAGGTTCAAAGTTCATGTGATTGTCATGGATGACACCGGTTCTACGACTTTTGTATTGTTCGATAAAATTGTGACTCAGTTCATTGGTCGCACTGTGCAAGATTTAATAGATGTATGATATGTTTTTCATAATAAATTTGCATATAATTTTAGGTTCAGTTGACTGTTTATCGGGGAAATATGCACGTGATCGACATTTAAGTTGAAAGGTTGAATTACAGGCTAACAAAGAAAATGAGTGCCCAGATGATTTTAACGTATTGGTGGACAAACAGATGTTGTTTAAGGTTGAGGTTAGCAAAGGTAATGTTAATTACAAGTGGAGAAATTATGGAGTAAAGAAGGCAACTGAAGACAGGGACATTATTAACCAGTTTATGACCAGGCATGATATCAAGGTTTGCATTTATCGATTATGGAATTCTGGAATAATAGTATTAAAATTAGTCAATAAGCTTAAATTTCTGTCATATCATAGATGTCCACTGAGGTTGATGCTGTCGACGTTATTGAGCACAATTCTGTCAGAGCTCCTACTGAAACTACTAATGTAAATACCCTTTTATTTGAATTGTTAATTTCTTGATTAAGTGAATATATAACCTTATATTGTTGTGCTGAAGTTTTGCTCTATCCGTGATGCAGGATACTATAGAGTGTGTTGATTCAAACAGCAACAATGAATTGTTAAACACTCCCACAGAAAAATCAGCATTCAAGAGAACATGTAGCAGTGATGATCAGGTTGATGAACAGGATGCTGAGAGTGTCGCAGCTTCATCAACAAAGACACGAAAGTTGGTTAGTGTGAAGATCGAGCCGATTGATAAGTAGACATTAGGAGAAATTGTTTTTTCACTATAAAAGAATGCAACCCTCCCATTTGTAATTTATTTTAGTATGTTTATTGTCATGGCGTAATGTCCTGAAAGACAATTGAGCAATGGTTTTTGTTCTTATGACCGTTAAATTATAACATTCAGTTATGTAATCGTTAGTTCTTTTCCTAATGCGTAATATGTTATCATTATTGTCGTTTATGTCATTTTAATACTAATTTTAATCTATATATGATGCTGCATCACTAATAGATAAGTAACATAAACCAGAAATCTGTTGTTCATTAAAATTCATATAAACCAGATGTTCATTGGTAAAATAAAAATAGTGACATAAACCAGCAGAAACTTAAACAAGTTAATTACACAATGTTAATTTGGCAAATTTGATGTATTAAACGAGCTTCTTGCGAATTAAAGTTGATGTCTAAGTGGAATATCCAAGTAATCTGCTAAGCAATTCTATGCAAGGATTAAAATTTTTAGAGATATAATTATTACTTAAAGTATTTGATTGATGTAAAAAAAATCATTTTAGACTATACATGTTGATCAAAAGCAGTGTGCAAATATTAGTCTCGAAGCGTAAGTCTGTGTTTGATTTATCAATACTTAAGCAATTCAATTAAATTAACACTGCAGCGAAATATTTTATATAATGATATTTTTTCATTGTTATTATATTTTCTCATTGAAAACCATGCTTGATAACAACTTATGACGCCTCATTTTAGTGCACTCTCACATAGGTATTTTCTGTGTTAAGGGTGAATGGATCTGGCCTTTCACGTATTGGTCACTTTGGTTGGAATTATAAAGTCATTGATTATTTATGTTGTGACTCTCCACTTTTCTAGGTGGAATTCATTTGTGAGATAGTATCATTGTAATGCATTTATTTCATATAGTTTGCCATTGTAACAACTTAACACTACAACACTCTTGGAGCATCATCCAATGACTAACATTACTCTTTTCTAACCTGACATTAGCTATTTCTTCCAGATCTCATTAACATGGGCAAGCCACAAAAAGGGAAGCTTAACATTGACAAAACACCAGCAAGTGCAAGTAGATTTCAGGTTCAAGAGAGATGCACACCATTGTGTAGTGTTGCTCCATTAAAAGATATCACAAATTGTAAGTGTGTATCAGATTTTTTTTGTTGCCATTCTATAGGCATTCTCATTGTGTGTTGTTCCTTGCCAAACATTTTCGTGATTTGTCTTCATGTTTTCTATCAGCAATCAACCTACAATTCCTGGAAAACAGAAGGACGCAAATCAAGAATCATTGTGTTGGAAACAATGAGAATGCGCACAGTCCCTACAGGTTTGTAGTAGGAGATTCTTACCGTCGCGATGGCTACAGATTGTCTCAGGTTGAGGACAACGTTAAAGGAAAAACAATTCGAGCTTCAGGTATGGAAGGCGTGTTGTAATCTTGCTTTTTGCTGCATTTTTAATTAGAGATATTGGTTTAAGTCAGATTCATGTCGACACTACTTAATTTAAACAACATAAATGAACTTTATATAAGTTCCTCAATTTGTCACACCCTGATAACGTAACCATCTGATTGTATGCAAAAAATATGTTTTTTTTCTTATAGTAATTGATACTCCAATAATTCAAAATGGAGCCAACCATCGCAACGGAAGAATGCTTCGAAGTGGCAGGTATATAATCTCAGACAAGTGTGTAAAACGTAAAACACAAAACACTGATGCAATGTGCGACGAAAATACAGAAGACAACTATATACCAGACAATTCAGGTACAAAGTCAAATATTGTTATTATCTAACTCCGTTCGACAGATTCCATTGTTGTTATACATAAGTTTATGAATTAACTTTTGAATTTAACAATCAGATGATTCTGTTTATAATCGAAAAAGATCCCGTGTGGAGATGCACAACAATCAACTTCATGCTATTACTACTGGTGTGAATTCTAAAAACCATCCATATAAAATTGTATCGTGCTTCAACTTATATTTGGTGTAAAAATATTAATTTTTTAATTGCAGAGTCGCAGTCATTCACTTTTAATAATTTTCCTGAAAGTAACAGTGCAAGTAATGTCAGTCATTGTAAATCATGTATTATTGGCTATGGTACATTGGTAAAGAACAATTGCAATAACCGTGATACCTCCAGTCTATTATGTGAGCTTAACGAAGAGCATTCTGATGTTCCACCCAACTCAAGTGAGTGATTTTCTTACTATTTTAAGTACAAAGTTGATTGCTATTTTTTCCTTTCATAATTTGTTATAAAAGGTATGGTTAGTTAATATCGTTGCTTTTAACTAACATCAGTTTTCGAATCTGCCACCAACTCGGACGGTGAAGAAGTCGACACTGAAAATTATAGGCACCAAAACATGCAAGATTTTCTTGAGGCAGATTTAATGGATGAAATAGGTAAACCACCTTTGGATTTAATTATTAGTGTTGTAGGTACATCTGTTGTTGGATTATAATAAGAATACCAAACTTAATTCCGCTTTTTTTCAGATGAAGATATTCAATATGTTGATTTTGGCATGCCTGATCGTATATGTCATAAGTGTGGTGCATACATGTGGTATGATGAGCGGGTTCAAAAAGATTATAATCCTTCCCAGCCTCTATTCTCATTGTGTTGCAAGCAAGGGAGGGTAAAGATTGCGCCTTATCCTGATTTACCTGAGACTTTGAGTGATCTGTATTACAAGAATGATAAGAAAAGCAAATTCTTCATGGAGAATATAAGGTCTTTTAACAGTATGTTTGCATTTACCTCTATGGGAGGGAAAATTGACAACGAAATGAACAGTGGCAAGGCTCCTCCAATCTTTGTGATGAATGGTGAAAACTACCATCAAATAGGTAGCTTACTACCGGAGCCAGGAAAGGATCCAAGATTTTCACAGTTATATATATACGACACCGATAATGAAATAAATAATCGGATGCGTTCAGTCGGGTATTTTACTTAAATTCCTTTATTATTCAATTGTAATATTGTGATGTGGTATTAATAGCGTAATATTGATGTCATCCATGTTTATTTTACTTTATACAGCATGGCAGATGACAATGATAACATGCGGTCTACCATTGTTACTGAATTACGGAATATGCTTGATTCGTGTAATGAATATGTCAAGACATACAGAACTATTCGAGACAAGTATCAAGATGGTGAATCGAATCAAATACGGTTGAGAATACTGGGGAAGAGAAACAGTGATGGCAGAAGGTATAATCTACCCACATCATCTGAGGTGGCGGCATTAATAGTGGGAGATTTTGATAGTGCAGATTGCGAAAGAGATGTTATTGTAGAAGAAAGATCTGGTTTGTTGAAGCGTATATCTATCCTTGAGCCATCATATTTCCCATTGCAGTATCCACTCCTACTACCTAGGGGTGAAGATGGTTATAGAACAGACATAGAGTACGATGAAACAAATACCAAATCTAAAATTCAGAGGCTATACGTAACAATGTTGGAATGGATTGCGTATAGGATACAACAGAGAGAAAGAAACAATTCAACTATTGTCTTTGCGAGGAGACTACTACAACAGTTTTTGGTCGACGCATATAGCATGGTTGAGTACGCTAGGTTGAGTTATGCCAGAAACCATCAGAAGGAGTTGAGGGCTGACATGTACAAAGGTTTATCAGAGGCGGTATTGAGGGGCGAGGCAGACCCATCATCAATTGGTAAGAGAATTATTTTGCCGTCTACTTTTGTCGGAGGTCCGAGGTATATGATTCAGAACTATCAGGATGCAATGGCGATTTGTGGGTGGATTGGGTATCCCGATTTGTTCATAACTTTTACTTGCAACCATAAATGGCCGGAAGTTTTGGATTTCCTCCGGATGCACAATTTGAAACCTGCGGATCGACCTGACCTATCATGTCGTATTTTTAAATTGAAATTGGATCATTTGATTAAAGAGATCAAAAAGGGGGAAATATTTGGAGAAGTTCGATCAAGTAAGTATCTCTTAATTTAGTTGAATATTTCACTAAATATTTTATTATTTCTGCTTTGTTCATTTTCCATAATCTTATATTTTTAAATATTCTTGCCTAATAAGTTAAGTCCTTTATTACCAGTTATGTATACCATCGAGTTCCAAAAGCGAGGACTACCTCATGCTCATATACTGGTGTTTCTGAAGCCGAAATTCAGGCCGTTGCAGCCAAAGGACATAGACAAGATTATTTGTGCTGAGATTCCAGACAAAGATTTAGATCCTCGGTTGTATGAAATAGTCACATCATTGATGATTCACGGTCCATGCGGTAAACAGAATGGCAGCTCACCGTGTATGTTTAACAACAGATGTACAAAGCATTTTCCTAAAAAGTATGTCGACAATACTGTCATTGACAACGAAGGATATCCAGTGTACCGTAGGAGGGACGATGGGGTATCGATCAAGAAAGGGAAGGGCTTTGTAGATAATAGGTACGTTGTGCCATATAACAGAGAATTGTTGTTGAAATACAATGCTCATATCAACGTTGAATGGTGCAACCAAACAAGGTCGATCAAGTATTTGTTCAAGTATGTAAACAAGGGTCACGATCGTGTGACTGTCAATTTTTATAAGGGTCAAAACGCAGGTAATCGCTCAGAAAATTTTGATGAGATAAAAATGTATTATGACTGTCGATATCTTTCAGCGTGTGAAGCTGCATGGAGGATTTACGCATTTGACATACATTATAGAGAGCCGTCGGTTGAAAGGCTCAATTACCATCTTGAAGGTGAGCAGTCGGTTGTGTACGGTGATAATGATAATATAGCTGATGTGCTCAACAAGCCGTCTGTTCATGCTACCAAGTTCTTGGCCTGGATGGAGGCAAACAAGAAGTATCCGGAGGCAAGGTCATTAACTTATAGAGAATTTCCTACTAAGTTTACATGGAAAGATAATGAGCATAAGTGGACTCCCAGACAAAGAGGATTTTCAATTGGAAGGGTTCATTTTGCGCATCCAGGATCGGGAGAAAGATTTTTTCTGAGGACATTACTCAATTATGTGAAAGGCCCGACCTCTTTCGACGACATCAAGACTGTCAATAATGTAAAGTACCACACGTTCAGAGATGCCTGCTTTGCTATGGGTCTCTTAGAAGATGATAAGGAGTACATTGGTGTAATTATTGAAATGAGTGTTTGGAGTACAGGATCTTTTATGCGACGTATGTTTGCAACACTAATGCTTTCAGCTCAGTTGTCGAGGCCTGAGGTCGTTTGGAGTAAAACTTTGGAACACATGACAGAAGACATTTTGCACATCCAACGAAGAGTCCTTGGAGCTCCTGGTAAGTTATTTCAATTACTGACATAGCCATTCATAACATTTAAGGTACCACAAAAATAATGGTTCTTCCAAATTATACCTTTTACAAACACGGTGCTTTTGGAAGTTGTAAACTATAATTGCTAAGTACCTAAAGTCCATGATATTTCAAGCTTCTATGTATCATATTATTTTTTTACCAACTAATATTATGACAGGCCCATCATTGCAGTGTCCTTGACTAAAGTTGTTCAACATATAACAACACATAGGTAGCACCTCATTTTTAAATCTTTTGTAAACAATATTAATTTGAAGATTGTAAACTTCATTGAACCCGTGGATAAAGATACCCACCATTACAGGTTGTTTTTTAAGCGTCCCAGTTTTTTTTTTAAAACAAAATGCATCCATGTTCCACCATCACATTGGCTAGATTTAAATTATTGAACTCTAAAAAGAAAAAAAACCATCAGTTTTTTTTATATTGGTTTTTGTTCAAGATGCTTCTGACCATCTACATACCTGATTGTCTTTTGTTTGTATTTCTTTTTGCATCAATGTGATTCTCACCCGCTGTCATATCTGAAGAAATGTTATATGTGTGATGCAGATTTAACTTTGACAGATGAACAACTTCAGATATACGCTTTGGCTGACGTAGAATTGATATTACGAAGTTCTGGAAAAAGTCTGACTGACTATCCTCCGATGCCAACAGCAGACCCCTCTTTGTTGCCTGATCTGCAAAATAGTTTTATCCATGATGAGATTAATTACAATAGGGGGGAGTTAGCCAACGAGCATCATCAGCTAATGTCAACAATGACAGACGAGCAGCGCAATGTTTATGACAGGATAATGGGTAGTGTTGATGAAAAAAAACCTGGCATATTTTTCTTATACGGTTACGGTGGAACTGGCAAGACATTTATTTGGAAAGCGATGTCTGCTGCAATAAGATCAAGAGGCGAAATAGTTTTGACAGTGGCCTCGAGTGGTATAGCTGCATTACTCATACCTGGAGGTAGAACCGCACATTCAAGATTTGGCATTCCTTTCACTGTTGATGAATGCTCGACCTGTAGTCTGAAACCTAATACCCCTTTGGCTCAATTAGTAGTGCAAGCAAAATTAATAATATGGGATGAAGCACCTATGATGCACAGATTTTGTTTCGAGGCACTTGATCGTTCATTTCGAGATGTGATGAAGGAAGTGGATGAGAGAAACAAATACATCCCATTTGGAGGTAAAGTCGTTGTATTTGGTGGAGATTTTAGGCAAATATTGCCTGTGATTCCTAGAGGTACAAGACCAGAGATCGTTCATGCTACTATTAATTCTTCGTACCTTTGGAGATATTGTGAGGTTCTTACATTAACAAAGAACATGAGACTTTTGAATGGTGCTTCTGAGGCAGACATTGAGGGAAGAAGACAGTTCTCTGAATGGGTTTTAAGTATCGGTAACGGTACAATTGGGGAAGATAATCTGGTGGACAAAACAATCACTATTCCGTCTGATTTGTTGGCTGAGGTTGATGGCTGCCCTATTGCTTCAATTGTTCAAAGCACGTATCCCAATCTATTGGCAAACATGGGTGACATTGAATACTTTCAAAATAGAGCCATATTGACATCAAAAAATTCCATTGTTGAGAAAATAAATGAATACATGTTGGATATGGTGCCAGGAGAAGAAAAGGTCTATTTGAGCTATGATTCAGCACAAGAACGTAAGGTCCATGGTGATGCAATTGACGATATTCATACACCTGAGTTCCTTAACACAATTGTTGCCTCAGGACTTCCTAACCACAAAATAAGGTTGAAGGAAGGAGTACCTGTTATGTTGTTGAGGAATTTAGACACAAAGAATGGTTTATGCAATGGAACCAGACTTATTATAACTAGAATGGGAAGATATGTCCTCGAGGGTAGGGTAATTTCCGGAAGTAATGTGGGTGACAAAGTCTTTATACCTAGGCTATCTCTATCACCGTCCGATGTAAGAATCCCTTTCAAATTTCAAAGAAGACAGTTCCCTTTGGCTGTATCATTTGCAATGACTATCAACAAGAGTCAAGGACAGTCACTCAAAAATGTTGGAGTATATCTCCCAACCCCTGTTTTTTCTCATGGACAATTGTATGTCGCTGTTTCTAGGGTTACATCTAGAGGAGGTTTGAAGATATTGATAACCGATGAAGATGGTGATGACACAAATTTGACATCTAATGTGGTGTACGAGGAAGTATTTCGAAATGTCTGATGTAAAAGTCACATATGGCTTACTTCACTATTAACTAGGCTTCATAGATAATACTCAGTATTTAGATTCCATAACTATCTATCTTCTGATATTTCTTAATTATTATTACATGTCATTGTTTATTTATCTATAGCCTTATTATATTTGGAAGAGACCTATAGCTGATACGACCCGTGCGGCGCACGGGTCACCTATCTAGTTTAATATTAAAATAATACAGTTTTGGCTTTTAGCGGAAATCATGGGTGGGATGCAGTGTAATTCGTTGTTTTTCGTAGGCATTGCTTCCTACTAGTGCTTCCCTTATGAGAATTGATAGAACAGGGTGATATTTTAATTGAGCATTTAAATCTCAGCCATTAGCTTTTATATCTGACCATTCCCATACAAGATAGGCATTCTCATATGATACATCCTATGTGTGTGTGTTTTGATGAGTAAAATCGTAAGTGCACAGTTCTATCGAAGTAGTAAAAATAGAGTATCGTTTCGGCAGGGAGTTATGAATTTAATTAACTTTTAACAATGATTAGAATGAAAGTTTTAAGAGTTAAAAATGTTTAGTTTTTGTTTTGAAAGAAAATAACAATAAAAATAAAAGGTGTCTTGGGATTATTGGTTCATCGTAATGACAAATCCTTCACAAACAAACCCTAAACCATAACTTTATATTCGACCTACTTTCT
>Ga0099826_10001996_pt1 | contig 12838 bp, 8 predicted proteins | sample Mtrugardesep15_FD_76830 | JGI IMG/M metagenome (GOLD analysis project Ga0099826, IMG submission 76830) | Root nodule microbial communities of legume samples collected from California, USA - M. trunc garden sep15 | ecosystem: Host-associated > Plants > Roots > Nodule | place: USA: California...
CACCAAATGGTGGGACCCCTTCCCGGACCCTGCGTATTGGGGAGCTTTAGTGCACCGGGTTGCCCTTTTTTAATTTTTGATTGAGACCGCCCGTGTTCTTCAAAAGGTTCCTTCAGTAGTGACTGTTATAAATGCATCTGAAACATCGTGTTTTAAAGTAACTGTTATATGAATTACATGAATCATACTGTTAATCTCCATGATTCATTGTTTTTTGCTTATTTATGTTAATTTAGGGCTAGATTTTATCTTTAAAAATATTGAAATTTAAAGAATTACACACTTTGTGTGTAGTATGGTATAGTGTGTAGCAGCACATGTCTGTTCTAATTGTAAACTTTACATCTTAATGTTTTAAATGGCAGTTTCTGGAACTTCGATTCCTTGTTCCAGCCCCAACAACATCCAGCTCGTGATTCACATGACACATTCTTTTTGGAAGGTTAGTAAATCATTGATTCTTCAATGCTACTTGAATCTTCTTTGCTCCCATCTTGACTACATGTCACACATCTGCAGCTCCTTCAACAACAAAGGTACTGCCTGAAGATTATGTTCAGCGGGTGAAGCAAATTCATGAATCTGGTGGTTATGAGTCTAGGGGGTATGAGCTTGAGCACCCTCAATACATTTTCTAACGAGGCTTTTTATTGATAATTCATAGACAGATAAGTTCCAAATTGCTTTCTGAGAGTAACCTTACAATTTATTCCTTGGTAGATATGCATATGACTGGAAAAGAGAGGAAGCAAATAAAAACCTTCTGCGGACCCACACAACTGCTGTTTCTTCCCGGATGCTTTACCAGCTGGCACAGGTTTGTATCTGTGTCTGAATTTGTTGTGTCATGTTTTTGTGAATGTGTATGATTGTGTTGTGTTTGGGGCCATTGAGCATCCTATTATCTTTATTTTTCTTTCAGATTTTAGACTGAAATTTTTAAGTTATATGTTTATAATTTTAAAGGTAGATCATAGCTATTTTTCAAAGTACTTCTGTATTCTGGCTTTGCCTTTTCCCTGCATCCACAGGGACAATAGATTATACTTTCTAAGTTCTTGCTCCTCTTTAATGCTTGCATCATTTTTTCTGTGTCCCATTATAATTTTGCAGAAACCATTTTCTCCAAAAAAATATTTCTCTATAGATCGTGTATTCCGAAATGAAGCAGTTGACCGTACACATCTTGCTGAGTTCCATCAGATAGAAGGTACGTGAGCTATTAAGTTACTGGGCTCAGTGTTTTATTTCTTAAATCGTTCATCTTTTTACAAACGAAAACAATCCACCTTCGATGGTCCAATTATGATTTTTCGACATCATATTAAAGAGGAGGTGGGGGAATTACTCGAATATATTTTTGCCGCATCACTTTTTTAGTTCGATGCACTGGGGGATTAATCTTATAACTAATTTTTTTTATGCCCGTGATTTTTCATTTCAATTCAGGCCTTGTATGTGATCGAGGACTCACTCTCTGTGACTTAATAGGAGTTCTACATGATTTCTTCTCACGCTTAGGTAATGATGCTCTCTTGCAACAAAAAACTTTGTATGAGTTAAATGTTGAATGTAGGTTAAATGATTATTAAAGACAGGTTTTAGTAGTACATTTATTTTGTTACTAATCTTTTGATGAAAATTTCTTTATTGAGTTCAGGCATGACCAAGCTGAAATTCAAACCTGCTTACAATCCATACACAGAACCTAGCATGGAGATTTTCAGGTGAGACTCCCTGTAATGAGTTATTTGGCTTGTCGTTATCTTGATAATTGATATCCCAAGAGATTACATGTTAATCAAGTGCTCGTATAACAGTTATCATGAAGGCTTCAAAAAATGGGTAGAAGTAGGAAACTCTGGCATGTTCAGACCTGAAATGTTGCGGCCGATGGGACTTCCTGAAGATGTCCAAGTTATTGCATGGGGACTTTCTCTTGAAAGGTGATAGCAAAACACTGAGAACACCATATAATCATTGCCAACAGTAAAATGAATTGATTTATAAAAATTTAAATTCATAAATAATTTCTAAACAAATCTAGTGAATGTATTGGGGAACTACGATACAACATGTCGATGTACGTCACTGAATTTATGTTAACTTGTTATTTTACCTGAAAACAGGCCAACGATGATAATGTATGGGATAGATAACATTAGAGATCTCTTCGGCCACAAGGTATTGCTATGGGATTTTTAGCTGAATAAATCACTGTTTATTTGGTTTTTTATTTTGTCTTTTTAAGGGTGTAAAACTTGATTGATGGGTTCTCGTTTTTAGTTTGCAGAGTGATAGTAATATAGTATCCTAAACCATGTATTTTCCATGTTTTTTTGCAGGTGGATCTTGGACTCATTAAGAAAAATTCAATATGTCGACTTGGAATTGAATGAAGTGGTCCATTTATGTGTGATAGATTTGTTGTCGTTCATAATTATTTGTCTCCAATATCAAACAATACACGCGGATTAGTTCGATTTCTGTACGAAGAATTTTGATTGTGGTAATAGCATTTTTCATTTGGTAGGGAAATATTTATGACATGGGAAAGTTTCCCGTTGCAATTTCTGTTGGTTTGAACAAATTATGATAGTGAAAAGTAACGACGACATTATCAGCTGTGTTTTAACTTTTTACCTATTGAACAATCCATTTATAACAATGGTGATTGAATTTTTCTCCATGAACGTGCTTGGACTTGTTCCATAGTCGTTATCTATTCCCATAAAATAAGTAGACAGCTCAAGGCAAGAATGTTAACCATGTTAATATGCCGAACATATATTGCTCAATAGCACAAAAGTCAAGTCTTCCACAATTCCTATCAGGGGAAAAAAGTCATAAAGATCACGAGAAAACACAAGCAAAAAGTGAATTAAGTTCTGCTTAGATACACTGCTTAATTGAACACTTATAGCATAATTGCTTATCATATAAGTGCTTTAACAAATGATAAAATAAATTCAAATTGTTCTCGTATAAACGATAAAATAAATTCAAATTGTTCTTGTATAAACTATATGTTGTTTTCATTAACAATACTAAAGAGCATATGGACATGTCATAAGTTGTTTCCACTTTCCATAAGCTCTCACAAGTGATTATGCAAATAAGCCAATCCAACAAGCCCTTAACAAAAGGGGTACTTTGACCAAAAAAAAACACGATAGCAATTAGTACAACACTACATTTACAACATGTACATTTAAAGTGTGCTATGAGCCGATACCTTAAACCATCTTATAGACAGTGCAAGAGGTACAATGGTCAGGTCTCCGCAATTCTATTCATTGGCACACTCCACAGTGGCATGTTTCCAAGCACACTCTTTAGCAATTGTATCTTCACAAGTGACCCAGCGGATGATAAATTGCAAGTTTCATTTTTGTTTAATAGGACAGAGGATCTCCTTTTCCTCTACTGAGTTGTTTCTGCTGCACTAAATCAGCTGTTACAAAGTCATGTAACACCCGCCTTAGAAAAGAACAATTAGGATTTCGTGACAATTACTTGTCTGACCAACGAAGTTAACACAGTAAGATTAATCTGCTGTTGTACTTCTTGAAAAGTCAATCACGTTCTGTTTTCCACAGAGCCATCGGTTTTTCTTTTTACGTCTGGGCTGTAGATTGGGGATGCTTAGTATCCTCTTTTATGACAGTAGATTGAAGTTTATGGCGTTTTCTAATCATATTCTGGACCATTTTGTTAAATTCTTCATCTGTGCAAGCTAACATGCATTTTAGCTTGACATTAATCTGATTCTCCACCAGAACCTTGTGTCTTGGAATAATTCGACCCTCGAGGGAATAGCTGAAAAACCTGATAACAGCAAGAAAATTGCATATTTAAAGTTGAATATGCAATGGAATAAAAAACGTTAAGAATAAACAAGATTTTTAAAAATTATGTATCTATGGTCAAAATATCATTGATACCTCGGAAACTCAATGACATCTTTTAAAGTTCGGACAATGGTTCTGCGCAAATAAGTATACTTAGGACGAAGAACGTCTGTATTGTATCTGAGCAGCATTGGGAAATCAGCAATCATTTCACCCAGTTGCCGAAGACGTATGCCGAGAGACAAAAAATACTTTACATTTCCTTCAAGCTTATGTACTATGCTGCATCCCAAGAGCTCAGGTCCAAGAGCTATAACCTTTGGAATATTTTCTTCAGTGACTCCAGCGTTGGTCATCAAGAATATGACCTATATACAACAAGCAAACTCAGCAGATTAGTTAATTGAGGCCTCTTGATCAGGAAGTTTATAAAATGTAATCAGAGTGTTAAACTTTATGGTGGTGATGCTTCAGAAAAATAACTTAATGGTAACAAATTTTGTAGCGGCAGAGAAAAATGACATACCACAGGCCTAATCTTCTTGTAAAGGCTGTAAGTGAGTAGAGTGGGAAATTTTACAAGCATGTTGGCAATCCCGTCATTTCGAACCCCTAGGTCCTGAAAAAACTTTACCTTCATGATAAAATAGGTAACAAAATTGTCAGTATTTTATCATCAGAAGACATAACAGAAACCATTGGAAATTTTATTTATAAATCTACTAGACATCAATATTAACAATGCAAGTGTCAACTTAGAAGAGAAAGAAATAAAAAAAATTACATACCTTTGGCACAATAGTCATCTCCAAGTCAACACAAAAGACCATTGGTTTAATTACAAGCATTCTCCTCATCCCATCTCGGGTAATCCCATAATAGTACAGATACTTAACAAGAGGTTTCCATTGTTCTTCAATGCTGCACGCCATCAATTGTGGCCGAAATGCAAGCAACTTACCAACATCCTTGCTTTCAAGCCCGAATTCTTTCAAGTAATCAACCTGAAATTTACAAGTGTTGCATCATACTTTGTTTGTATATCAGAAACTATCAGAGTATGAGAGAAGACAACAAGGATATATTACAATATGACGTTAACCTTATAAAGTTTGTCAAAAATTAATGTACCTTTCGGTTCATTTCTTCCAAAGTATAGTGACCGAGAACTTTAGGAAAATCAAAAACCATGGTGCCAAAATCCTTCGCATCTAAACCCATATCTAGATAGAACTGCACACGAGTCTTCACCTCTTCCAAGCTATAAGATAACAACTTCGGACACCGGCTCACAACATAACCCATCCATTCCCTCCTGACTCCATTAAACTCTAAATAATCAACAATCTCATCCAACTCCCCGTCACTCCGCAGCAAAACATTATCTCCACTCTTCAACATTGCATCCCCAATAAACTCTCCCTTAACGAACACCGACTTCAACCACTCAACACGATTCCTTATGGACTCAAGTTTCCCTCTTGACATCAAAATGAGCTTAGCTATCTGAGGATACGATAGAGAATTATGCTTCAACCATCTAGAGAATTGAAGAAATACACAATCAAAATACAAAAACTTAAAAAAAACTAACAACAATAAGCAAACTTGGATTGCCCGCTATCAATAATTTAATGCAATCAACACATCTGCGATCGTTGGATCGAAATCGGACGATTCATATTTCAAACCGGTACTGTTTATTTAAGAAATAAATCAAAGAGTGCCATGAACGCTTTCTCTAGCACTCGCTCTCTTATTCGGTGAAACTCGTGTGGGTCTCACGCTTTGGAAATGAATCTCACATAAAGTGATGAGATCGACTTGAGTTTCACTCGATAAAAGAATATGTTATGGAGAGTGTTCCTGACATTTCTCTAAATCAAAATATGCATTGAAATTTGGACAACCAGATTTCATTACAACGACCACATATGTGCTGGATGAGTGAATGCATCTTATTATTGACGCAATCCATTTTCAACAATACACACAACACAACAAGTTGGTTTTGTTTTACATGAACAAAATCAAACAGCTTACAGCAACTTCAAAACAACAAAAACCTTTGTAGCACGGACACCTCTCATCATAGGCGAGTCTGGTGTCCGACACCATGTGATTACGTTCAAATAATTCATTTTCTCAAATTACTACCAGTGTCAATGGTGTGTCAATGGTGTGTCTGGTGTCTGTGTCGATGCTTCATGAAAATTAAAAACTAACAAGTCACAACCAATAACACTAATCTCAATTTAACATCATAATACCTTATAAGTGGCACAACTTGAGAATCTTCAATAACAGTTTTAGCCCTTAAATTAAAAGTAGAATTTGAATATTCCGGCATTCTTTTCAAATTAGCAGCTTCAATCATAACATAATCAATAAAACCACCCAACCTATCAACCAAATTACCAGTATAAGTAATTCCAAATTTACCCTTTCTCATTGCTTCTTTAAAAACCTCTTCAGTAACCTTCCTACGAATCTCAATAGCTTGCAAAATCATTTCCTCTTCTTCTTCATCACACCGAAAAAGGGTACTCAGTGGAGGAAGAGAAGAACCCACATCAGGATCACTTGGAGATTGAGCGTAAATTGAACCTGGAAATTGTGGGGTTCTTTTTCTTACTAAGGAAAGTTCTAAAAGCTTGATTTTTTCTTCGTGAGGTGTTGGGTCTTGTAGTGAAGTGGGTGAAGGATCAGTGTTAGTGTTTTTTTGTGTAAGGTGGTGAATGAGAAATGATGTTGATTTTGCATTGTGTCTTCTGGGAATTGGTTCGTTTGGGTTTTGGCAATTGACGATAGTGGTGAGTTTTGGATTTTTGGGGGTGTGGATAGAAGAATGAGGGAGGTAAAGGGTGTGTTTTTGACATGAAAGAAGCATTTAAAAACAATGGATAAGAGTTTATGGTTGCAGTGTTCGTTTTGCTGTGGTTATGTTTGAGGAGGAAGAGGAACTTGAATATCCAAGAGCTGTGAGATATTTTTAGGTGATATAAGAGCAAGTGTTTAAGTAATTTAATACTGTGTTGAAATCAACAAGTGAGGTCCCATGGTCTAGCGGTTAGGACATCAGACTCTGAATCTGGTAACCCGAGTTCAATTCTCGGTGGGACCTTTAATTTTTTTTTTTCTTATAATTCTTCGTTTTCTTCTTTTTGGCTCTCCGAAGTAAGTTGCATTTTAGTCCTTTTCTTTTAGTAATGTGAAAAACTTTCATTTCTATTTCTAAAGAAATTACACTCCTCCAACCAAAGATTAATTTTTTAATTTTAGATACAAAAAAAATTTATATCGATATACTTCAAATATAATTACTTCGAATATTCCCTCGTGATTAATAATGATTAGGTAATGTATGAACGACAAACGTACACTTTTTTTTGTTAGACGTTACTTATTTTTCGGTCGAACTTTGAATTATCAAGGGTTCTTTCCCTTGAGAATTGGAGGGTTAACGCCTAAAAAAGAGACAAACATACTGCTCCCTTCATATTGAATAATTATGTTTGGTATCACGGTGGATATGTTATAATCTCGATGAATTATTAAATCCTTTCATCGGAAGTTTTGGAGTTGTGACCAATTGCATTAAGACACTTGGTTAACCTCTTCGTGACCCAACGTTGGCTTGGTCAGTGCATCAGAAGTATAGTTTGTAAGGGATGAGATATCTTATATAAGGCTTAACTGTCGAGCTACGTAATGGGGGTTATATGCCTCAACGGAGGTTTTGTTGTTACGACATTTTGGCTTCAACCCATAAAGCATGTCAGAGAAACTATGATGTTTGCCCAGTTTTCATGGACGATGTATGATGCCAAAGAAGAAAGTAAGGGAAGACGATGTTTGAAAAATCCAGGATGGTGCATGTCTGTTCGACAATAAGGGGGATCAATCGACTCGACGTGGCAAGGATAGGAGGTGGCGATGCGTGTCTAGAATTTTAATAATGTTGTAGAGCATACGATTAAATGCATCATAAGGTGGTATAAAAAAAGGGCTTTGTGGTTCAACCTTTTCTCAGATAAGTTATGGGAAATACAACTGAACATAGAGTTGTAGAAACCATATGCGGCTCACTCACTGTTTGAAAGGATTTCTTCCATTGGCTAAGTTGTTCCAACATGAGAAAGAAACATTGGTAGAGACGTCATTTATAGTATTAAGCAGCAAGGCAACATATAATTGAATTATTGAAAAACATAAATTAAACATGTACAAACAAAGAATTTGCATATCCAATATAATATGAAAGTGTGATGTTTATTGTCAGGAACTTCTTCAAGGGTAGTGGAGTTGGCCAGTTTAAAAAAATACTAGACAAAATCCTTTTGTGGAACATAATACCTGAATCATCAAAGTCAAATGCATGGGTTAAAAAAGGGATTCAGATTTAGTAATGGGTAGGCTAGGAATGACATCCACATAGAGGAACGTAGGGGTCGTTGTTCCTCAACGGAAGATGAAGGTGTTTGCTCTAGTCGACCATTATCCAAGAAAGCCAAAATATAAATCCAGTTCAAAGGTCGCATCCACCTATGAAAGCTTAATTATGTCATAAATACCTTAATGTTTTCAGGTTTCACCAGGGGTAACCTCGAATCACCTGAACCATGATATATAGGCTTCAGACAAACGAAGAGAGGCTCGAATTCATAAGATTTTCCTTCAATTGAAAATCAAACTGCAAAATGACGAAGAACTTACGAAGGATTATGGAATAAAATATAAAGGAACTTTTAGCCCTCATTAATGACAAAAGCCGAAGGATACAATGAGAAATGACCTTAGTTCAAAATTAGGATGAGAAGGTGATTTTATATGACTTAAGGGTTATGACAAAATTAAAAAATAAGGATAGAGTCTTGGATTTTAATCACTTAAAGAATAAATATATGAGATATTCGAAAATAAGGAGAAGGTATTATATTTTATTTACTTAAAGAAAAGGTGGCCTTATAATCAGGAAGATCAATCGCTTGGTTGGTTGATAAGATCGATGTTACCGTTAGACTAAATGGAGTAAACAAGAAGTAACAATACATGACATATCTCAAGTTGAATATGGTTATAGTTGGTAATCTCATACTTTAAGGAAAAATGACGACTTGTTCATGCTCAACCACGTTAATTGTGTCACATCATTTCATTTCTCAAGGGTGAACCGATGATGCAACGTAGGGTGATCATAAATTATTATTATGTTAGCCAAACTCGACAAATTTGCAATCGAAGTATTAGGCAATGAGGGTCTTCAACGTATTGAAGGATATGCGATGTTAAAGTAGTCGAGTGATGAAATTGATTTTTTTCTTGAGGCCACTGATTCGTAATGTCAGTCATTGAGGGATCAAAATTGAGTCAAAGCATATTTGTATTAAATAATGGCACAACAAACCCATGACCATTGACCCATGCTCTTAACGCCAATAACTACTTTAATAGCACACTATTTAGTTTGGTTTATCAAAGGTTGTGTTTATGCAATTTAAGCCTTAAAATACAAAGTTGCAGATGATTTATAGCATGTTTGTGCGAGCGGTTGATTTATCAATTCAACGGCAAAAACCCAGGTTTGAGGAGAAGCTACCTTTTGAAGCTTCTTTAAATCACGTCAAAAGTTGCATCGGGACGTGGAAAAGGTGTTTTGGCCGTGAATCCAAACACACCATTAGTGTTTTTTTCTCTTTTGTGAATGGGATACAAGAGATCCAACAATGCTACAATAATCTTAAGAGTAGTTAAAAGATCATTTAGAGCATCCACAATGGAGACATCCATTTTTGGGTACTTAAATGAGTCTCACACGTACACATCACTCATTTATGATTTTTTAATAGTAGTATCTAATAAGCACTCAATCCCTCCGACTCAGATCTCATGCAAAGTTCTTAAATGGAACCTATTAATCAACTATGAATAATTTTATATCACTACATTTCAATTTTTTAATATTAAAAGAGCGGGTCCCGTTTAAAGTTGAGGGTCTTAAATAAGACCTCGGGTCTTATAAAACCCTGAAAATTTTTCTCCCCAATGGGGGTACTTAATAGGTACCGGGTCTTAAATGTTTAAGACCCTCCCATTGGAGATAGTGGATGCCATATAGTTTTTATCTTTAAGTAGTAAAATATATTGGGTCATGTTAACCTTTGCCCAAAAGGCATTTGTTAAGGAACCTATAAAATGCAATTTTGCATTGAAAAATATAATATTTTAACTTTTATAAAATTGAATGTTCGACTTTTGATACGTATATTTATATAATAAATTTCTTAATATGTGTCATCGAGGACACAAGTTAGCATTTGCCAAATATATTTTGGGAGCTCGTAACAATTAATATTTGGAACATTATTTGCAAATGTTAAGATTCAAATATTGAAGTCTCCGCTTCATAACATTTAAAATATGTGAATCAAATCATTAAGCTATATGAGAAAAATACACTTTGAAAAACTAATAAACTTTAAGAAAATATTATTAAGTTTTGTCCATTTTTAAAGTAAAATATTTTTTCTGATCACTATTATAAATAAAAATTAAATCTTTAATTTTTTTTTTACATAATTATTATATTTTGATCCATAATATATTTCATATACGTTTTCTTATTTCGACATAATATATTTCAGATATGTTCATTATTCAAAGAACTTGAAAATTTCACTCTACTTATGATATAATCGGATTGAATATGAAAATTAAAACGGAATACAGAAAGATCAAAATATTCATATATAGAACTGAGGATAAAATAGACTTTTTATTAAATTTGTCGGTAGTAGTCAAGTTGAACTAAAGTGTGAGTTAGAGTATAGAAAAATATCTCTAGAAAATATCTATAGAGATAGAATAAATATCTCCTCTGGCCCAATAACCCATAATGAAGTAGGGTAAAGCTAACTCTACACAACGGGCCTAAACCGTCATAAGTTTAACCCTAGGTAGTAACCCTAGTTAACACGCTCCCCTCACTCCTTCCCTATATAAACACCCCTTGAGTCCACTCTCAGAAATATCTCAAGCAATCCTTTGCCTCTATCACCTCTCTCTCCAAAACCCTAATTCAGTTTTTCCCCTTTGCTCTTTTCAATGGCTGATGTTGAATACCGATGCTTTGTCGGAGGTCTTGCATGGGCCACCGACAACGAAGCTCTCGAGAAAGCCTTCTCTCAATACGGCGAGATCGTTGATTCCAAGGTCCGTTTGTTGCTTGCAGGCTTCGGATCGGAACTGACACGATTTTGATTCGGATTTCTCATGAAACCTTTCTGATCTGTGATCTCCGATCTGTTCTGTGTTACTCTGTTACTTGATCTATTTGTTACTGTTACTGTGATTCTGATTCTGTTACTGTATGATTTGATTCTTTTATTACTCACTCACACCAATAGGTACGTTCATCTTCTTCTTTGAACAAAAGTTGAAGATCGATCGGTTACTATTCGGTTCTAGATCTATGGATCTGTTTTTAATTTTTTAATTTTAGATTTAGGGTTTAGATCTGATCTTTTGTTATTTTTTGTGCAGATCATTAACGATCGTGAAACTGGAAGATCAAGAGGTTTTGGATTTGTGACATTCGCTAACGAGAAATCTATGACCGATGCCATTGAAGCAATGAACGGTCAGGATTTGGACGGACGTAACATCACTGTGAACCAAGCTCAGAGCCGTGGTAGTGGTGGTGGAGGAGGAGGAGGCCGTGGTGGCGGTGGATACGGTGGAGGTGGTTATGGAGGTGGTGGCGGTGGATATGGTGGAGAACGTCGTGGTGGAGGTGGATATGGAGGAAGCGGTGGAGGATATGGTGGAGGTGGTGATCGCCGTGGTGGAGGTGGTGGCTACAGCAGAGGAGGTGGTGGTGGTGGTGGAGGATACGGTGGAGGTGGTTACAACAGAGGTGGAGGTGATGGTGGTTATTAGGTTTTAGATGTTTTTCATTTATGATTATTCTAGGTGTTGGGATCTAGCTCTATAATTCTGAAATTCTGTTTTTGTCACTTTGTGTCATGGCTTCGTTTTGATGTGTCACTTATTGGTGTATCTCTGAATCTGATTGTGAATAACGATCAACTGAAACAAAAAAAACGAGATATTAGTTGCACCATCGATCTGTTTTTTACTTATCCGTTTCTTGATTTTTTATTTTGCCTTCTGATTTTTTTTATTCTCTATATTTATGAAAGAGTTAAATATAATCTGATCCGATATATCAAGAGAAACCTTCTCCAAGATGAACAATGACTTGTGATTGTGACATTTAATTTATGAGATCATTGAATTTGAAATAATTTTTTAATTTTAGTTGTTTAATCAGTCATAAATTCTGTGAAATGAAACTGTTTATTCTAAACAAGTTTAGAAAAGATTTGTTAACTTTGACCAATTTTCTGTTTAGCTTAAATACGATTTTCGTTTTCTGTAATTTGAGTAAGTTTTGATTTTGTAATTTGGATGATATTTGATGGTGCCCTTATGTATGGTGAACAAGGAAATGGCTTGCATCATAATTTTTGTCACGTGACGTTGACGTGGAATCCACATAATATTAAATTTTTAATAATATTTTTTAAATTCTGAAAATTATTTTTAAAATTTAAAAATATGAAAATAAAATTTACCATTAAAAAAAAGTTAAAATATCTTAAAAGATAAAAAAACATTTTATATATTCTGAAAATAAATATTAATAATTTCCTGAAATTATTTTTATTATATAATTGTTAAAAAAGTTTTTTTTTTAAATTTTAAAATCTGAAATTATTGAAAAACTTCAAAAAAACGAAATGATTTTTTTTAAATTATGATTTAAAAAATATAATTTTTAAATTTAAAAAAATTAATGGTCAAAAGTTTCATTTGAACAGTTTTTTTATTCCTGATTTTTAAATTTATTTTCAAACTTTTTTAATTTAAAAAAATAATTTTCAAAACTTTAAAAATGTTTTTAATTTTTAATTACATGGACTGCC
>Ga0099826_10001997_pt1 | contig 12836 bp, 16 predicted proteins | sample Mtrugardesep15_FD_76830 | JGI IMG/M metagenome (GOLD analysis project Ga0099826, IMG submission 76830) | Root nodule microbial communities of legume samples collected from California, USA - M. trunc garden sep15 | ecosystem: Host-associated > Plants > Roots > Nodule | place: USA: California...
CAAACTACTCAAGCACAACTGCAAGAGATTTCCTATGCTCAAGAACTAAATCAAGAGACTTCCTATGCTCAAGCACAACTGCAAGAGACTTCTAATCAAACAGAATTACAAAGAAATTTGTTTGAGGTTGAACACTTGATATACAATCAGTGGTGTTCACAATACAAATCAGATACTGACTCTTAAGACTCTAGAATTTCTAAGATATGAAAGTTGATAAGAAATTCAAAGTGAACTTTGATGTGGAACAATTTCAGCAGAGTTTTGGCACATGTAAAATTGTTGCATGAGTCTTGCAATTCTCTAAGTCTCCACTCCTTTATATAGAGGTGTGAAAGAGACGTTGTTGATTGCCAACACATCAAAAAGAGTCGTTTGAGGCTTGATCAAATCACCAATGATCTTTTGCCTAATTTGGTTATTGTCCTATGAAGGATCAATTTCAAATCAATTCCGAGTCTATAGGAACACTGGTGCAGGCATAGCTGTTATTCTTGTCTTGTTGCAGAGACAAAATAGAGTAGTGGAGATAGTGGTTGTACAGTTCGTACAATTGTCCCTTTTCAACTCTCGTCAACGAATAAGCATCCAATGACTTCAAATCCATTTAAATTGGTCGTTGCTTCATCCTTCTAGTCTTCTGCAATGATAAGCGAGATTAAATCATTTGAACAGCCTTTTGAAGCTTCACTTCTTTCAGCTTCTGATGGTCTTCAGAACTTTTGATGAAATGTGCTTCTAGTGAGATGTGCTTCTCATGAGGTGCTTCTGATGACGTCAGCACTTCATGAGCACTTGTCTTTAGAACCTCTTTTCTTTATACGCTTCAAGCTTCTTTCTTGTTGATTCCATTGCTCTCATTTATTCTTCCAGAACTTATGTTATAAAGAGACACTAAGTTTTTGTTTATGGTCCTGCACACTTGAACAAATATTTAGCATATCCAATTGACAATTTTTAATACCTTGTTATCATCAAAACTCAAGGGTTTATCATTTTGTTCCAACAATCTCCCCCTTTTTGATGATGACAAACACTAGTATTTAAAATGTTCAATTGTTGTTAATCTAATTAACAAGTTGACTTTAAGGGTATGAGGTTTGTAAGCTCCCCCTGAGTCCAATAGTATTTTGAGGTGAGGTTTGTAAGCTCCCCTTGAGTTCTATGCATGTTAATTAAATTTATCATTAAAAACGTAAAACATTCAGAATAATCTCATATTAATAGACTAAGAGATGAGAAGAAGGTCCTATTAATTTAATTTGATTAAAATTAAAATTACGGGGCTCAGAGCCTATAAATACTATACATCTACTCCCCCTTTTGTCATCAACAAAAAGATAAAATATAGACAAAAAGTGCTTTTTCCCTTTCTTTTGCTTCTTCTTGTTTAGCAATCAACTTCTTCTGAAGTTCAGCAATCAACAACCTTTGCTCAAACAATGTTTTCTTCAGCTCCTTGTTCTCTTTTTCCAAAGTAGTGTCTTTCTTCAGCTTCTCAAGAATAGGAGCATCAGACTTAATCAGGAGCTTAGTCAACCACTTAACATCAGGATCTTCAGACTTCACACTTGAGGAGATGATGCTTGAAGCATCCATGTAGATAGGTGTGTCTGAAAGATACAACTTCTGATTCCTGTTGATGTTTATTTCCTCCATATTCTTAATAACTTGCTTGAACCAGTCTTGTAGCTCAATTAACGCTTTGTTATGAGTATCTAGACACGGCTTTTGAAGTTCACACATCATGTCATCCACTCTACCACTCAAGGAAGTCCATTCACTGATATAGTCCTGATTATGTATCAAGTTGCTTCTAGACTTGATCAGTTTGTTGAGATCCTTGAAGATATTCTCACAAACCTCTTTTAATATAATAGGTGGTGATGAGACATGGGTAGTTTGGATGGATGACCAAAGTTGGTTAGAGGATTTCAGTGATTTCAGTGACAACAATTTGATTGATTAGTTCAGAGTTATGAGAAGAAGTTAAAGGTTGATTACACATGATTGAATCTTCTTCATCATAATCTGATTCAATCATAATTGTATCCGAAGGTGCAGCTACATTCAAGGGTTGCACAACAAGTGTAGAATCTTCTGAGAAGAAATGATGATTCTCAGAAGCAGAAGATTTCTGGTTGGCAAGATTTCTCAAGGCAATACCAAAAGAAATATTTGAATGAGTAACATGGATATATTGTGGTTGAAAGACAAGGTGAATTATCTAATCAGTGCAGGTATTTGAGGCCATATGTAAGTTGGGTTCTTGTTGTTGGGGGCTTTCTGAAATAACTTCATTAGAAGCTAATTCAGAGGCTCTTTCTAGGTTTGGCTCAAAGCCTGGTAATTCACCTGAGTAGTGGTTTATCATATCTTGAATGACATAAGGATCACTTGTTTGGGTTGTTGGTTTAGAGGTAGCTAATGATACCTCATGATTGGCAGACTCAGGCCCTGTTGGTTCACCTACGACCTCTGCATCAGCAGGTATAGATTGAAGTGGCTCAATCATTGGTGGTTGTAAAGGATGATCAACAGGTAGTCTTACACAAGAATTAATCCTCCTTTGTTGCATCTCATGTATTATTTCCTCAACAGAAGGATACATGGGCACAAAAGTATCATTATCAATCTTTTACTGGTGCTTGGTAGATGATGATGGGGATAAGGATTTTTGTAAGTTTGAATAGACTCTATCCAAGTGGATATCATCCATGTTTGAAGAGGTTGAGACAAAAGTTAAGAGAGAGGCTGAGGTTGAGCTAGATTCTATTTCAATTACTTTAGAGATGTTATGAGAATCAGTGTTACCTCTTGTAGGTTCTGAAGCAGCAGCTTCTGAACAAGTAGCCTTCTCCTTCTAAGATTCTCCAGCATCATTCAAAACAACACCAGTCACCACCAATTGTTGAAGATTCTCTGACAGCTCAATCACTTAGCTTCAACTGTTGATTCCTTCAACAAGACTTCAACAGGAACCTCAATTTCTTTTGCAATCTCAAGTGCTTTCTGTAATGTAGTAACATCAACAGTTTTCTTCCTTTTGACTTCTCTTGTGACCAGTTCAGTTGCAGCTTCTACTTCCTCTTCTTCTTCCATCACATAAGAAGAAACCTTCATTTTTCTAACGGCATGCTTCCTTTTCTTCTTAGGAATTGATGGTTGAGCAGGTAGATGTTGTGAAGAGCCAACTGTCTTGCCACTTCTGGTTCTTCTGTCCAGAATCTTAGCAGGTTATAAGTCCTAAACTTCATCTTGAATGGATGATATATCAGAACTAGTAGCTTGTTCTTGAGATGCTTGCTTCTCTTTCTTAGCCTTCTTCTTCTTTGGTTCAAAAGCTTATTCAACATCATCAGCTTCTAAAGTTGCCTTCTTCTTTGATTTCCTTTTTCTAGCAACAGGTAGAGTACCACCATACATCTGTTCTGGAATTTCATCAAACCTGATAGTTTCTCCAGTATTTTCCCAGTGATCATAAATGAAATACGTTTGCACATCAACAGGATCTTGTTTACAAATTGGTAGGAAATTATCCATTAAGTTGGATACAACAAATGATTCCTGAAGATCAGTCTTCAACTTAGTGAATTCTTCTTTCTTGATCAGGTTCATATTCCTCAAAGTGCTTGCATTTATAATTTTTCCAGTTATTGTCCCCTGTTGATCATCATTTACAACCTTTGACAGTTTGAGTGCTTTTAGTATTCCTCCTTGATGGAAAATCTCAGATAACAATCTTCCTTAAGGAATCCAACTTCTGTTACTGTTCTGGCTTTCCTTCAGTGCCCACAACATATGATTGAAGATATACTTTGGCACATTTGCCTTCTATTTAGTTATCAGAAAGTGTAGTAACACTCTGTGATCCAATGAAGGTTGATCTACCCCGCCACCTTTGGGTAACAGGTCTTCAGTCATGATCTTCTAAAGCATCTTATATTCCATCTTTAGATCACAATACTTTCCTTTGTTTGTGCTTTTGAACCTAGTTATGTTCACCACATCATTCCAGGGACTTGTCTTATCCAGACCCTCTTCATAGGATCCTTTAGCTTCTCTCCTATTTTCCTTTGCATTAATCTCTTCTATGATAGTAACAAGGATTCTCATGATGTTTGAACGAATCTCTATACAAGTGAATGGCTTCAAACGAAGCTATTCTCTAGTCTTCCTTTCCATTCTGGGTTCAATTAGAACTTTTTCATGCTCTTCCAACTGAGCAGCATGAAAATCATAAATTTCGGCCCTAACCCAGATTTACTTGATTAGATTCTCAAACGTAGGACTGCTCAACATACAGAAATAATTATCCAGGTCTTGAGCGTGAAAGAAGTTCCTGAGCTCACATCCATGATGAGCTAAGGAGAGGAAATCCACTAGACTTTCCACCTGAACTATTAGTTCCCATTCTTCTAGCTTCATCGTTCTTCCCTTAATCTAATAGGCTTCACCAGTAGCCACTTGCATGGAGGTTCCTTGATTCAAACTTCAAGTTGCCATTGATACTGATGAGAGATTTAGGGTTCTAGGTTTTTGATTTTGAAAGAGATGATTTTTGCATTGATAAAGTCTAAAATCAGAAAGTGTAGGTTGTGAAGTGAGTAGTGTGTGTTTTTGTCTAAGTGTTTTTAGCAAAAACGATTGAAATTCATAAAGGGGACAAACAAACACAGCATTAATGACTTAGGACGCACGAGATAGTACATTCAAAGCATAAATTAATCATAGCCTACTTATGCTATACACCAATACACTTCAGCCACGTCAGAATTTCTCAGTTTAACTCTGCTTATTCAGAAGCACAAAATCCAGCTTTTGGAGTTAAGATGCTGATGTCATCTTCAGAAGCACATTTTCCTCAGAATCTCAGTGAAGAACTTCTGATGGACTATAGCTTCTGAACGACTTAGAATACTCAGAAGCATACGCAGATGTTTCAACATCACCTGACACATTATCTTCTATTGTACTCAGATCTGCTCAAAAAAATCCTGCTCCCAAAAGAGCACACAAACACTTGTACCTGATTTCATGCTTGCAACAGATGAATTCCACAGGCATAAACTTAGCACATGCATATCTACTCCCCCTTTTTAGCCATAAAATATGCCAAATAATAATTAGAGAGAAACATAAGTCTTCATAGCATAAGGAAAAATAGAGTACCAAGTGACATAAAATGCAGAAAATATATGGTTACAGACCAAAGCACATAGTGCTCAAAATATCCAGGGCATAGCCCACAAAATCAAATAAAAAAAACAACATCAATCATTATGCTGCCTCAGAGCTGCTACCAGGAGCGTCATCATCACCATTGTTATCCTCTTCCTCTTCCTCATTACCTGAGCCATCATCATCTTCAACTTCCTTTTCACTTTCAGCTTCCTCATCTTCTACAACTGCATCGACATCAAAGTTGACTTTCCTTTCATCCAGCATAAGACAAGTCTCCTTAAGAGCAGCCACAATGTCCTGTTTGGACATTTGTTTAGCAAGGGGAACATGTTGAGATGTTCCAACAATGTCTGACACATGATTGTCTCCAAAAAGCTTTTGATGGATAGTAAGGGGAGATTCCCTCTTCTTAGGAAGGTCTGCAGCAGTGATGAGTCCAGGGTGTTCGTCTAACACAATATTGCACAGAAGAGTAGGAAAAGCTATGGGAAGCTTAACAACATCTGTTTTGGCATTTTTGACTGTGTGATCAAATATATACTTGCCATAGTCCACCTTGGTTTTAGTCCCTTTAACATAGATAAATTTGACCAAACTTGTTGTAATGTCAGACGAGTGGGTAGTGGGAACCCAGTTTGCAGCACCAATCATGTTGAGGATAGCATACTTCACACTGAGCTTACCAGATGATATCTTCCTTTTCTTAGGCCAAGTTGTTACCTGATTGGCAGTGATCTCCCCGCTTACTTGGTTGTCTGTAGCTTCCAGCTCACCAACACCTTCTTCATTCACACCTAAAAACTTGTTGATAATGTTGGGAGAGAAGTTGACACATTCACCCCTAACAAACACTTTCTAAAATTCCCTACTAAGCGGATTATCACAGTCATTTGGAATATTAACTAAAAACTCTTTCACAAGCTTCTCATAGCAATCACCAAGATTGCACACAGTCTTCATGAGTCCAACTTCTTTGATAAGCTTCATCATAGCTTTAATTTTTTGTGCCTCTTCACCCAGCTCTCTCTCAACAACCAGCCTCCTATGATAAATATATTTCCACCTTTGTGTAAATTCAGGTAGATGAAAAGAGACCTTATCAATAGGCACTTTTTCCACAACCTGCACACCTTTTTGCCCAGCAGATTTATTGACACCAGAGGGAATGATGTTTAGAACTTCTTTTTCAACATCATATTCAAAATCACTTGAAGAGACAACTTTCCTCTTCCTTGAGCTACTAGCAACATTCTTCACTGTTACCTTACTTTAGCCTTTCTTGGGTCCAACACCAACGGATTTCGTCTTGCTTTTGGGGGTCTCAGTCACAACAGTAGTTTTCTTTTTAGGGGTCTTGTTTTCAGAGAGAACAACTTTTCCTTTATTACTTCTCAGTCTCTTGGCCATACTATCACCAAGCCTCTGTGCCAAAGGTACATCATCTAACTCAAGTTCATCAACATTTACCACATCTTTCTCATTTTCTTTGCCACCAGAATCTTCTTCCTCTTCATCCTTTTCAGATTCATCTTTTGTTCCCGCACGTTCCTCATCATGAGCATTCTCTAGAGAATTTCCAGAATCAAAATCCTCCACTGGATCAATTTCAGGATTGAAGTTTTCTTCATCAACCATAACATCAACCTCAACATTAAGCTTATCATTTTGGCCCAATGATGTGCCAACATCCGGTCCAACATCAGTTTCTTTCGGATCACTTTCAACAAAGTCATCACCTCCAGTGTCTTTACTAGAGTTGTCCACATCCATGTTTTCAGTACTTTCTATTGCTTCATTCAAGTCATCTAACCCTAGTTTTCTACTAGATGTAGGTTTATCAGAGATTAGGGTTGTGTCAGGCTTACCATTTTCACTGACGGGAGTAGCAACATCTTCCGCTGTTTTGAGGAAATCTTTATCATCAATCTTTGTGGAAGCTTGAGTGGGGGTGCCTTCCTTGGTGACTGCAAAATGATTCTCCTTTTCATACAAGTCAGACATGGACAATGCTACCTTCGATTCTCCTTTCTTTACAGCCTTCTTCTTCTTGGAAGTGGATTTAGAAACCGCTTTCTTTTTAGGTTTCATGGGAGGAATAGTAGTGAGAGGTTCAATTATATTTGGAGCAGATGAATCGGGTTTTTGTTGTTCGATGATGCTCTTTTCATTCGAGACAGAGGCGTTGGTTTTGAACTTCATGGCGGGGTGTTGAAGTTGACGAAAGTTGATGACAAGATGAGAGTTTTCATGATCGGATGTATGGGAAAGAAAGTGAATGGTTTTGAGAGGTTCAAAGAGTGAGAGAGTGTGTTTAGGGTTTGAAGTGGAGTGATTGCGGTTAGTTGAGTGTAAAGAGAAAATTTGAAAAACAAACTTTCCTGAATTCGCGTGCACCAATGAGGAACAGAGTACACACACATTCTCTGCACGCCAACCCCAAGCTAATTGCTATAACTTCTCTTTCAGCGAAATAACTGTCTTGTCCCTTAACTTATCATATTTCTCTAAATTTAAAATTTCTGAAAATTCCTCAATTAGAGTGCCTGTTGTGGGGACACTATTTCCATCAGAATTTTTGATAGGGTGCAGCTGATCTTGAATTTGATTATTCTTCCAGATAAAATTATTCTCACAGACTTTGCTCCTTTCATCTTTACTTTCAAGCTGAGGCAGGGCCAAACTCTCCTGATGTTTCAACATAGTGTTCAACATGTCAGCCTGAGTTTTTGGATATGGGATCCATTTGTAGCAATTATTTTTTATCACACAGCTGGGTTATGTTGATCAAGTTTGCACAAAGTCCTTCAACTAGGAAAACATTCTCAAGATTGGGTAATCCACTGCTGATCAAGTTTCAAATGCCACGGATTTTTCCCTTACCACCATCACCAAAAGTAACATATCCTTTCTCACAAGGTCTTATATTTTTAATATAACCAATTTTCCCAGTCATATGTTTGGAACATCCACTGTCAAAATACCAGACTTCATTAGACGAGGGTTTTTGAGAGGTGTGGCCCATTAGTCCAACGTTGTTACCTTTATGTATCCACTCTTTCTTTGCCGTTCTCATTCCTAATTCATGTGATTTATGACCATGGTGTTCGGGATAACCATACAATTTATAACAGAAAGGTCTTATGTGTCCTTTTCTTTTGAAATAGTGACAAGTCCATGGACGAGTTGTCTTTTTCCCATTCTGATGTCCTTGAGAATGTTTCAACATGACCTTGTTCACAAAACCAACATCTATCCCTACAGAGCCAATTAACTTGCTCTTTTTTATCATGTTCTTCAATTTTAATCATTCCATGGTCTTCTGATGCATACCTAACGTTTCTGTTTCTTTGTCTTAGATTTAGAGGTTTATAATCAAATTCTATACCTTTTGTCTTTCTTATAATATGATCTTTTGTCACCTCTTCTGGTATAGTAGTATCATTCGACACAATTTCAGTTTGTTTCTTAATCTGGTCAAGTTGAGAGTTTAGTAGGATTACCTCATTATTAAGTTCTGATATCTTTGCCAGATGGTTACTTCTTTCAGTGAGCAATTGACTATTGATCTTCTATTGTTTTCCTAGCAATTTACATATCTCTGCACTTCTGAAGTATAGTTCCTTGTAAGATGCAGCTAGATCATCATATGCTAACTCTTCATCACATGACTCAGTGTCAGAAAAAACTCTCCCAGTAAAAGCAGTTACCCTTTTTGCAGGTTCATATTCACTATCCTTGTCTGAAATGTCTTCATCAGGCCAGACACCAGTCAAGCTTTTCTTTTGTTTCTTTTGAAAGGTAGAACACTCTGTTCTTATATGACCATACCTTTCACATTCATAACACTGAACTTCCTTGGATTGATTTTCCTTGTCATCTGTGCTGAAGCTCTTTTCATCATTTTGCTTCTCCTTGATGTTGAATCCTAGGTTTTGATCATATGATTTTCATTTCCAGTTTGCCTGTTTCAAGATTCTATAGAACAATTTTCCAAGAAGCACCACTGATCCAGCCAAGTTCTCATTATTGTCTAGGTTTCCTTGAGTTTATTCAATGTCCGCATTGGGACCTATGTTCATGTACTTTTCTTTCCTACTGTTGATCATGATCTCAAAGTTTTGTGAAGATTCAATAAGCTCTTCTACCTTCATACTGGAAGTATCTTGGGCTTCTTTTATGGCTGTGACTTTCATGTCAAATCTTTTAGGTAAAGATCTGAGAATCTTCCTGATCAGTTTTTTATTTGACAGTTTTTCACCAAGAGAATCAAATGAGTTTGCAATGTCAAGGACATTCATATAGTAGTCCAGTATGGTCTCATCTTCCTTCATCTTTAGGCTTTCAAATTTAGTAGTCAGAAGTTGGATCTTTGAACTTTTTATCTTGATCGTTCCTTCATGAGCAATTTTGAGAATCTCCCAAGCATCCTTAGCAACATTACATTGTTTGATCATTCTGAACATATTCTTGTCAACACCATTGAAGATGGCATTCAATGCTCTAGAGTTTGCAAGTGCTTGTTCATCTTAGGAGCAGACCATTCTTCCTCAGGTTTCAAAATCTCAGTTTTGTGGCCATCTTTGTGAAGAACAGCAGGATGTTCCCATCCTTTCAGCACAACTTTCCAAGTCTTGTTGTCAATAGACTTAAGATAGGCACTCATTCGTGACTTCCAGTAATCATAATTGGTTCCGTCCAATAGAGGTGGTCTGTTAACAAACCCTCCTTCTTTTTCCATAATGCCAGAAATAGTCTCCTCTAGATCTCACCTAATAACAGGCAGGGTGCTTGGTCTGATACCAATTGAAATTCTGGCACGTTAGACTTAGGATGTTCTATGTGATGTTCCAACACCAGTTACACGCAATAAGATGTTGAATTAAAAGTTTAGAACATTAAGCTCACAAATAGGATAAACGGAAACAAACATAAAAGTAAAATGCACAAAAGGTTTGTTAACCCAGTTCGGTGATAAACACACCTAGTCTGGAGGCTACCAAGCCAGGAAGGAAATCCAATAGTGTAGTCCTTGTTCAATAGCTCTCAGCAAACCACGGTTTGCACTATGGACCTAGGACCTACCCGTACTGACTTAAACCTAGGAACTCCTAGATTTGAGATCCTATGTCACTCCCTTACAACTGATCACATACTCTATGATTCTCAAAATACAGACACAATTAATAAAGTGAAGTTACCTTCAAAACACACGCAACAAACACCGTACTTCACAGCTTTGGTGTAGTGCACAATCTACCTATCTCTTTGCTTAAAAGCTTTGGAGTAGTGAACAAATACAACTCAAATCACAGTCTTAAACATGCATCAATCTGACACACGAAAGGCTCACAAAATGACAGACTCAAAAACCTAAAGATCTATTCTTCAAACAACGGCTTGAATAATTTGAACTAGGTCTTGCATTCTTGTCTAAATACTGAAGCAATACGGGTCAGATCATTTTGTTGGGCTTCAAAATAAACTGGTGATCCATTTCTCAGTAAACAGAACCAGATAAGGAAACTCCTAAAATGTAGGCACATCTTTAGGAACATACCGATCACCTACAAGACTTTCCTAAGTCGTTAGCACTTCCTCAGGAAATCACATATGTTCTGATTCTCTAATAAAGACACGCATGTTGACCAACACTATTGGAGGCGTGGATTCCTTAAACAAACAAACGTGTGCGTAAAATAAGGCAATGTACAAAACACACAGAACCATGCCTGGATGTTGGAACATTGTGTTCCACATCTGAAGTGAATATTTGTTTTAGGCAAAAGTGAAGCCAACATACAAATATCCAACAATCTCCCCCTTTGGAAATTTTTTGGCTAAAACAACTTGAGGTCAGTCCAAACAAAAAAGAGAGACAACATGCAACCTATGTTGTTTTCTCCAAGACAGTCCAGAAATGTTTAGCCAAATTATTTTCATGAATCATGGTTCTTGTCATTTCTTGTAAAGTTCTATTCTTTCTCTCTACAACCCCATTTTGCTGTGGAGTTCTAGGAGAAGAGAATTCATGGATAATTCCATGTTTTTCACAAAAAGCTTCAAATGACTCATTTTCAAACTCTCCACCATGATCACTTATGACTTTCAAAATTTTTATTTCTTTTTCAGACTGTATTTGAGTGCAAAAGTTACTACATACATCATAAGCATTATCCTTACTTCTTTGGAGTTTTACCCAAGTCCATCTACTGTAATCATCAACAATGACTAATCCATATTTACTTCCATATAGAGGTCTGGAGCAATTCTAGAGGTCTGGAGGTTGAGACAATGTCTTTAGTTTTAAAAGATGATTTTACAATATTCCCTTTCTGGCATGCACCACAAAGTGCATCTGAATGATAGTCAATGTTAGGTAAGCCTTTGACAAGTTGTAACTTACTACTAAGCTTAGAGATTAATCTCCAGTTAGCATGCCCCAACCTTTTGTGCCATACCATTTTTTATCATTCATTGATAGAAGGTAAATTACCTTCTAATCAACCAATTCAGAGAAGTTGATTTTATAGACATTCTCTATCCTCTTTCCTTTGAATACTATGGAATTGTCATCCTTGTTAATTACTGTGCAGTTGGTCTTTCCAAACATCACATCATAACCATTGTCACAAAACTGACTAATACTCAAAATGTTATGTTCAAGACCATCTACCAACCACACATTATCAATAGAGATAGAGGAGTTAACAATAGTTCATGTACCAATGATCTTGCCAGATTGGTTGCCTCCAAACTTCACATTTCCTCCTTCTTTCATTGTGAGGGTGAGGAACATAAAATTCTCTCCTATCGTATGTCTTGGGCAACCGCTGTCTAGGTACCATGATTTTTGCTTTTCCTTTGCTCTTAGGCATATCTCATTTTCTTCTTCTGAGTCTTATTCAAGTTCAGCTTTTGAAGTCACTGTAGCCATTAACCCCACAACTACTTTTGCATCTTCATCAACATCATCCTTATCAGATTCAGATTCACTGTCTAACTCTTCCTCGGTTACCATCAAACTCTGCTTGATCTACTTAGAACTTGTTTGATTTGAAAGTTGGTTTCTTGGACTTCTCCTTTGATTTCTCCTTCTAAAGATCAGGGCAATCAGCAATAAAATGTCCAGGCTTCTTGCAATTGAAGCACCCCTTCTGATCTTCTTTCCTGGAGCCTCTGTAACTACTCCTTTTGCTTAAAAACTTCTTGTTCTTCTTAGCAAGACATTGCAGCCTATTGGACAGCATAGCCATATTCTCATCAGGATCTTCATCAGAATCTCCATCAGGTGATTCTTCTTCAGATTCTATAACTTTAAGAGCTTTTGATGACTTCCCTTTAGATGGAAGAGCAATAGATTTACTTTTCTTAGCAGGCTCATGTTCACTTAAACTTATCTCATGAACCTTGAGAGAGCTGACAAGATCTTCAACACTTAAAGTGTTTAAATCTTTAGCTTCCTCAATAGAAGTAACCTTAGGTCTCCATCTGGCAGGCAGACTTTTTAGTATCTTGCTCACATGATCAGAAGCAACATAGCTTTTCTTCAGTATTTGTAGTCCAGAGACTAGGGTCTGAAATCTTGAGTACATTTCCTCAATGCTTTCATCATCCTTCATCTTGAACAATTCATACTGATGAACAAGCATAAG
>Ga0099826_10001998_pt1 | contig 12835 bp, 4 predicted proteins | sample Mtrugardesep15_FD_76830 | JGI IMG/M metagenome (GOLD analysis project Ga0099826, IMG submission 76830) | Root nodule microbial communities of legume samples collected from California, USA - M. trunc garden sep15 | ecosystem: Host-associated > Plants > Roots > Nodule | place: USA: California...
AAATGAAATATATTATACCTTGAGAGACAAATGAGATGAATATCCAGCATTAAGTCCATGAAACCCAACATTGTATGATATGCTCCCATCAGCCTTGAACAATCCATAATTCCTCTCAGAGGTAGGACCAGGCTTTGAGTCCTCGTTGAAAATTGCAAAAATGTATGCTTTTAAAACATCTTTAGGTCTATGTGGGGTTCCTTTCTTCTTTGCAAGCCTCTTACGCAAGTTATAATTATACGTCCTTGCATTAGTTACATTTGCTCCGACTTCATTTTGATCTCCCGCAGAGGCCCACCCTGTCTCAGTAACTATGACTTCCATTTTGTGAAATCCAGCATCCTCCAAAGCGGTATAAGCTGCATCAATCTGAGCATCGAGCATGTTATCGTAATGCAGTTTATATACCGGATCATCAATTCCCTTTGTTGGTTGAAAAAGGGCATAATTTATATCAATATTCTCCGGATCACTGATATAGACTAGGAAAGGGTAAGCATTAACACAGAAAGGAGATCCGATTTGTTGGAAGAACTCTAATAGCGGCTTCATATACTGTTTAATATTATCGTTAAATTTACAAGAGGAGGGAGGGTAGGAATCTTGAAAAACGGCAAACGAGTGTGCGGTAGAAATCTGAATTAACTTATCCAAATGAAGTTTCTTGGTAGCATTATAAATATTTTTCGCAGCATCCAAAAGAACTCCCCACAAAGCATTGTTACTCCCACCCAAAACTTCGTTTCCCACAGCAATTCCACGAATGCGTGTCTCGGGAAGAAATGCCTGCACATTTTGTTTCACCCAATTCAAAGCATGATCCGCACTCGAACTCATGTCCTGCAGTTGTCCATTGGTAACTCCAATCACAATATCAAGACCAGTCCCACTAAAAGCTTTGAGAACACTGTGATCAGCATCATATATTCTAATGTTCCTTATTTTCGCAGCTCTGAGAAGAGTAACAACTTCATTAGGTGAGGGGATGTTATCGGCAATTCTCCCATAATTTATACCATAGGTTCCAGTGAATGCTTGCAGCGACGCTGAAAGCCAAACAAGGAACAGTAGAGCTCAATTAACAGTACTTATCCGACATTAAAGAAAATACATGGTAGCAAGTTCTCAACTTTCAAGCTTAACATTATATATGGCCAAACAAGGAACATTAGAGCTCAATTAACATCACTTAGTTGACGCAATAAAATATATGCTAACAACTCCTCAACTCTAAAGCCAAACATTGTATTTGGCCATTACAATCATAGGTACATGGAAAGTACAAGGACAAAAGATAACCTACACAAACCTCAAATGGAAAATTCATCAACTGTTGTCAATCATGGATCTCAGGAAATAGCGGTTTGTTCAAATTTAATTAACAACAATTTGCATTAAATTGCATATCACAGAACAATAAAAGTTTGTTCAAATTCGACTACGTTAGGGCACTATAGCCGCTATTTGACAACACTGAATCCATCCGCAATCAGAACCACCATTTAAGTGGATGTTTGATTCCACTTTTAGGAGAGCCAAAATTGATTTTTGAGTTGCAGAATCCATTTTGACATGTTTGGTTCCTCTGGAGTTGAATTGATTTTACCTCCAGGATTGATTCTACTTGAAACTAGAATTTATAGCTTCTAATTTTAGAATTGATTATTACAGTCAAATTTATTTTCCAACTTACTTTTACATGTATGTATCCAAACCTAAATCAGTTTGCTTGCAACTCAATTTTAGCTAGATCAATTTCATAGAATCAATTCAAAAATCAATTTTTTTTTTCTCATTGTAGAATCAAACATAAACTTAATAGAATTGGAATAATAATATAATATAATATAGTACATGAATTCAAGAAACAGTGGTCCCAGGTGAAATCAAGAGAGCATACTCCTCAATTTCAATGTTGTCATAAAAAATAATAAAAATAAAAATCTGAACTTAAAAGCTAAGTAAGCAAGAAAATCAAGTCTCCAGAACAGAACAGAACAGAACAGGAGTCAAAGTATGAAGATGAAATCAGTAATATCAGCAAGAACTTATCTAAACTAAATTAAATTAAACACAAATTCATGATCAAGTAAATAAATAAAGTGAAATAGATAGATAAGAATATAAAGAAAGTAGTACGAACCAAATTGAGTGAAGAAAAGCAAGAAGAGAAGAAAGAAACGGAGAATCATGATGATCGAGAAAGTGTTGAAGTGGGTTTGTGTGGTCCAAAGCAAAAAGGGAAATTGAAATTGTTCTTACTCGAACATGCCATATAAGATGAAGAAGAAACGGTTTTGTTTTTTGTTCTGTAGCGCGTTGAATTCAACACCTACATCTATTATCTATCTATCTATCTATCTATTTGTTTAAGCGTTTCAAATTCAATTATTTGGTTTTGTTTTTCTCTCAAACACTATCACTCTCACTCTATGTTTCTGCGTTTTGTTTTGATGATGCAAAAGTAAAGTAGAGAGTGAAAAAGAGAAGAAAAAAGAGGAATTAAGGAATGAGATTTGAGGGGTTTTTATTGACAGACAAAACAAAACAACGCGGAACAAAGAAAGAAAGAACAGTGACAGGGCTTTCAACTCAACTAATAGCTTTTTCTCTATTCGTCAATTCATTCAATACTTAGTACCTTCCACTTCGTGCGTGTTTTTTTTTTTTTTACTTATATATTAAGTCAAAAACAAATATATAAGACGTGTCTCCTTTTTCTATTTTAAATATGGAGAAATAAGGGGTGTGAGGTTCGAACTTCGACCCATGTATATATTATGTAACGTTTATTGATACAATGTAAGAGGATACCTTGTGAGTAGGATGTGAATTCTTCACGTAAGGGTTGTATGGTCATTCTTCAAAAAAAAAAGGGGTGTACATGTAAGAGGTATTTTGATGTCAAAAGTTAAGTTGTGTGCTGGCATGTAGCGAGTGAGTAGAAAGTATCAAGATCATACCTGAGAAAGACACCTTTTTTATAATGTTGCTCCAAAGTGATACCGAGTTCGTTTTACACATGCGCAGTTTGTTATGGAAATTGAATCTAAGATAGGTGGTGGCGCCTATCTAATTTGAATGTGTTCATTGATGCTAGGAACAATACGATGCATATATGATACATTCCATAATGATAGGAAGAGTGGAGAACGTCGATCCTTCTGGACGTGGAGATGAGGTAGTTTCCTACGATGATGTTTGTGGTAGTTTCTGCACTGCATCATTCTTTGTGTCGGGGTTGGCACCTCATGTAAGTTTGTAGTCAAACCTTGTTAATTAGGCTTTTTTGCCTTCATTTGCAATGAATTGTTAACCTAAAATCTTTCGTGCTTTGATCTCAGCTGGTGGAAGTAGAGTGGCTATTGCTCCTGACCATTCAAAGTAGTCATTCTTAAGCCTGCCATAAAAGTCTTTATCTTCTCGTCCTCGAGAATATTTCGGTGCGTCCAGAAGAGGAAATCACAGTGCATCTCGCTCAACAGGCGTAGCTTGGAGTGGGAGTGTAGCGTGGGTACTATTACGTGTTAATCTAAGGTTAATTAATTTGCAAAGAATTAAGGCTTTGATAGGCTTGAAGAAATCGATTGAAACTTTTAATTAAGGCTTTGACAGGCTTGAAGAAATCGATTGACACTTTCATGGTGATGAAAGGAAGCATTAATAATTTGATGGTATGTAACGTCTTCTTTCAAAATTTACCCAAGGCGTTGTGAAGGAAGGGGGGCTATAGCAATCTTAGAATAGGCATTATTAGTGACTAATCATAACCATCAATTAAAATTAAAAGCAAATGTCGATATTAGGAGTAATTCCAAAGACTTACTCTCAACGGATCCCTGCTCAAATATAAATATTTTAACCATTTATGTTTTAACCATGGAGGATCGCAATGGAACCCCCCATTTTGTGTGATTACCCTATTTTTCAACCGCGCACCACCAAGACACCACAAAGGAGTCTCAAATGCCTTGTTCAGTCATCACAAATCGAATCAGGTTGGCAGAACTATCTTTTAAGCAAGACGGGGGTTGATGAAAACAACCAATTTATGGTTGAAAATGGGGGAAATGAAGGCATAAATGTATTTGGGTGGAGGTGATAACACCGAAGAGTTTTAAATGAAAACTTAATTCAAATATTTATTTATAATTTAAAAGATGTAATCAGTTGTTCTCATTTCTCACATTAACCAAATGTTCTCACCTGGTTTGCTCCGTATACGAACACATTCATGCATACACCCTCCGTTTCTAATTATAAGCAAAATTGATTTTTTAGGTTCATTGAATTAACAATGTATGTGGTTCATATTGTGGACCACATACATCATTTATTGAATCATAGAGAAAAATACACCCTCCTAATACTTTCATTATATATTAAAAGTTTGTGTTAAATCATGTGTAGATTCTAATTTCTAAACAAAGGGTTTCACATACAATGTGTTGTCATATGCCATTGAATTGATTGGCTATTTTGCTTAACATCAAAAGGCATCAATTAATATAATGGGTCTCCATTTGTTTGGAAGATATGGAAACATACGACGAGGGACGATGAGAGACAATTGTAGATATAGCTGAAATAATAGGAGAATATCATTAGATAATTAGTTAACGAACCTAACAATCTCTCTATTCTTGTTTCATTACTTACACGCACTATATATATCAAAATATATGTTTAAACAAATTCAATTTATTCACTCAAAATAGTTTTAATTGTTGAACAACTCTCTTGTTGCACAAGTCCTCATGAATACGATACTTTGAATACTTGTTTTTGAAGTCGCTAAAACCAACACATCATCCATATAGATACTTTTTAAATAATATGATGATATTTTATACAAATTAAACTAAAAATATATTCAAGAAGTCAAATAAATTTGGTCCAAATACAAGACCAAAAACATCTGATTTGACTTGACTTTTTTAAATATAGTATTAAATTAAATATAGTATTGACTTGACTTTTTTTAAATATAGTATTAAATCATGAAATTCAAAGTAAATTATCTATATTAGTTATTTTATTAAATATATTCGTATATTTTAATAATTAAGTAATAACACACACTATGGAAGAGACATGAAATGAATAATTAAATTCTATAAATTGAGTGAAGTACACAACGCACCATCAATCTATAGGAAATTCGTCCCCCAAAAATACCTTATTCTTTCCTCCTCCTCCTCCTCCCCATCATCATCATCATCATCATCCTCCTCCTCCTCCTCCTACCCTTAAATCAACCACCATGAGTTCTGATAGGTTGATGATATGGATGTATGGCTACAACACAACCACACCATCAGATGATACAAATGATTTCGGTAGTCATGCTCCAGGAATCATAAAATCGATGCAAATGCTCGAAGCTCAGTTTGGGAATCTACATGCATCATCACCATCACCATCACCTGATCTCCTTGGAAGCTCGTCATCAAATTCACAACAACCGCCATCTGGGGCAAACAATATTGTTGCTACTAATAGTGATGAAGTACATGGTTCTAATAATATCAACATGAAGAGGAAAAAAGAGGAAGTTGTTGATGATGGTAGAATCCACAGTCTACCACACAATAAACACGGACCGTACACGTGTTCAAAGTGCAACAAAATGATAACAACATCGCAAAAATTCGCTGCTCATGTGGCAAGTCACTACAAGGCTGAAAGTGAAGAAGAGAGAAAAAAGAGATACATGTCCAAGTTCCGAAAGAGACCAGATCTCCGATTTCAAAAGCTCAATGATGGGACAACTACTTTTGTTCCTATCGTTGCTTCTGTTGGTCAGTCACATGCTGCTTCTGTCAGTTATGCAAATCAAGATATGGGTTCCCCTACTCCTCCTCTAAGTGGGGTAAAAGTTAAATTGGAGCCTGCTGATAATTAATACATATCATGCATGCTCAATTTGTCATGTTTATTTCTTTCATTATCTAGGTATTACTCTGTTTTTTTTCTTTCCAGTATTCAATCTTTAGACCAATTTTAATTATGTCCTTTAATTTGGTGTTTAATTTTATATTTAAATAGTCTTGTTTGGTAACTATTTTGTGTAAGTGCGGATGTCTAGTACTAAGCCTATTTTTGAAAAGAAATTTGTAAACTGTTTTGAAATCACCGTGAATCTTTTTCAAAATTAATAAATTTTATATTATATTTTCATTGGGGTTTATGGTGTTGCAATTTTTTTTTCTTTCAAAATGAACACCATTTAAATTTTCAATGAAATTAAATGACGTCTATATAAAACATTTGAGTGGACGAGTGAAACCATATTCTTCTTGGGAATATAACCAAACAATTGAATTTCATGAACCCAAAAAAATGTATTGGAAAGGAAAATTGAATTTAATATAACTCATCTTTATAAATATAAAGTTACTGAGAAGAAAATAATACTTTTTTCTTTTTAATATGAATGTCACTTAAACAAAAGAAAATATTATAAAATAAATGTCATTTTCTATTTCCAATGCAATTAAACGACGTCTCTACAGTTGAGTTTTAAGAACCCAAAATGTATATTGGAAATAAATGAAGATTGAAATTAAGAGAGCTAATTCTTATAAATATAGAGAGATAGAAGATCATAATATTCTATCCGTTTTAAAATAAGTTTCACCTTAACTAAAAAATGTTTCAAAACAACATCATTTTTAATTTACAATGAACTTAAGAGATTGTCTACAACATACTCTCTTCGGTCACTATTATAAACAAAAGTTTACTTTTTAGGTTCATTTAATAAATCATGTATGTAGTCTATATATAGACTACAAACATCATTTATTAAATGAATCTAAAAATTGAACTTTTGCTTATAATAGTGATCGAAGGGAGTATATATTTAAGTTGATCAATGAAACCATATTTTTCTTGAGAATATATCAAAACAATCGAGTTTCAGGAACACAAAAGGCATATTATTTTTCGAGAATATATCCAAACAATTAAATTTTAGGAACCAAAAAGGTGTATTGGGAATGAAGGTTGAAATTAAAACAACTCATCCTTATAAATATAGGGAGATAGAAAAGATAGTAATATTCTCTCCGTTGTAACATATGTGTCGATTTAACAAAAAAAATTGTTTCAAACTTAACATCATTTTCAATTTACAATGCAATTAAAAGACTACCCACAACACATTTAAGTTGATTAGTGAAACCATATTTTTCTTGGAAATATATCCAAACAACCGAGTCTCACGAACACAAAAGGCCTATTCTTCTTGAGAATATACCCAAACAAGTGAATTTTATGAATCCAAAAGGTGTATTGTGAATTGAGAATGAAGATTGAAATTTTATGGATGATTAAATAATAATTTCTCTATTTTAAAATGAGTGTCACTTCAACAAAAAAACTAGTATTTTGAAATGAACACCATTTCAATTTTCAATGAAATTAAAAGAAGTGTCTACAAAATATTTAAGTGGGTGGGTGAAACCTATTCTTATAGGGAATATATACAAGCGATTGATTTTTAGGAACCCAAAATATGTATTGGAAAAAAAATATTGATATTAAAATAACTCATCCTTATAAGTATAAAGTTATTGAGAAGAAAATAATACTTATTCCGTTTCAAAATAAGTGTCACTTTAACAAAAAGTTATTTTAAAATGAATGTCATTTTTAATTTCCAATGCAATTAAAACACGACTTTAAAACACATTTGAGCGAATCAGTGAAAACATATTCTTGGGAGTATATTCAAGAAAGTGTGTTATAGCAACCGAAAAGTTGTATCGGGAATGAAGATTAAAATTAAAATAACTCATCTTTATATAAATATAAAGAGATAGAGAAGAAAATAATACTCTCTTGTTTCAAATAAGTGTCACTTTAACAGAAAAATTGTTTCAAAATGATTGTGATTTTCAATTTCCAATGCAATTAAAAGACGTCTCTATAACATATTTTTCTTCAGAACATACATCCATACAACTAAGTTTTAGTGCAAAAGACATATTCTTCTACTTGAGAATATATCCAAACAATTGAGTTTTAAGAACTCAAAAGGTTTATTGGTAATGAAGATTGAAATTAAAATAATCCATCCTTACAGATACAGGGAGATGGAGAAGAAAATAATACTTTCTCCATTTCAAAACGAGCGCCGCTTTAAACAAAATGTTTTAAAGTGAGCGTCATTTTAATTTTCAACGAAATTAAAAGACGTCTCTACTTAATATTTGAGTAGATGAGCGAAACCATATTCTTTTTGGGAATATATTCAAACAAAGTGTTAGGAACCCAAATAATGTATTGGAAATATGGATGACGAAAAATCCGCACCCGTGAATAAAATCCACCACGGACATGAGACTGATTCTTTAACAATTATCCATGGATAAAATAAATGGATATATTTACTATCCGTTATTTAATGGATACAAATACAAATTTGACGGTATTCACACCCACATATATTTGTATCCACTATTAAACTAATAGCCTATTTGGTTGCAAGATAGAATAAAGAAACGTGCCTTAGGAGTGGTATTCACCACAATTTTTAAAAGCTCCAACACTAAGCTTCTGCGGCAACGCGGTTTTGGAACGTGATTTTGGGAAATTGAATGCCAAAGCAAACACACTATAAGTAAATTACATGAGTAACTTTACCATCCTTTCAACTTCAATAAAAAAACCTAATACAATACACTATTATTAGGTGACACTTCAATTCTCCTATAAAACAAACCACTAATATTGCCCTTTATTTATGTTGTTTTTTTAATCAACGAACTTTGTTTTTGTTAAATGTGATTACCTTTTATTTTTTGTTAGTAATGAAATGTATGAGCATTTATTGTAATGTATGAATATCATTATATTTTGGTATGAAGAAAATGAATATGTTGATTTTTTTTTAAAGGAGAATATGTTGAACTTTTGTTGTAAACTATTAGGTGATTATAATTTTTTTTAAAGACAAATTATTATTTTTAAATGTTATCGATGAATATCCGGATATACTTGTGGATACTTCAAAATACGTGTATTACTTGTTTAACAGATATTCACACGAATATGGAGAGGGCACATATATCATATTTATCTAATAAGGCGGACACATATATCATATTATATGTATCCATAGATATCTATTTACATCCCTAATTGAAAATGAAAATTGAAATCAAAATAACTTATCCTTATAATTATAGAGTGACATAAAAGAAAATAATATTCATTCTATTTTATAATAAACGTCACTTTAACAAAACAATTGTTTCAAATTGAATGTCGTTTTCAAATTTTAATGCAATTACGACACATTTGAGTGGAGAACTGAAACCATATTTTTCTTGAGAATATAAACAATTGACTTTTAGGAACCAAAAAGTGTATTTGGAATTAACATCGAAATTAAAATAACCCATCCTTAAAATATATAGTGATGGAGATGGCAGTAAAGATGCAGTAAAAGAGACAATAAAATTTAAGATCAGGAAAAAACAAGTGTGAAGGATCTTATCCTTTCACCAATACCCTATTTCTCTATCTTCACTCTTAACCTAAATAAGGATTCCACTTTCTTACTAAATGTAGTTACTTAATTAGTATCATCATTTTTCTTGATTAGAAGTCCAAGGTCATCCTTGGAGGACTTCATTTGTCATTGTTAGTATATTCTTACCACCTTCTTGGGTAAGATTAAAACTTTTAGCTGTCTTGAATCTTTTTGTTGAATTTCTTTATGAATTAGTCTATTGTTATAGTGTATAGTAAGAGTGTTGAAGGTTTGTTACAAACAAAACTACTCAAAGAAGAGAATATGGTGCTGTTGTGGGATATTTCACTGCTTAAGCTAGATACCAGGTGGTCTATATTGGTGTAGAATCATACACAAAGTTTATGTAGGATGAATGAGAATGTTTGAGCATAGTTAATGAGCTAAATAATTATACAATTAAGTGGGGTTAAAATGAAGATTATAAATGATAGTAAGATTTTGTGCGCTTTATGTTACCCTAATGTGCAATATACAACTAAGTGAGCTTTATATTTTATCCACAGAAAAAAAAGTGAGCTTTATAATTATAAATGATAGTAAGATTTTGTGTCGTTGGTTGGTTAAAATTGTATTTTGTACTATAAATGTTATGCCATTGTGCATTCTAGAAGAATAACCAGTTTATAGATGTCATTGCATGCTTTCTAGATGTCATAACATACTTCATAAATGTTTATTATGCTTCTACTTGCTTACCATGCTAACCATAGTACAATTGTCAATTATATATATGTTAGTGCGAATATGACATCGTGCATCATCATACTCTAAACGATGTCATGCCCTAAATTCCATATGTCAATTCATTCATTTTTTTTAGGTAGCCTAGTGGCTGGAGCTCACACATTATAAAGGTAGAGAAGTGGGGTGTCAGAGGTTCGAACCTCTACCCCTGTATAAAATATGTAATGTCTCTACCAACTAAAGCTAAGCTCAGTGGGGACAATTCATTCTAATATGTTCATTCATGACTGTATGATAAATGCACATAGTAGTTCTTCTTCTTACGTATATGTTATTTTCCATTATGACTACACACCTTTTCATTGTGTGTGCGCGCGCATTTGCAGAAAATGCAATCTCGCATAATGTTGCTAAGTGATCCCATTTCTGATTGCGTTGGTCGAATGAGAATCTCAATATTATCTTGCGAGACTCGTTAGAGTCGGGCTTCCTTATAATTCAATTAGAAATTCAATGTTGTATCCAATACATCTATTAATCTTGTTAATCTTACTATCTTAAATTGTCGAGACTACATGTCCTTTGACAACATCACTAATTTAATAGTCTCTGAGAAATTTGGTTTACTAGAGCTAGACATTGTATGGTAATGTAAATCTATTTTCAAAGTCCGTAAAAGTTTAAAATGTGGCATGTCTAAGCTTCATATTTAAAAATAAGGTTTATTTATCTTCATTTATTTTTATAAATGGAGATGATCTTTACCCCGTATTTATATGCCTCACATAATCATTGCTAATCAAGAGAGAATAACTCGAAAGATATGCGGCCCAATGTGCTTAATAATTATCACATTTTTTTTATACTTTCAATGTGATAATTATTAAGCACAATGTTGAAAAAACTCAACTTTTTATCCATCACTCTCTTTATCTCTCAAGGTGTAGGATTTATATTTGAGTGTTTATAGATCATTCTCCTTTTCTTTATTCAATTCACTGATTACAACGTTGTGAATTCTTTAGGAATCTAAAGTTTTGTTGAATATTAATATCACATAGACAAAATAATTTAAAATTTAAATTCACTTCAAAATAATTAATTTTAAAATCAACATATTAAAAGTTGATACATATTCAATAAAACTCTATAGTCTTAGAGTGCTCACTTTAATAATATCAATGCAGGCTACAAAGATCAATCCAGACCACAAAGCTAAAGCCGATGTATACTATATTAACAAACAATCAACATAACATATTAAGACAAAAATTTGAGACTCTTTAAGAAGGTGGAGGCACTTTGAAAATCTATAATAATGCACCCAATAATAGTTCAATCTAAAAGCTAAGTTCTAAAAAAGAAATATACACGGTTATATGCCCTCATCTTTTCTTTTATTCCTAAACCCTTAATCAGTAAGGAGAGTGTCAAAGCAATGTGATCATAAAATAATTTCATCAAGAAATGAGTTCCTTTAGATCTGGCTAGTGTTTGATTTAATAACACAAACTTGTAAAGAAAGTAGCTTTAGATTCAACCACTGTTAACTTCCCACGTATGGGAATCTGCTTTTTACGTATTGATTTCAAAAAGTGGTAACAAATTAAAATCAGCCAAGCTCACTTTTTATGTGTATATATGGACCAATGTTTCCGATAAAGGGCTTTAATGTCCGTGTGTAGATAAAAATAATTAAAACCCTATCATCTTGAATCATCATCATCATATAACACCCAGAAGTTACTTATAACTATAGCTTAAAGGTGGTGAGTAGGACAAATATAGAAGATAGAGCTACTTGGATTCCATAAACATAGTAGAAGATAAAAGGAATAAGGAAATTGTACAAGAAAAACAAAGGAACTATGACAAATAATCTCGCATTCACACAGGAACTACAAGTATGATTTCATAGAAGTTAAAGGGAATTAAGAAATTGAAAGAAAGAAAAAATTATAAAGAATAATCTCGCATTCACACCCGTCACTAAACTAATCTTTTTGGATATATATACTTTTTTTTTTTGGTGACAAAATTTCATCTTTTCAAAGTGAGTAAATTAGGAACCCTTACATGAAGTTAGGATCTGTAACTTTTATTTTAGAATTGATTCTTAAAGATAAATGTATACTTCAACTCATTTGTATATGGATTCGTATCCAAACATAAATCACTTTACATTAAATTTATTTTTAGTCATAATCAATTTTATAGAATCAACCCACTCAAAATCAATTGTTACCACCAGAGAACCAAACAACCGTCTGTTCTTAATAGGGTGGTCTAGTTTTGCAACAATTGGCTTATAAGATGTTTTTTTTTGTTCAGGGAACTTATAAGATGATTAATGTCACCTTTTATCTTCCTTAAAAATAAATGGCCAAATACCTCCTCGGGTCCTTTAGGTTTCATGTTTGTTTCAGATAGATCCTTTAAGTTTCTAAGGTTTTAGATTGGTCTTTTAAGTTTCGAGTTTGTTTCAGATAGGTCCTTTAAATTTCTATAAGTCCTTTAAGTCTCGAGTTTGTTTCAGATATGTCCTTTAAGTTTCTATAAGTCCTTTAAGTTTCGAGTTTGTTTCAGATAGGTCCTTCCTATCAACCT
>Ga0099826_10002000_pt1 | contig 12828 bp, 12 predicted proteins | sample Mtrugardesep15_FD_76830 | JGI IMG/M metagenome (GOLD analysis project Ga0099826, IMG submission 76830) | Root nodule microbial communities of legume samples collected from California, USA - M. trunc garden sep15 | ecosystem: Host-associated > Plants > Roots > Nodule | place: USA: California...
AAGATTGAAGCTTGATTTGACTTTGATGGAGCATTATGAGCGACACTGTCCAATGCCCGAGAGGCGTTATAATTGCTTGATTCCCCCTCCTCCTGGGTATAAGGTTGATTTCTCTTAGACACTACTTCTTATATGGAATTAAGAAAGTTCATTATAAATTTTGAAATTTTCAATGCTTAGAGCTTTTAGTATCTTATGTTGTTCTTGATGATAATAGATTCCAATCAAGTGGCCCAAAAGCAGAGATCAGGTATGGAGAGCAAATATACCTCATACACATCTTGCAACTGAGAAATCTGACCAGAACTGGATGGTAGTCAAAGGTGAAAAGATAGTTTTTCCTGGTGGAGGAACTCACTTTCATCGTGGTGCTGATAAGTATATTGCATCAATTGCCAATGTAAGCTAGTTACTCTTGTGATCTTATTTGAGTTTGACTAATTACAAACATAAAACTCTTATAACTTGAAAAAGCAATGACTTGATATTTGTGATTTGGTATTACAGATGCTCAACTTTCCAAATAATATCATAAACAATGGAGGAAGACTCCGTAATGTTTTTGATGTTGGCTGTGGTGTTGCAAGCTTTGGAGGATATCTTCTTTCTTCCGATGTAATAGCAATGTCATTAGCACCGAATGATGTTCATGAAAACCAAATCCAGTTTGCTTTAGAGAGAGGAATTCCGGCATATCTTGGTGTTCTAGGGACATTCAGACTACCCTACCCTAGTAGATCTTTTGAACTTGCTCATTGTTCACGTTGTAGAATTGATTGGCTTCAAAGAGACGGCATACTTCTTCTTGAACTGGATAGGATACTCAGACCAGGAGGCTACTTTGTGTACTCGTCTCCTGAAGCTTATGCTCAGGATGAAGAGGACAGGAGAATATGGAGAGAAATGAGTGCTCTTGTAGGAAGGATGTGTTGGAAAGTAGCTGCCAAGAGGAACCAGACTGTCATATGGGTCAAGCCTCTAACAAATGATTGTTACTTAAAAAGAGGGTCCGGTACACAACCTCCACTCTGTAGTTCTGATGATGATCCTGATACTGTTTGGGGAGTTAAAATGAAAGCTTGCATCACACGTTACTCAGATCGTAAGTGATGTTTTCCCTATTTCATACAATGATTTTAGTTTTTTTTCTTAATCCCAAGATAACTTTTGTTGTTCTTGATAGGTCCATGTTCTTTCTGATTGCGTTATATTTGACACTAGTTACACAACTGCATATTTGCATATATTAGTGTTGCACATTGTTCTGTTACATCAGCAATTTCTCGAATTAATTCATGACTACTGTATCAAAAGTTGAAAAATCAATAACCAGATATTCTCCTTGACTATGTAGAGGTGCATAAAGCAAGAGGAAGCGATTTGTCTCCTTGGCCAGCTCGATTGACTACTCCACCTCCTCGTCTTGCGGACTTTAACTATTCTAATGAAATGTTTGTAAAGGACATGGTAATTTGAAATATATCCTTTTTTCCACATTTAATTGAATGCCTGACAGTTTCATGGTCAGCATGTCTGATTGTGGGGTATATGACCTGACTAATTTTGTGCAGGATGTTTGGCAACGGAGAGTTAATAATTACTGGAAACTGCTAGGCAATAAAATAAAACCTGACACAGTTCGGAACGTGATGGACATGAAGGCAAATTTGGGTTCTTTTGCTGCTGCTTTGAAGGACAAAGATGTTTGGGTTATGAATGTAGTGCCTGAAAACGGGCCAAACACACTCAAGATCATATATGACAGAGGGCTGTTGGGAACAGTTCACAACTGGTATGGCTCTTATATAGATCTTCTCTGCCTTAATATTAACAACTATTCATGTCTAATTTATTGCTTCATTTTTCAAAAATACTATACCTTGTTGTAAATGATGGATATTAAATGCAAGATACCCATTTGAAACCATTTATAAAATATGAACCTTAAAATAAAAGAAGAGGCCTGTACCAATTAAGCTTCATGCTCTAGTTAAAGACGCATCGTTTGGGAGGATCCGAGTTTGAATCTTGATTGTAACAATCATTGGTCAGGCTTTATTTACCTATGCTGGACTCCGGATTACCAAGGGACCTTCACCTGGGAATCGGGAGGTTAAGACAAAAAACTTTCTATAACCTTGTTTTGTGCATCAATGTAACAACAGGTGTGAAGCATTTTCAACTTACCCTCGCACGTATGATCTACTCCATGCATGGACTATATTTTCTGATATCATCGAGAGAGAATGCAGTGTACAGGATTTATTGATTGAGATGGATAGAATACTGAGACCAAAAGGTTTCGTAATTATTCGTGATAAGCGATCAGTTGTGTTGTCTATAAGGAAGTTCTTGCCGGCATTGCACTGGGATGCAGTGACGAAATCTAATGTGGAGCAAGATTCAGATACAGGTGAGGATGATGCAGTGTTAATAATTCAGAAGAAGATGTGGCTGACAACCGAAAGCATCCGGGTTTCAGAAAAATGACATACCTCAACGATGGAAAAGTCTTTGCCATTTCACTTGAAGTTTAAAACTTCAGCAATTGAGTGAGAAATGAGCACATCATCGTGAAAATTTGCTTTCGTATGATGTAGATGTTCCCTTTTATGTTGTTTCTCTTCTCTACACTACAGGCTTGAGTTACAATGAAAGCTCATCCTGAATCCGCTTTTTGAACTTATTTGATTTTGAACACACCTTGTTATTGTGATTAGGAAAACTAGATGAATCTGAGAAGTAGTTTTACACTGTCAGTGCATAGAGATTAATCTACGTCGAAATTGATTTGAAGAAGTTGGTGGAGATATATATATATATATAGAAGATTCAACTATTTCAGAGAATAATGCTTTGCACAAATAAGAGCATATGGTGCTGCCTTGTAAAGCTCACAAATAAGATTCAATTTTTTTTTATCGAATAATGCGGGGAAAATGTAATATGTGATTATCTGGTTTGAAAATTGACATGGGAATAAGAAACATGCAAGTTTTTTACTACGGTTTAAATTATGAAGGTTTCAACTATTTTTTTGTATACATAACAGGGTAGTCCAATGATACTGAAAATCCAACTTTCAAGTTCATTGTGTCAAATATTCAGTCAAAACTGGACATTAGACACCTTTACCGTGGGAGTTAAGATCTAAGAAATGGAGGGTTTCATATTATGACTTTGTGCGCATAAAAAAGATATGGATGCTTAATGTATACTACATATTACACGAGTTAGGTCCTCTCCATTTTGTCTTACAAGCTCAAAACAATAGAGGGTTTCATATTACATACATATTCTAAAATGGGTCTTTACACATAAAAATATTCCCTCAATCATATTTTGATAAAAAAAAAAAATTAAAAAAAGAAACGGAGATAATCTCTACTCTCTAAGTTAGAGGCTTTATGACTAGTTGCAAAAAAATGTGAGATCATACACGTTCAATTGATTCGAGAGGGCGAGAATGTATTTCGGAAGTACTAAAAAACTTCCCCCATATCAAATCACTCCTCCCTTGCATGCCTGAGACACAACTTTAACGTGCAACGAAGTAACAAAATCAAGTATACGTGCAGATACTGAAATGGAACGAACATTAGCATGTGGCAATATAAGTGAATTGCATTATTTGTCCAACCTTCACCTGATAGGTTAAAAAAAAGTGCTTCATGTTTCCTTTCTTTCATTTCATAGAATTCCTCTCTTTCATATATCTAGCAATGCTTTATGCATAAGTTCAAACGGTTAAGTACAAACCTTGCACATAAATTACGTATCGTGAGAATGAAGATAAGCCCTCTCTAAAATGAACTCGCCATTTAATTAATTAAGATAGACTTACTATGTAACATGAGAGACAGGTAGCATATGCTAAAATAGGTGGTTTGTGCCGATAGCTTCATCAGAATAAACCAAGATCAAGTTAAAGCTTTCCTCGTGCAATATAATGATCTCTAAATTTGTTATTACATAATACAACAAAGGTCCTACAAAATTGGATTAGTACCATCTCTCTAGAGGAAAAAGTCAAATTTTCTATCTCTTTGTAAATAAATAGACATTTTTTGTTTTGCTCATGCCGATTTCAACTTGGCTGATGATGACGCAAGATGGGAAAGAATCCTGTGTCCAACAATCATTGTAAAAGCTCCCAAAAGACCAAGTGTTTTGAGTGTGGTAAATAGGTCCAGCTGCACAAAAACAAAAACAGCAAGAGTAAGTACTTAAAAGAAAAAAAAATGGATGAAACTTACAATATAAAACTGTTCCAATGAAAAACCTGACTTAACCAAGTTTAATTAGAACATGTAATAATCTTAAATGAAAGTAAAGTGGACATACCTTCAACCAGAAAAGTACATAAAGCAACAGAATTGCAGCAAGACCAAGATGGAAAAGGGTGGCAAATGTAGCAGGTACTGTTGAACCAGGGAAATTCTTAAGGTTCACTCCCAATCGTAACAACTGTAAATGACATAAAAGAGAACATATAACGTTAACTACCAAAACTAAGATCAAATCAAAAGAAAATGAAGCAGCATAACAACATTGTTGTTTGTTACAACATAGAATGCAAGAGCAAAAACATCCTTTCACTTTTACCTTTCTATGCATACGAAGAAGGCAAATATACCTATATATTATTAACAGATACAGCTGCCAGCCTTGACTGACAATAAACAACTTAAACGCTAACAACATAGAACCATCAATAGACCAGGCCCCGAAGAGGCCTAGTTTTACAAAGATAACCAATCAAACTTTTGCCGTTTTAAGCAGAGCTTATTCAAAATATTACATGTTAAATTTTGAAAATATTATCCTCGTCATGCTCTAAACTTGAAATACTAAGCACTCAAGGAAAGACCATTTCCCCTTCCTAAGCCATTTGCATTTCCGATAGAGAAATATATCTTATTGGGAAATGAGGAGTGTTCAAAAGGTAACATGAGAGATAGATTGATAGACTGTTCAATTTGGGTCTCAATAACCTACCATGAAATCACCAAGCATTTTTCGTCCTAATTATTTAGTTTTAATCCTAAAAATTCCAAAAAACTACATTACTAACTTGTTGATGGTTTTGTAGATTACATTCATAAAAGTAACTTTACCATTAAAATAAATAGCTTGTCTAAATAACCAAACCACATTTTCCCTTTCCACTTCTCTTATTTTACCCATTTTTATCTTCATCGCCTTCTCTTAAATAGGCAAGGTAAATTTGTGCTGCTCTCTAGCTAAGATTATAAGAAGACTTACCCCGACCAAAAAGCCAATGAATGGCAAAAGGATTAAACCCAAAAACACGAGAGAAAGTTTCTGTGGTGGTCGCTTTTCAGGAGCCCTGAATATGTGATTAATCTCCGCTTTGGGGCCATATCTTGAGTAAGGATCAACAGGTGGTGCAGGAGGACGTGCTGCTTTTTCAGGAGCTTCTGGAAGATCTAATTCGACATGGCCCAGTAGTCGTGAGAAAGAGTTCTCCTGAAATAAAATATTTTTATTCAGATTTCCTGTAGAATATTAGGGGAAGAAGAGGACAAGAGGGAGTAGGAAGTTGAGCACAATACCATGACGGCATCACCAACAGTCAGCTCAATATCATATTTGCCAGAGAGATAAAAAAGTTTTTCCACCAAGCCAAGAAAATCCTAAGCAAAATTGACATGTCAGCGGAAAAAAAATCAGAGGAAGATGAGAATCAGACTAGCATATAGCCTTTCCAGGTATATAAGGGAAAAAAATAATATAAGCAGTTATCACAGCCAAGCTCAAAAACAGTGATTTATTACACAATGTAATCAATTGAACATGTACTCAAGAGATCGTTAAACCTAGACAATGAGATAGGTAATAAGAGATATGAGATACTTACAAATTTAATCTCAAATTTCTTGCCAGTATTTCCGACCAAAAACACGTGTTCAATCTTTGTTTCATGTCTTAATGTTAAAAATGCCTGCCAAACAAAAAAAACCTCAATAAACAGAGCATTGAAATGGCATTCATTCACAAGGTTTTAAGAAACAACTTCAAACCTGATGAGGCTTGAAAACACGACCATGAGGAGTTTCCAATTGGAAAGAAAGCCTCAACTTCTGAAGGTGGGTGGCCGAGAGTGAAACAACACCATTTCCAGCCAAATCTAGCCTGGATAGGAAAATTGTGGGTGAAAGTTGAAAATGAACAAATTCGAACCATATATGAAGCAGGTACAATCAGGAATACGGCATTAAGATATACGTCTATGTGTGATGCGTACGTAATTTAAATGCATGACACGATATAATGAAGAAAATCATAACATTGACATACTAACCAGAAATCCAAAGTATCACTGCAGAAAATTTACAAATAGAATGCTTAACAAAAATAGAAACATACGTCTTATGGGTTTCAACATTTCCAAGATCACTGTCCAAAACTGCTATTTCTGCACTGCCAACTTTAATAATTCCAGTGATGTATATTGGCACACGAATTTGGCCCCCAGTAGCATAAAATTTATCACTTTCAGAATCTTGTAGCACAATCTACAAAGTAGGGTAAATTTTTAAAACAATGGGTTGAATCAAATATACCTTGATGCAACTGAAATTATATATAACTGAATTACAGACAGGAATACCTCGAAAACAAAATCATATGTTCCCACATCAACATTGTTTGGGAAGGAATCCAAAAAATGAAATCCGCTTTTTTGGTCATACTGAAGCTCCTGAATCAATCAAAGTAAAAGGCACCAGAAATAAGAAAAGATTCCCGGTATACTAAACAATTGTATTATAGAGAAAAGATTCTCAACTCAAAAAAGTCGATGAATCATCACTACCTTGCTTTCAATAATAGCTGAATCTTTTGCAACAGTGCTAGAAGCTTGGACAAGCTTAACTGTCAGAGGTGGTGCAGCTGAACCAAGCACTGTACTGACCTTGACCTGATAAATTTTGCAACAGTTATATATCCTCAACAATAAAAACAAATATAAATGCTGCACAATCACACATCTAATAATGTGAAGGGACGACAACGGAAGATTAAAATTATCAGACAAAAATGCCAAATGTCATTGTTGCGATCCCGCATCGACGACATATATAGCCAAAGTAATACGGCTTTGGCAATCCTCCCCTCTTGACTTAGATTTTGGGGTTGAGAAAGGCCTAAATCTCATATTCTAAGATGATATCCGAGTCTATCATAAATATATTATTGGGCCACTCATATTTGTACCTCTAGATGTCTGGTCCTACATTGACTAAAAATATTACGAAAAATTGGGGCAATCCTCCTACTTGAGCTAATTTTTGGGGTTGAGTTGGGTCTAAAGCCCAAATTCTGAAGTCATGATAAGGCAATGGGACCGTGACTATTGGCATCTCACAATACATTTGATTCGAAACAAAACTAAAGCCAACGCTACAAAATGACATGTGTGCCTATCTTCATTCATTGCGGCGAATCTTATGAATTGCAACTTGTCACTAAATCGCATGTTTCACATTCAACAGGTGCAACTTTGAAACGAGACATGTTGCGTGACCCAATTTCAAAAAGGCTTGATGGGGCAGTTCTTTTGCATTTATTTCTTTTCCAAGTAACCCTTCTACACTGCTTTTTTGCACCCCCCACACCAGTCCACACACACAATGTGTTTTTCTATTCTTCCAGCCTACATAGTGTTTTGCACCCTTTTCTCCTTCATTCTTCCCTGTTTTTGGTCCTCTTGTATAGTTCCAAGACAATGCACTTTCTTCAATTCCCCACTTGCTCTCTAACTACATGTTGCTTTGATGTATTTTTTTTTTCTTACATCACTTGGTTTTACTTATCAATGTTGGTTTTATTATTATGCACCTTACAATTTATAATAAGATTTGGTTCACACACAACAACAAAAAACCAAGCCTTATCCCACTAAGTGACTCGGCTACATGATCCCTCTTGATAGTTTCTCTTATAGTTTTTCTATAAGAGGTTTTCCAATTCACGATTTGAATCTCGATCCGATAACCATGATTGGGACAAAATCCCAATGTATGCTGTCAACTACCCGTCACATTCCATGTTCTTAGAAAAAAGTAATTACAAACAAACTAAGGAATCTAAATCCATTAACTTAGTTACATACCTTAAGCTGCCCTTTTTTGGTCAATGAATAAACTGTTTCTGGAAGTGACAATATCAATGGAATGGAAATCCTACACCACAATAAAAAATCCCAGTTAAATATTGTTGCTGAACGATAGAGGCAAGCATATCAGCACAGAAGAAAAGGGAAATATCTCCATGAAGCTGTAACTTAAAATAACAAATTGATGCTTGGAAAGCACTTGCCTGTTGCTCTCTAAAAAAGATAATGATTCAACTTGATGGAAGAAATCCTTGGCATCTCCTGGGATTCCAATGCCGAGGAAAAATTTTGCTAAACCCAATATTATATCCCTTGGAACCTGGGAAATGCAAAGCCAAAACATTAACATTAAATTCAAACATGTTAAAACATTAAATAGCAATTCCACATTCGTTACTCACATTTATTTTCCCAGATGTTACTGCAGCAAATGTAGTAACCCCTCGAACAACTGAAGAAGTCGTGGAAAGTGAACCTTGATGCTCAGATCCTCTAACTGTTTTCTCGTCAAAATAGAATGCTCCATCATCTGAAATATGACATATTCATCTAAGTCCGATATGATAAGATATAGAGAATGGCAGGACAGTCTATGCAATTCACAGATTATAGGGAAACAAATTTATTTAGGTGGAATAGGGGAGAAAGACTGTTCTTAAAACACAAGAGCTTCAAGAAAGTTATGTCACTTGATGTCAATTGGCACTCAGCAGGACCAAAATGCATTGAAAAATTGCAAGCCTTGAAAAATCTCAAAGTTTATTGTAGGTCTTTAAGATTTAAGCAATTTGAAGAGGTGTACCTACTCTCTTGAGGATACTTGATTTTAAAAGCAGGGCCTAAGTTTATCAAATAATAATAAGGTTCTGTTAACAGAGGCAGGTAATCCCCAAGAAACCATCAATTCTAGTAGTTTCCTCTAAGGAAGTTTACACCTACAGTCCCACACCACACTGTCACCTTAGAGTTAGATCTTAAGGAGGTCATTACAACTTAATCAACTTTTAAGCACCCCTACTCCCAAAATGAGAGGAAACAAAATGCAACAAACATGACACCATGGCTACTAAATCCAAGCTAGGTAATTGTAAATTTATAAACAAACATGAATATCTATCACTTAGAATGAGTTAAAAGGTAAAGGCTTCACATACCATATTTCTCAATGCTGTCGAAAAGCTTCACTATACCATTGTTTACTATGCTGACCTGCCAATATGGAGCGAATTTAAGATATTGATATAAGTGCCGATATAAAAGTATGTAGGTAAAATTTATCAAAAGCTAGATAAGTATGTGTAGCAAAGGCTAAAATAGATATTTAGCTAGATGCAGCAATAGCGCTGGTGAGTTTAACTTTAGATTCACAATATGGCCCATAACATACTGTGTAAAATACAATTCTGTGCACAAATTTCTGGACAGTATGAAATTATTGTTCAACGATAGGAATTAGGACCTTTAAAATAGTGAAGCAGACACTAAAAGATTTGGAATTAGGAGCTTTAACATAGGGAAGCAGTCACTAATAGATTTAGAACTTTACCTTACTCTGATCAATTTCAGAAGATGCTAGTGAAATCACTCCAGCAAGCGCTTCAAGTGCTAATCCTGTGAAATACAAGATATGATATCATGTAAGAACAGATAAATGATAGTGATTGCAATGTTTTGAAGGACCTCAAAATGCTAGTTTCAGTAACAAAAGTGTTACATGTATTAGAGAAAACTAACATCCCAGTTGTTATGTGACGTAGATGTTAATTTGTATTTGTTTTATAATTATAAAAATTCAATTTTATTATATTCTCATCTACCACACTTGCTATTTCTCAAAAACTACTCAAAGTGGCTTTTCTTTATAATCAGATCTCACAATTTTACATTAAAAAATCCTCAAAAGTGATCATTTCTCAGACACAAAGCTATTTTCCATAAATAAAATAATATAAACAAACGAGCTCTGAAAATCAATACATTTTCATGCAAAAAATTACCAGCAGCATGGATACTAGACTCTGGATTGTTGGAGCTGTAGCGCCATTTTCCATCACTTTGGCTTAGAGCCTGCCAAAATTGAAGGACGTTGAATCAAATGTGCACTAGGCAGTTTAAATTGAAATTGCAGAATGGTTGAGGTTAGAATATGTGGGAAACTAATAAAAGTTTGGCATAGTTCTTAAACGGAATTTATCATCATCCACGCTAAGGTGACCAGAAGAGTAATCACGAAGAAGCAACCATAGCTTAATCTTATTTCATAGAAAACGCAATAAGTACAGACCTTGATTGAATGAAAAACGCCATTAGCATCAGTAAGAAGAACATCAACATTAGAAGCCTGATCCTGCATACAAAGAAGATAAGGAACAAGGAGTGAGGATCATAACAGAACATAATACCACATAACAACCCAAAAGCCACACCAATATACAACTTAATTAAGCGCTTATTTAACATGTTTTTGCCGTGTAAGAGCCCATATACAAGTTGTTTTACAATCAAAGAGAAAATTAGGATACACTCCGCATAAGCTGAAAGAAATAAGGAGTTTATGAAAATTAGGGTACACTCTGCATAAGCTGAAAAACATATTATAAGGACTACTCCATCAAAATAACCTGCCAAAAATCTAAAAATGACATAAGAATGTTTTGTACATTCAATGAATAAGGGATAGTATATCAACCATACAGATGGGGTGAATAGGTAATAACATTGATTCATACAACAATATTCCCAAGGGATTTTAATAAAAACTGGCATGAGTGCTTGACGTAGCTCTCTGAGCACAAAGAGTAAAGTAGAAACCAGATAATTACCTTGATAAGAACCAAACTTCCAACTGAGTAGTATATGTCAAGCAAGTTACTTGCATCATTGACAGTGGCTTTAAGTCTTGAGGCAATATCCTTCACAAAAACAAATAAATAATACTTAACATCAGTTTTCAGCAAACCAAAGCAACGACGCAAAACAATTAGAATTACAATCAAAGTAATGATATTTAGACACAAAAAATTGACACGATATACAAACACCGTATAGAAATACACCCAATTTTAATGTTGAATTGATTAATTAAAAAAATTTAATAACGGCGTATAATGTACGGCTATGAAGCATGGACGCTCCTCGGATTAGGCATGTCCTGGTGTGTCCGACACCAGGATGCATGTCATGTCCGACACCAACACATGTAAGTACACTGTGATTTTCGCAAATTATCAACGGTGTTGGTGTGTAGTGTCGCGTCCTTTGTCCTGTATCCGTGCTTAATAGATGTACAGTGATAATGCCAACATATTGTGTCAAAATTACATTTTTAAAACAGCCCGTGGAAGAAAAACAATAAAATGAATACCTTGAAAATTGCAGCATCAACGTTGCATTTCAATATGCCATTAACTTTCAGCGCATAGTACACGTCTTTAAGAGGAGAAGATGAACCTAGATTCTCCAACACTTTCTGACAAGTGTCTTTGGTAACAATTGGCTTCTTCTCAATTGATAGAATCTCAAAAACTCTAAGTGCCTCATACGCATCTTCCAAACTGATAATAACATGCAACAAAAAATCAATTACGCGTTTAAATTCACTACGAAACAAATCAATTATATAAATCTAAATCTAACAATCTTTCCAATGTAATTCGCATAGATCAGAATCAAATGAATTGGATTTGACGGAAAAGAATGAAATGCAATGGATCGGGAATCAGGAAATGAAATTGGGATGAAAAACGAGGGTTTAAATTAGGGTTTTGTTTGTTATGACTGACCTGGGAGAGACTTGGGTGAAGAGATTGGAAGCAGCGGATCGGTGAGAATCGGAGATCGGTGGAGAGATGGAGATGGAGAAAGGGAGAAGTAGCAGCAGGAGAAACGCTGCTGCTCCAACGGCGGTTGTAGCCATGGATGAGATGAGATGAGATCGGAGAGAGAGTGTGGTTTGTTACACTTCGAAGACGAAGACTTCTACTACTGACTGTGTAATGTGTGATTTATTTAGCTAGTTAATTATACCACTCTGTAAGAGAAAATTCATCTTGTCCAAACACACATTGTATCATCTTCTTTATTTTTTATTTTTTATTTTCATTTAAGTGTGCAAATATTATTCAAAAGTATAATGCGACCTTCGAGTTTGACATTCGGCCTTATCATTTTAATTTTACTATTTGCACGAATTTGTACATTTACAAAAATTGCTATCAAGTATTACATCATTATCGTAATAGGTGTTTACGTTTAAGTTGATGTGTTCAAATTTACCACACTTAAAATAGATTTGATAGATGTATTATTCGGTATTGATTTAAAACAAAATTGATAGTTTACTTAATTTATAATATTGTTGATGTATGTAAAATTAGGTTTGAATTCAAAAACAAAAAGAAAATATATGCAATTAATCATATCATGGTTCATAAACAATTTTTAACAAAATTGTCTGAATAGGAAAAGTGTAAATATTAAGTGACTTATGACTAGTTTGTAACAAACAAACACACACCAACAAAAAAATAAGGACCAGTTTGTAGCGCAAAAAAAACTTAAAAGACTAATTTATAAAAAAAATCAACTTGTTATCCAACTTAAGTTCTTTAATATATATATATATATATATATATATATATATATATATATATATATATATATATATATATATATATATATATATATAT
>Ga0099826_10002001_pt1 | contig 12825 bp, 7 predicted proteins | sample Mtrugardesep15_FD_76830 | JGI IMG/M metagenome (GOLD analysis project Ga0099826, IMG submission 76830) | Root nodule microbial communities of legume samples collected from California, USA - M. trunc garden sep15 | ecosystem: Host-associated > Plants > Roots > Nodule | place: USA: California...
ATCTTCCGTTGCTTGAAGTTGACTTGGAACAGAAGCAAACTGAGGTGGAATATTGAGAACAGAAATGTACACAGAAGCTGTTGCAAGATTTCCATTTACATCAGATATTGTATACCAAAATGAATCATCTCCATAATAATCTGCATACGGTGTGTAGCGAAAGATCCTTCCATTCTGTAGAAGTGAACCATGATCTGACTGACAAAGTAGCACAAGAAGGGCCATTTATCATATTCCAAAAGAATATGAAGAAATCAAGATGAAGATACTAGATAATATAATGGAAATTATGACTAAATTATAATTTTATAACTTCACACATTTTTAGAAAGTACTATAAGGGCTAATATATAGGCTAATATAAAGGTTGTCACAAATATAAGCAAGTTACTTTTCTTTCGATCCTTTAACTTAATTTTCAGTGTCAATTTGCTCATTTACTTTGTTTTGCAACAAATTTGTCCCATGTTCTCAAGGATCAATTATGTTAGCTTGATTGGGAATTGGGACTAAGGCTTGCTTCTGTCATAGGATTTTGATCAGTGCTATCAACGATTGATAGCGGATTATGGCGGAACATATCTTACTTTAATTATTCATCACACGGTGAATAAATACTGAGGTGAGTATTAAATGAATTGCTTGAATATCAAAGGATATTTAAATGCTGCAAAAATTGAATCATTTCTTTGTTTAACATCCATGATTCCATGAACAAGAAGGCTAGGAGAACGTAAATGAGATTTCAGAGACTCAAATGAGAAAAGTTAGAATCAACATAGAATAATAGGAACAATAAGGCTAGGAGAATGTTCCAAATGAATTGATAACATATCTTACTTTTGAGAATTCAACTATACTTGCATTATCGCCGGCAAAATAATCATTTGCCAAGGCATCGAAGGCAACAGATTCATTCTCCCAAATAGATAATGTATCATCATTGGCTTTAGGAAAATATTCACCTATATGTCATCCAACAAAAGAATCATTAAGGCATACAAAGCAGCATATTTTACCAAAACTAGATTAGTAAATAACAAGATGTTTGAACTTACTACTATACACATTGATACTAAGAGGACATGGCAATAAATGATTGCCATCAAAAGAAGCACAAATCTCATAAGTGCCAACTTCTTTAACCATATAGCTACAGCTGTATGATCCATCCTTATTATCCATGGTGTCCCATGTTGAAAATCCAGAACTATTAATTGAAGTCATCTCCAATTTTAACCTTGATTGTTGTGAAAGGACCGGGTTTAAATAGGAATCCAAAAGATGAACAACTACTCCATTTTTTGACATCTTTGGTACCTTTGAAGAAAACCTCACAATACTCGACACGGAGATATTTACTTCACCTGCAGCAAGCTAAGGATGCGTTATCAGAAATGATTGTAAGTGTTGATAAATATAGATTTAAAGGATATACATGATCAGAAATCATCTCACTTTTGTACGTGAATTTTGAAAATGATGGCATGACGTATTTCATTAGATGTCAGTGTAAAACTGATTTACAATGACAATGTATGTCCATTAAACTCAATAAATACATAGAAAAATTTAACAAATATATTCCTAAGGAAATATTCTGTAGCTAAGCTAAGGACTATAAATAACTAATAATTAGATTTTTAGAAGCAATAAACATTTCATTGTCACCTATGAGGATGTCAACCTTATCAAACCATATTTTTAAAATCATGTACCTGATTTTACCTCTTTTCGGAATGAATGACCCTCATTCAATAATATGTTTCCACAATACACATTAATATCATAAAAGCCACTTTTCTCTGGTGTGTATTCCACTTGAAATGCACTGGTACTTACAGAACTCCCACTCACATTTGACTGAAACCAAGAAAAGATCTCATTATTAGTGTATCAAGTTATGAACATTGTACACCAAAAAGTTATGTTTGTATTCCTCACATTGTTGCCTAGCTCTACTGAAGGTGAAGGTGATGAGGCGATTTCCATGTGACCGATACCATCATATCTCACTCCTGAGTCCACTCTACTTCCTAATATCAATACCAATGTATATTATAACTAGCAAAATACAATTATCAAATGTAGAAGGGAATGTAATAAAAAAGAGTTTATCCTTTGAAATACCAGTTTTGTTTAACATAGGATATATGATCGGCGAAACACTGTAGGAGTCATTATCTCTTAAGATTTGTACTTGAAGTATGCCTTCTTCAACAGGAGAAGGATATTGATACATGTCATTCAAATAAACAGAGAATTCTGCTCTTTTCCCAACAACTGAATCATTTAAACCAGATCCATTGACAACACTTTTTACACCGTCACAATAACCTGATCCGGAAAAGAAAAAAAAAGACGAAACAAAATTAAAAATAATAAAATTTAAATACCGTTATGTTACAACAACAAAAGTAAATAATCAAACAATAACAAATATGTAAACATTGCAATAAACTGAAAGTTCAGACTTCAGACGGAGAGAGGAAGACGACTAGGAATGAAACTTTACCTATAAAAACAGTATAAACATATGGCATATTGGAAATACTTTTATTATGTTTAGCATCATATATTGTTAATATAAAGTTCCCTGGTTCCCAATTTCCAAAGGAAAACAACTGAATTCCAGTATCCACTTCCTCAAAATGTAGATCAGCTATTGGTATTGTCAAATTTGTGTTTCTTTCAACAACTTCAACATCGAATGGATACAGTCCAGAAACCAGGTTTTCGTATTGATCCAACTGATGTACAAAGATTTCCATCTTTGAAGACAATTGCCATGCATGATGTTCAATGTTCCATTTGGCAACACATTTAGAAGCATCTATAACACCTGGCATTTAAGGGAGAAATAATTCAAATTCGAAGACATAAATACCACGTATGAAATTCTAAAAAGAATATAATTTTGATACATTGTGAGTATAAAACGCTTTACTCTAATCACAACCACTGATATGTATGACTTTAAAAATATAAAAATAGGTATGATTTAAGTCAAATGTTTTGAATGAATTAACGATTATAATTGAATGAGAGTACAAAAAAATCTTTGCATTGATGATGTATAAGAATTAAATCCTTCTAAGAAATTCGATTCAACACAACAAACATGCAATGTGTATTGAAGCAAATAGCACAAGACCTGGATTCACTTTTAATGGTAAGGGAGAACCATTCAATGTTTGATTTCCTCCTTCTATGTGCATAGAGAAGTTTCCAGCTTTGGTTGCTACGAACTCAATGACTATATAATCAAACTCATTCCACCCCATGTTGGAGATATCAGGCTCACTTGCAACGGAACCATTTTCACTCAACATAGACAACTTAAAATCAGGCATATATGACACTCGAGTCGTCTCAGATATGCCGTTTCCAAATGCATCTTTAAGCAGCACCATAATTGTAGCTTTTGAACCAGCTTCAAACTCATGTTTCATCCCCTTCCATGATGCAACACACACCGATGGATACATGTTCCCTTCAGCCATACAATATTAACATAAAACAATAATTAATGAACCTACATTATGTATAACATCATGATATGCACCAACTAATTCAACTTAGTGAATTCATTCATTCATACACATCTTACTCGAATCGCCAAATTAGCAACTAAAATACCCTAAAGAAAATGCAGACAGACATGTCAATGCCCGACTTTGCGATATAATCAAACTCATTCATGCTACTAATAGACACCTACGAAAATCAAATCTACCTACATTCTGTATAACATTATGATATGCACTAACTAATTCAAAATATACACACAGAACATGCAGATAGATGTATAAGAATTCATCATGTCTTACTGAAATCGTCAAAATAGCAACTAAAATACCCTAAAGTGCTCGTCTTTCCAACAGTTAAGTAAGCGTTTTGATTATACCTGGTTCAACTTGGAAATGCAACGACGAATCAAAAACTTTGTAACGATCCTCACTAATGAGCACATTGAACAATCCAACCTTAATAGGAGTGAAGGAAATCTTCCAATGATCAAAATCTCCTTCGAAATTCGTCAACACCGTGGAAACATAGGAACTATTCCCTTCCTTTCCATTGACATTAAGTATGAGATGGAAATTATTTTTGTCAATTTTATCACCATTCTCAAGTACTTTAACCTTAATAGTTGCAGTTTCACCGGCCCTAAATGTCCCCTTATCATCCCACCAACTGAAAGCAATCATAGGCAATTGTGATCTATCTGTGATAGAACAATCAAAATGATAAACATTTTCATAACTTGTTATAATATTTTTAACAAGAAAATTAAGATAAAAGAATTGTGATGCTAATAGTTGTAAATTGCGGTCTGCAACTGCAATTCTGTGACCGTAATAAAAATACAATTGCGGTCATATATATCCACATTGTTTAGTAATATCAAAGTTCAGTGTAATCGGTACTGATAATGCGACCGCAATTTAAAACCATTTTGCAGTAAACTGCTAACCTGTGGAGTATGATATTGGGGAGAAAGAGAGAGCATAAAGTGAAATGAGAATGAGTAGTACTAGTATCTTCATTTTTATTTTCTGTTAGAAGAATCCAATCATAGTAGAAAAGTGATCTTCTATTCTGTTGATGAAAGTGAGAGCGGTTAGTGGCAGTTTTTATAAGCGGTTCGCGATTCGAATTCGTGCTTAAACTAACACTTAACTTTTAATCCTCTACTTCCTAAGAACATTAATGAGAACTCATGCATATAAGAGTTTCTCAATTAAAATAAATTTATTGTTACATTTAGAGACTAGTCCTTAAAAGCTTTTAATATTTTCTTGTCATGAATCATACGTGCTTCTCTGAGATTCATATTAAAAGTTGGTTGCTAACCCTGCCTCTTAAATTACAGTCTACAAAGTATATAACGGTTACATCCAAGAATTAATATATTTGCATGCTTTAAAGGTATATTTTTAATTGTAATGAATATATGATTCAAATTTTTATTATGAACACTGCTCTTACCAAGTTTATTGCTCCAAGATGAGATGACATTATGGATTTGGATTAGGTGCAACATAACTACACAAAGTCACATACATCTCGTATGTCCAATTAAGATCGGATTGTCCAAAATTTGTTTTTTTGTTAAAATCCAAAATATCGAGCTTGACATCTAGACCGCCTGACCTTTGATCAAATGGCCGAGATGCATTTCAATCACATGATTGTGGCTGCACAGAGCTCATATCCATGACGATGACATTATTAGATATTTAATCATCTGAAAATATATGCCTAAACTTAATAATTCTAGAAAGAGAGAAAGACTAAGCAACTCCCGTCAAAAAAAAAAAAGACTAAGCAACTTGCTTTTTTGTCCGGGTCGGTCCAATAATTTTTATAAGTGAGACATAAAACAAGTTTTAATATATGAGGTCTTTTTGGTTTGCATAGAAGACTTTTCTGTTTATAAAATCTAATGAAAAATATATATTTTTTGTTGGTGGATCTAGAACGCTTTAGTAGCCTTATCCTTGAGAAGTAAAAACAAGATCACCAGATAATATTTTCTGTTTGTTTTCTAACCGTGTTCTTTATTACAAATTATGTGCATGCTAAGGAACTTGAAACTCTATTGAACACAATTTCTAGTACAAAAGAACAAAAACTAATTTGTTACAATTTCTCTGAGAATTGCATTTTAAAAGAAAAAAGCTGCTAAAACAACTGTTGTGGCTAGTAAGACGCATTAGAAATAAATTAAGAACCTTAAATGATGCTCTAGTCTAAACCAATAGAACAAACATGAAAGCATCGAGACCAAAAAAAAGACTTAAAAAATGAAGCAAGAGGGTATTTCTTTAGAACCAATCACTCTTGTTAATGTACCAGCTGCATAATCATCATATAGTATATAAGGATAGTATTATCACATGTACTTTTGTTGGACATCTTGGAAACTTGCCACAGATAGTTTAAATGGCACACCAATTACTAGTTTCATAGTGTCATCTCTTGAATCGAGTGTACTTAAAATATTCACCTTATTAGCTTCCTAGATTCCTTGTGCTTCCCAATAGCCTTCCACATATTGCTTTCTTACTCATTCACTTCCTTATTATAGTCGATGATTCTTTCTAATTTAGTGACTAGTTGCCAAAGGATTGGTACCTCTTATCGAGAAAAATTCAAAATCCAGTTGAAAGAGATAATATCTAAAAATAGTTGATAAACAGTGACATTCATCACGGCCAATTTTATAAGAATGAGTTAGACTTAATATAAAAACTTAATATGGTTTCAGAGTTTGTATGCTTGAGCCACCCACAAAATTATCATCGCGTCAATCCAATAGTACTGAGGGTGACGTTATACTGAAAAAAATCCAAGTTCCACATTAAAAAGAGACAAGGCCTTAAAATAGTTTATAAAGGGTGACACTTCTCACAAACAAGTCTTTTAGTAAAGACGAACTAGATCAATATAAAAACCTAACACCTCTTTCTTCCCATCTAAAACCCTCTTGTGATTTTTTGTTTTGTTGCAATGACATCCAAAACATCATCCAACATGCTTTCTTCTCCTAACTCGAGTCTACAATGGACAACCAAGAAGAACAAACTATTTGAAAATGCATTGGCAATATATGACAAGGAAACTTCTGACCGTTGGTACAATATAGCCATGTTTGTTGGAGGGACAACTGAAGTGGAAATCAAGAAGCATTATGAGATACTTCAAGAAGACATCAAAAACATTGAGTCAGGCAAAGTTCCCCTACCTGCTTACGGAAGAAGAAATACAGCAATGTAAACATCAGCAGTGCAAATTAAGGTAACAGATCTGCTTCTCCCATTAACAACATTGTCAAAACAAATTCTATTTTTCAACTATATATCTCCATAATTAGAATTGTTCCTCTGTTAAAGAAACTAACACTTTACTTTTAATCCCTTACTTCCTAAACTACTTTAAACTTAAAAGTTATAAGGTCTTGTTTTAAAAACTCATAGTAATTGCAAGATTCTTTTAATTTTTTTTTTTTGGTCATGAATCATTAGTGTTTCTTTGAGATTCTTACTAAAAGTTTGTTGCCTACCACACCTCTTGAATTACAATGCACATAGCACAACAGCTAAATCCAAGAATCTGCATATTTTTCTTACTCGAAATTTTATTATGAATCTTACAGTTCTTGTGTACAAAGTTTATCCCTCCAAGATGCAATGGGATTATGGATTTCAATTAGGTGCAGCGTGCGCATATCGATCATCTGATCAAGATCGGATGGTTCATATGTTAAAGCATAATTCATTTTTTATTAAATATAAAATATCGAGTTTGAAATCTTGACTATTCGATCTTGATCGGACAACTGAGATGTGTGTGACTACATGTAATTACAGGATTGTGTCTGCACCCAACCTGGATCCATGACATAATTAGGTATTTATCAAAAATCTATGCCTAAATAGAGTAACTCTAGAAAGAGAGAAACACTAAGCAACCTTTTTTATATCCCCTCATCGTTTATATTTCTCCAGATCTCCTGGACCAGTGACAATCTTCTTCGTGATGACATTTGATAAGTATACTCCACAACAAAAGTAAAAACAAGATCATTAGATAACAATGAGTTTGCTTACTAACCGTGTTCTTTTTTGTTACAAATTATGTGCAGGCTAAGGAACTTGGATTGAACACCATTTTCTGAGAAGTTATTTAACAGTTAGGAGCATAGACATTTCTTTTTACTTCTCTGAGGTCATTACCTTGTAACTTTTTTTTAGTTGTCTGCAACTAATTTCTCTATGTATACCATTCACTATCGCGCCTTGTATTAAATATCGAGAGATAAAAAGCTCAAATACACATTGTTGCAACTTTCTATTCCGACAAATTGAGTACTTAATTTCAAACAGTTCATAAGAGGACTAAAGTTTTACAACCGAAGTAGAAAGTTAAAGCTGAATAAGTTTACAATGCTAACTACAGATACAAACTCCATGATAATCATATGAAACTGTAAAATACCACTTGAATGTTACACATGGTGTAAACAATTGTATTGTATGCATTAATGACAATATAGTCAATCATGTGTTCTCTAAGGTCTTAGTATATATATCATAAACTTACACAACACTTCTGTCATCTAATAATGATTCAGAAAAGCATTCTAGTTCTTTGTAGATGAATGAAGTTGTACTGAGTTTTCATCTTCGTTTATACTTTCACTGTTTTTGCCAAAATCCTTTGATGCATTAAATATCTGTTTCAAACAATAAATAATAGGTCGCCCTTGTTAGCATCATAATCAAAGGGTTTATTGATGTATATACATCCACGGTAGAAAATATACCTTTTGAATTGTGTTTCTCAAGCATCTTCTGTGTTCATCAACAGATGCATGGATAAATTCATGAAAGTGATTTCTTAATTTAGACACAAAACTCCCATCCCCGGACTTCTTTCTTTGACAGAATGTGACTCTTTGTGCTGGCTTGACTTGTAGTTTTTCATCAGTCTGGTTCCTGTTTGAATCCATTAACACCTGAAGCCATCAACATAGTTAAGTATGAAAGGAAACTCTGCATGAAGATTTTGGGTTATCTTGTTTGAAACTGGTTTTTAAGGCATCTAATTTCCCTTTCTTTTATTTCATATTTTGGAAACATGATTTATGTATGACAATATAACAACTAATACACTCTTTCACATAAAATTTTTACCATCATAATACCCATTATAATAATCTTTCAAATTGACATGACACATAAATAAATTAATTAAATGTAATTACATATGTCATAAATTAATTGAACATAACTACACACGTGACGTGTCAGACACATTGACACGACATTATAAATATGAACTACCAAGTATTTCAAAGTTCAAACATGCTTTTTTACAAACATTTTACATGCACCCCTCTTCAAACACTTCTGATCACACTTCAAAGTTCAAATTTACCTCTCTGAATGTTACACCACTATTCACAAGCATGCGAGAAAATTTGAAAAGAGTGATGAAAATAAGTGGCAGTGGAAAAAGAAAAACCTCAACACAAAAAATCACAAAAGTGCAATTCTGAAGAATATATACAAGGTAAAAAAAGATAATATTCATATTGATGAAATGAGAAGAAATCAAAAAATAATTGTGATGAATAAGGGATTTTACCAACGACGTCGTATGCAGTGAGGTTGAAGCCAGGCCCTTCAAAAAAAAAAATTAAAACAAAAGTGATTTTCTCTTGTGTTGTGTTTTTATCCATATATCTATCTAATCTAATTTGTACCTTTAATAAATCAAAGTGCAATTGGCATTTGTTATTTTTACTAGATCTTCTGTATTAGATAATTGATTAAAGTCTGATTAGGTCCAGTTGTTGGTTAAGTTAATTGGTTTTTTTTTGGTTATAATTATCTTTGTAACTACTTTCTGTCAAAAAAACACTTCGTAACTACTTTAGTATCAGCTACACAACTGCAAGTATATAAGCCAGAGAAAGTTTATGAGTGTGATGTGCCCAAATAATATTGATTTGTGCTAAAAAAACTTTGTTAGTTAAGTTTCTTTGTTTAATTTTATTGATTTCATGTGAATGTGTCCAAATAATATTGATCTGAGTATGTGCCTATGAAACACTTTCTCGTATAAGCTGATATACGCGAAGATTAATGTTTCATATATCATTGGTAAAGAGACAAAATAGTGTTCAAATGAGGGGTTGCAATTGCTTCAAACCTCAGTAAATCTTGTGTGTGTATACTTCGTGCTTCTAATTTTTGCTTGATAGTTTTATGTTTCAAACCAATTTGGAGAATCTTTTAGTTGAATTTTCCATCTATTGCTTCATAAGAGGATTGGAGTGCGACATTGATAAAAGGAAAACACATTCTAACATATGGAAATCATGTCAAGTGAAACAAGTCCAACTTATAAACAAAGAAACAGACGAGATTTTTATCTTTTTCCCTAATATTAATTATGAAATGATCAACGTAATTTTTTTTATCTTTTCCAGTCAATTTTCTTCATCATGTTTTAAAGAGAAGGTGATACTTAGCAAGAAACATATAGATTCAGAAAACACATTAATTTAGGGATAACTCCATGTGTAATCAGAAAACATGGCAGGTGAATATAGGAAAATTTGAGATCATTCCACGTTTTGACTTAAGTATTTGTGTTAGCACAAACTGATGTATTTGTGTTAGAAACTGGTTTTAAGCATTTTACTTTTCATCAATAATTAAAAATAATAATTAATCCCCTATTAGAGTCTGAAAAACTCGTGAAACATGATTTAAGCCACACAACATCAGCTTCTTTACAATATATAAGAATCTGGAACTCTTCATTTTTTCTGGGCTGCCAAACTATGAAGGTGGGAGAGGAGAATACACGTACACTAATCTACACAAACTCTTGTGCTCTACCGGATCGATCCTACTACAATCAATTGTGTTCTTCACGCTGACAAAATTGCTTTTCTAATTGATAAAATTGACGAAAGGCAAAATTTTCTCATTAATACATAATCGACTTTAATTTGCGAGCCTTGGTGGCTTTAGAAAGTATATACTCCTCACAAACCCTTTTCCAACTTCACCTACAGCTTTTAGCACCTTCCGAGGGTCATATCCTTCCTCGACCACTTCCTCTTGTTTACGCTTCTTTGAAAAAGAAAGAAAAAACAGTGATCAGAAGATCCATTTGCATGGATTTAGGAATTCATAAATATACTTTGCACTAAATCAACAATATATGCACAAATTGTATACCTTGGAAGGAAACGATTTCTCCCACGTCAGGCCGATGACGTCGCCTCCTAGAGAATCATGCCATAACTGGAATTTGGTGGAAAACTCTTTCTACAAGTTATAAGTGATGATATCAAGATTAGTAAAGAGGATGCCACCAAATGGAAACAATACGAGTATGTTCAAAATCAAATCTTTTTAATTGTACTCACCTCTAAATCTTTGATAAAGCGCCTTGATGGATCAAAGTCTACCAGCAACTTACTTTTAAGTTCCTCTGGCCGCCTACCCTTCAAATCTTTAGGCAACAAAAAGGGTTGGAAGAACTTACCAGCATGTCCTTTAGCAACTTGTGTTCCTGTTACATTTCCAACGAGAATATCATTTGATTAGTTAAGCTTGTGCCAATGAAGATGATAACATGAGGGAAAGGTCAGATTGTACATAAATTTCTAAGCATACTGAAACCAATGTCATCCTTGTCTTATACGTTTCGAAAATGCTGAATATTTTATCATGCACACAGAAAAACCTGCTATGCCTAATGAAATTGTACACTGCCTTGCTAAAAATTATTATCATTATTCCTTGTCAACTTATGATATCCCCCATCATCCTTGAACCATTTTATGAATGTATAATTCTGCAAACTACCAGCTATTAAGAACTATGCTATTAAGAACCATACCGTGACCAACTTCTGATGAGAAGAGAAGCCTCTGAGGATATGCGAGTTTGGCCTTGTGGAGAAGAATGATTGCATCATAGTTATTTAAAGGAGTTCGCAAAAGGCACTGCAGCAAGATTTGAATAATTCATTAGTCTTTTAAAGGAAATCAAACTGTAACCGACAAATGAAAGTTGAAACAAATAAACTAAAATATCTGCTCAACTTACCTCCCATCTGTATGGACCAATTTCCTCCTGAAATGTGAGTTTCATCAACAAATTTGCACTGCTTCGAGCATATGCAACTAACCTTTTAAGTTCCTGTTAATGATTCATTACAACGCAACAAATACCTCGTTATCAATTAGCATGCACTCGCTAAATTAAACAGTATTGAAATGTTGACATCAAGGTTCAAAACAATAGTATACTTATCTTTTACTGAACCCAAACTGGTGTGACTATTAATTATCACTCTAAACATATTGTTACTTAAAGACAGTCATATATTGTAGAGAAATTATTCCTAGAATTTAGTGACTAAACAACTGAGTAAAGAGACATTACATTACAATTAACAGAGAGGGATGCATTCAAGAAACCTCCAGCCATATGAAATAATTATATCCAATTTAGAGAATAACTAACCAGTGCACTAGGTGATAATCCAGTCCAAGCCTTAGATGCTTTATCATAAACTGTAGCTAAGAACATCACTGGCCCTACAGCTTGCTCATTCTCTCCCTGACTTTTTCTTCTTAGCAAAAAGTTATCCTGAAAATCCACAGTTATCATCAAGAACATATACTTCCTAAAGACCAACAGTAACAAGATTTTCCTTTCTTTTATATTGAAGAGGAAATCCCCAAAAATAACACAGACTACAAACAAATCAACAAATTTTTACTTAATTATGTACTAAGACACACAACTTACATTTATTTCTTTTCCATCACTTGGGCTCAAGTCATTATTTATGTCAACAACCAAAGGAGAATAAGTCCAATCATAGTTTGAGAGCAACTGCAGGAACCTGTCAATGAAATAAAAGTGTTATAATGTGTCCAAACAAATCAATAACCACAATTTCAAATCAGGATGCTCAGTTCTGGCCTCCTTGGGTAATTGTCTGTCCCAACTTCACACCCAGCTGTGAAACCCCTTACCAAGGGAATGGCCACATCAACCGTGGTAATGAGATTTGCGACATTCCCACAAGAAAATCAGGTTTAGGGAGTACACTAACTACATTCAATATCTCCCAAAATCTGCTGAGTAAATGAGTAACAATAATTAAGAAACACACCTCATAAACCCGGTGATCCGCGAGCAGGGAGCATTAAATGGCAAAGGATTAAGAAAGAGATATGCAACCAAAAGCTCAATGGCCTCCTCTACCAAACAAGCAGAAAAT
>Ga0099826_10002002_pt1 | contig 12823 bp, 10 predicted proteins | sample Mtrugardesep15_FD_76830 | JGI IMG/M metagenome (GOLD analysis project Ga0099826, IMG submission 76830) | Root nodule microbial communities of legume samples collected from California, USA - M. trunc garden sep15 | ecosystem: Host-associated > Plants > Roots > Nodule | place: USA: California...
TCTCTATATATATATATATATATATATATATATACATCTCCACTAATTTTCACAACATTGTCTCACTTTTTTACCCGTCATCTTTTCTACGATATGTATCTGCAAAGCATCTTATAAGTATCCAATAAAATATTTTTTAAAAATTAAAATAATTAACTTCGATACTTCGTGGGTACGTATCTGTGGAGTATCGGTATCCGATATGATATGTCTTTGTGTTTGGAGTATCCATGCTTCACAGGGTAACAACATCAAACCTTCATTTTTATATTGAGTAGAGAGAAGTGGCGGTGGAGGAGTAGAGAGAAGTGACCGTAGCAGAGGAGATAGAGTCTGGTGGTGACAGAGGGAGAGAAACAATTATGTGAGCAATGTAGTTGTATAGAGATGAAACAATGATAGATTGTTCATACAAAAACTGATTCCTAACTGTTTCCGAACCAAACTGAGTCAAATTTTTAAAAAAGGTTTTATGAACTGAACCAAACTATAAATTTACTTCAGTTTGGTTTGGTTCACGAATATACACACCCCTATTTATAAGAATATAAGTAACATGAAATATAAAGGTAATAAAAAAAATACATGTTTCGAATTTTCAATACTTATATAATTTTAGTGGTCATCCGGCGGTTCATAGAAAAAGCTTCTCATAAAAAAAGAAGCTTCCCATGAGAGTGAACTTTTCTTGATTAATGAAAAAAGAGAAGCAGGACCCGCATGTACTTTGATCGAATGTAGTTATGTTGGACACTTGGATCCTCCCACTACATGGTGACAAAAAGTACGCAACAAGCATATAAATGTTCCTAGAAGTTTACCCATTGACTATTGTTCTAAATACTATTTATTTAGACATGTTTTAACGTTTTTTTCTTTGGTGAATAAGAGGGGAAAGTTCTAAGATAATTTTAACATAGCTTAATGTCTAATTTATATTGTCAATTAAGTTATCTAATATTCGAGGAGGAGGTATCAGATATAGTTATAGAAATATTTTCTACTCTTGTATAGAGCCACATCTCTGTATACTCAACATTTTATTCATTTATAGTTAATGTAAAATTAATCATTTACACTTAAACCAACTATATTCCTGTCAAGTGAGCCTCCCACATCTATAAATAACCGAAACACTAAAGTCACAAGGCCAAGCAAGTTTTACCACCATTAATAATTTTAACTTTACAAAGGCCTGTTCTCCCTCTCTCTCTCTCACTCTCACTCTCACTCTTAGTTTGTGAAGGAAAGTGATGAAGGAGAAGCAAGTGTATGTGTTAGCCATGGCTGCTGCATTAACCATGGCGGTAGTACTGGTAGGAGCAGTTGCAGCAAATACCTGCAGTCACACTTGTGGAGATAAAGAAATTCCATATCCATTTGCCATAAACAACACTTCATCAGATTCAGATTGTTTCTTGGGTGGTAAATTAATTCCCCTCATTTGCAAAGAATCCAAAATATATGCGGGCAATAACTTGCAAGTGTTAAACATAAACATCTCCAAAGCTGAAATCGACGTGTTATTTTACGTCTCTATGTATTGCGGTGTTTATAATAATACTAAAGCCATGCTTAACAGTGGTTCATATACCATTTCAAGCAAAGAAAACAAGTTTGTAACTGTTGGTTCTAACAGTTACGGTTATTTTAATAGTTACCGTGGTAGCGATATTGCGTATTCAACAGGGTGCTTAACAAGATCTTTTGGTCGTCAAAGATTGATTGATAATGGAACATGTTCGGGTATAGGGTGTTGCCAAGTTGATATTCCTCCTAGAATGTGGAATATAAGCATAGAAGCTTCTAATTTCAACAATGAATCCGATTTTTGTAGCTATTCATTTGTTGTTAAGAATGGTAGCTATAATTTTTCTTTAGCTCATTTATCACAGGGTTTACCTTCCAACAGATCAACTGTGGTTCTTGACTGGACCATTGGTGGCTTTGATGAAAACTGCAGTACAGCTTCTAATGGAGTCAACTATGGGTGCAAGAACAATAGCTATTGTGATGACAAGGACACAGAGTTTGGTTACCGATGCAAATGTAATCATGGTTTTGAAGGAAATCCTTATGAACCCAATGGCTGCACAGGTCAAATTTTTACTTGCCAATTTTCTTTTTTCTTATGGCCGGGTTTCTCATACTTGTGCATTTAAGATAAGACAAATCTCAAAAATAAAAATTTTACATTGAAAATATAATATTTTAACAAGTGTCTCATGTACTCTTTACTTTAAGCATTCTATATTAAAAAATATACTTAAAAAAACTAAATATTATAAAAAAACCAAAATATACTTAAATACACAAATTTCAGAAAAACTTACATTTTAAAGTCCTTAATGAGTATTTCTGAAATACTCAGTTAGCATTGTTGAGTATTTGTAAAAAAGTTGGATAAATATGTGCTTAGTATCTTTAAAAGAAAATATGTAAAAAAGGGTTAAACATGTGTTTTAGTATTTGTAAAACAATTATCCTATGTATTAATTAAGTAATACTAGTATTATTTATAAAAGAGATTTCCTAAAAAAAAAGAAAAGAGATAAGTATGTGTTTTAGTCCCATTTTTTTTTATTATCTTTAAAGCTAAACAAATTTTTAAAAAGTCTAGACCTTCTTTATTTAAGAACAAAGTCTGATCTGACTTATCGTAGGCTAGGTCGTAGAGCTCTGTAGACCGATCTGACCTATTCACAACCGTAATTTTGAGGGAATAATAGCAAATATTGTCAAAGAAAAGAAATATATTATATAGAAAGTAAGTTCATGGAATTATGAGAGTAAGGGGCTTGTGCATATTAAAATTTATAAAAGTAAAATTGAAATCAGCTCTTTCCGATGCATTTCTTTAATCTTGACGAATGAAGGATTTTTTTTTCTTCTTTCTAATTTACCCTTTCCCGAACCCTGCGTATGCGGGAGCTTTCGTGCACCAGATTGCCCTTTTTTTTTTCTTCTAATTTTGGACCACATGCAGTAACATTTATAAAAAGGCAATAATATTGTCCGTACGACCTAACTCAACTAACAATGTCAAATATTGTTATATTGAACATCTTCACTTCAGTTTGAACAAAAGTTAAAAGTAAAACATGGGAAATGTGGTGGATATACTTGTTAATAATGGGATAAATCATCAAAATTCTATTTACCTTTTTTTTTAAGTAACCTAGTGGCTTAATTCACTTTTTAAGATGAATTAGGGTGTCTGATGCGAGAACCCAGACCCATTTGTAGTACTTTGCATTGTCCTTCTACCAATTGAGTTAAGTTCACGTGTACTTTTGTTTACTTTAGTATTACTATTGCTTGAACATATGGTAACTGTTCATACGGGCTTACAGACGCTAATGAATGTGCTTCAACAAATCATGGATGCCATGCCATAGCAAAATGTGAGAACACTGATGGAAGTCACACATGTGTGTGTCCAAAGGGGTATTCCGGAGATGGAACAGAGAAAGGAGGGTGCCAACTAAATGATGGAAATGCAAATTCAACAGTACTTTCTTCATGAATCATCATCATCATCTAGCCATTATGAACCTGGTGATAGCAGCAAACATGGAGATATTGGACACGACAGCCTGAAACAACTTGAACTGATAGTATTGGATGATGGAAGGTGATTGTGGCATGACAAAATGCACTTCCATTTCTTTAGTTGTGAAGTTTTTGCATAATTTTAATGTAATTTGTTTTATGTAATGTGTAGTATATATGTAATCCAGAGTTTTAGTAATTTTTATTAAGTAGAAACATAGATGGAAGTGTTTTATAATAAGAATGTCAAAATTATGGAATTTTCCTAAAAGTCCAATTATAGGTATTGTATATTGGACTTTTGTATATCGTGTAGTTTTCATTGTTTATGAGAATCATTGAATCATTGAATATACTATGTGACATTCAAACTCACTGATGGATGAGTTGTTAAAATATGATGTGGCATAATGAGAAACATTTTGCATTAACTATGCAACCCAAGATGAGTTCCTTAACATTTGTAATTGGAGATGCTCTACTTAAACTTGTTGCAAATGCAGACAAATTTTTTAATATCAAGCATCATGATGAATTTTATCTAGAGGGAAGCCAAGGACTCAAGACATCACCAAATTCAGGCAAACTATGATAAGCGATTATACATCTCACATAGCGAACTATAGAAAATTCTGATTAAGCAGCAACAAAGAAGACAAATCAACATAAGAGAATGTATAATTTGCTTCTACAGCGGTAGCATGCACGGTAGGCTTGCAAACTCATCGTGAGTCGAAACATAAATCTACCTTATGCTATTTCTCTTGTATTTTAAATAACCGATTCTGATAATTTTACATTGACAATTTGGTTGTTAAATAACTAATTTCACGTGTATGCTCCTGATGAATGTATGATTTGAATGCATCAACTAATCTTTCTGGCATGTGTTTTTCTAAGGCTGTATACAGCCATTATATTCTTCTGGCAGAAGTTATTTGTTACAAACAAAAAGAACAACAATATTGCAAGTACGGAACCAAAAATCTTGCATCCACATCTTCTACAGACGATAAAAGGAACAATTTGATGTTATCTATATAAATGCAATTTATTGAACTTGTAAGTATACAGTATTGCCTAAAATTTTCATAGATCAAATAGTTATGTTAATTGCCATATTAATGTACAAATAGTTGTGCTAAGTAAGAAATCCATTTTCATTTCATTAATATAAACTTCACTATCACAAGAAATCAAATGGAGGATGGAACTGAAGCTAATAACAAAGGAACATCATAGAAAAAAGGAGTGTTCCTTATAAGAAGATCCTGGTAATCCTCTGACCTTGCTAACTTAGGGTCAAAGGGATCTCTATCAGGGAGCACCAGGCCTTGTTTTAAGCAACCGACACGCCTTGCATGAAGAATTTGGTTGGAAGTAACTGGTAGCCTAATGAACTGATACTCTTCCAAAGCTGATTCAACATTTTCCCCACTTCTCTAAGCATTTGCCAAGCACTGCTGCATCTAATATCAACAAGTTTGTGCTTCCTATGCAGTGAGGAGTAATAGGGTGAGCTGCTTCCCCTACCAATACTGTGTTGTCCCAAAAAATCTTCTCCAAGGGATCACTGTCATATATTAAATTTAAGAATGGCTCGTTTGTTTCTTTTATCACCTTTACCATCTCAGGAATCCAAACTTTTTCTGCTTCTTGGTGCATCTTGCGGATCATGTCATTAGTTACTTTCATTGTCACTGAGGTTCCCTGAAAATTTTATGCCCTTAAATATCAAGTGCAATCAACACTATCTAATCTGTTAACAATGAAAGGAAGCATGAATATACAAAATGTAGAGATACAATCAACAGAAGTTGATGTCCAAACAAAAGGACTCATGAAATTACGTTACCTTTAGTAAAGGCTCGAGCTGATTCACATACCAAATCCAATTGAGCTTTTTGTTTCCTAAATCCGGATATGCCTTCTTGATACCTGTGATGGTTTCTGAGTTCTCAATTTTTGAGTAATCAACAACCCCTCTCCAAGCACAGTAGCCTGAATATCTGCAAAAGGTACTTGATCCTTAGAGCCTCTTTTCAAGATAAAAGAAAACAAAATATTAAAGTTAGCTTCATTCTAAGATATAAACCTCAGTTTTAAATCAGGAAGATACTTTTGGCGGATCGAAGAGCAACAACCATCGGCTGCAACAAGTAAATCCCCTACAATCTCAATGATCTCTCCAGTTTGAAGAACTTTAGCCTTTACTATGACAGAAGTTCCCTTTTCATTTGCAACATGGAAAGAGATAAAAAGATGGCCCCATAAAAATATTTGTGGTGGCAGTGCATCATAAAGAACACAATAAAGATCAGCCCAATGTGTTGCTTTTGAGTTGAAACTCTCATCTCCTGTCAATGTCAAATTCACCTTCTTCTCACTATCAGTTACCTGGTTCTGTTCAATATAGAAGAAAATTTCAAAAACAAACAACACTTTAATTATTTCTTCTTTACCTAAGAAAGACTACAATTTCTCAAAGGTTTAACAAAGTAATTCATAGAAATATATACATAATATAAGTTGCTAGATTTATGATCAATCTCTTGTCCTTTTGTCTCTTATGATCATTTGAATATGATAGTACTTCTCCCTCACTACAGATAGCTTAATAACCGAAAAGAAACGATAAAGAAAGGTAGTAGATATTGACCTGCTCAACAGTTAATGGCACAGTGATGTTGTGTATGAGCTGAGGATGTGAGATCCAAGAGTGAATGCTTTGTTGAGAGAGAGGGTTGAGAGCAAGACCTGCACCAGTTGGATTTCCAGTTGGAGGTGAAATGGTTTTCTCAATAACAATGACATCCCAACCTGCTAAGGTAAGAGCATGTGCACTTGATATACCATCTATGCTACCCCCAACAATCACTGCTTTTGGTTTTCTTCCTTCTCTATCCCTTTCCTCTTCATTCACCTGGTTATTGCAGACATACCATATATTATACACAGGGTCAATGATTAACTTTAATTAATTTGCTTTAGATTCCATTAATTTTTGGAAAATGATATTATAAGTACATGGTTAAATATGTGTTTTAAAATGAACAAACTTTTTTTTTTTTTTGGTACAAAAAGTGATCAAAATTTGGTTTTGTTCTTTAAGAAATATTTTTTTTGGTTTTTATCCATTTAAAAATTAAAAGTATTTTTTTTTTCCAGCTTAGGTGACACTTATAATATGTATGATGTCATGTTAACAAGTTCGTATTCTCTTGACCTCGAATGAACTCTATTCAGAAATGAATGTTAAAAGATAAAAAATAGTGCTGTAAAATTTTAGTATGATGAAGAGAAAAAAATCACATTTACCGAAACTAAAATTACTCATACAACAGTGATCATAAACAATACTTATGAAATTTGGAGGTATTAAAATCAATAAAAAAGTTTAATAAAGATCATAACCAAAATTAGCTACCAAAAAACTATCAAAAAACAAATAGTTGACGAGCTCAAATGATTAATGAGCTCAAGTTAAGGGTGAATACTTATGTAAGTTAGAATTTGATCATAACTAAGACAATATTTGATTAAATTTACATATCTTCCGATTGAACTTCAGATCATTAGTCTCATTCTCATCGAAGAAAATGATGGTCAAGACAAAAAATAATAGCCAAAATTATCAATTTAATATAATATTTATGCTTGAGCCTTGAAGTAAAGTCATGTAACTGCATCACTAAAACAATCATAAGAGCAGTTCAATTTATAGATAAAACAATGTCAAACTTTACTTACCTCTGATCGAACCTTGAATTATTAGGGTCCCCTTCCTATGAATTATCATGTATCCCGCGTTTATCGGTTTCCACCACCCTATCTGTTGCATATCTAAAACGAATCAAACAATTATTTTAGTGTAAGAGTGTTTCTTGCCCTATGTATCAAAGGGAATGTTTCCTCTTTTTCAATCCTTCCCCGTTTTTAGTATTAAAAAAAGAGGAGTGTTATAAACACTCTCTTTCTAACACTCTATCTAACACACATTCTCTAATTGAATGAAATTCATTTGTGTACCACACATTGAAAATGAATCCCACATAAAATGATGAGACTCGTATGAGTTTCATCAAATAGGAGAGTGAGTTTTAGAGAGTGGTAGAAAGAGAGTGTTCTTAACATTTCTCTTAAAAAAAACTTTTCCAAGTGTCAATTTTGGCAACTCTGATGCTAAAGGTGATTGCTCTGCAGGCTCCACAAGTTGTCTAACTCTTAAAAATAAGCTGATTGAAAGTTACGTTCTCATAAAAAAAATAACGATCGAATCGTAACTCTTGATAAATTTATACGATCTGAAGTTACGATCCGATAAATTAAGGGACTTTTGAGCAAGTTGATGGGTTGACACATCAACTCCCATTGCTAATTTTTTCCTAAAGAAAAAAACTCTAATGCTAATATTGAATTTGTGTTTTAAATGGTTTCTTTTGTTTAAGTTTGTATTTTAAAAAATTTGCTTGTACACACAAAGGGTTTTGCAACTCACATATTTAATTTTTGAAGAAGATAAATTTTTAGTAAAATATATTTTACGTAACAATAATTTTTTAAAATTAAAAACAATAATTTATTTAGTTTCATCCACTTTTCAAACAATGACATAAAAACATTATTCCGTGGTGTCATAATTATCCAATCAATAGAATGAGATCTCTATTTAATTATATTCCATCGATACAAACCTAATCTTAGTTAGCTTCAATACTTAAAATTTATGTAACAAAAAAAATTGCATCATTTCCATGTCTCTAAAAGATTCCTAAAGGTGAACACGTGTGCTTCTATCATATGTTTTTTTCCTTCTTCTGTTGATATAATTCTTCAATCATGTTCGGTGCTTGAGATATATGGACCCATATGCATTTGATTTATTTCCTATAGAATAAAATTTTCAAAATAAATTCCTCTGACTTTGGTAAGTTTACATAAATTCTGTTTGTAAATATTCCATAATCTATTGTTTTTATTTACATTAATATTTTAATGGGAGAAAATCAAATGACACCAGGTGTCAAATTTATTATTGTTGACCGAATCCTAACCATTAATGTGTGTATATATAATGACAAAAGTATTGATGTGATGAGTAGGTGATTGAATTGTAGAGAAGATGATTGGAGAAGGAAGAAAAGCAAAAGCAGTGATTATTGGAGGTAGCATAGGAGGTATATCAAGTGCACATGCCCTTATCTTAGCTGGTTGGGATGTCCTTGTCCTTGAAAAAACCACCTCACCTCCAACTGGAAGTCCTACTGGTGCAGGTCTTGGACTCAACTCCCTCTCTCAACAAATCATTCAATCTTGGATTCTAAAACCTCCACAATTCCTACATAATACCACTCATCCACTAACCATTGATCAGGTCAATTTCCACCATCTCTTTATCTTTCATTTTATTTGTTTAATGTTATATCAATATGAATTATGTCATTTGTCCCTCAAGTGTTTGTTTAGTGGTACGAGCTCGACTTTATAACTTTAAATGATTTAATTCATATACTTCGTCGGTGTAAAGAACTTTTACATTTTCAATCAATCGTTAGAATAATTTGACTTTTATCAAAATTGCAACTAAAGTAACACACATGATTGGTTGTGTTGGGTTGACAGTGTAAAACATTTTAGAGTGACAATGCGCGGAAATTAAACTTAACGAAGAAAGAGTTAAATGTTGTTTGTTTTTGTATCTTTTTTAATATTGAACAGAACCTGGCAACTGATAGTGAAAAGAAGGTTAATTGGACATTGACAAGAGATGAAAGTTTAAACTTCAGAGCAGCACATTGGGGTGATCTTCATGGTGTTCTCTATGAATCACTTCCACCGGAACTATTTTTATGGGGTCATATTTTTCTCTCTTTCCATGTTGCAAATGAAAAAGGTCCTGTCATAGTAAAGGCTAAAGTTGTGAAAACTGGAGAGATCGTTGAGATTGTTGGAGATTTGCTTGTTGCTGCAGATGGTTGTCTCTCTTCAATCCGTCGGAAATATCTCCCCGATTTTAAACTAAGGTTTGTATTTGAACTGAATTTAACTTTCCCTTTTCTTTTACATATTTAATTGATACGCATTGTTTTACACTGTCAGTCAATCATATTCGTTTGATCACTATAAATATTTGGTTGCAATCTTATCTATCATAAAAGTCATACAAAGGATGATTTGTGATTGGTTGACAGTGTAAAAAGTTTTACCCTAATAGCAGCGTTGTTAATCACGGAGAGCGGAACATAGCAGTTTGTTCAAATTATGCTATGTTATAGTGCTATAGGGCTGCAATAGCTGATATTTGACAATACTTTGTACTAAATTGTGTATAGCGGAACAACAGAAGTTTGTTAAACTTATGTTATGCTATAGTGATATAGGGCCGCTGTATCCACCAATTTGACAACACTAACTGATAGTGCATCAATATTAATCTCTTCTTTTATATGGAGAATGCTCTCTAAGGTCAAGTATGTTTTGCAGGTATTCAGGCTATTGTGCTTGGAGAGGGGTTCTTGATTTTTCAGAGATTGAGAATTCAGAAACCATCACAGGTATCAAGAAGGCATACCCTGATTTAGGAAAATGCTTGTACTTTGACTTGGCCTCAGGTACACACAGTGTGTTATATGAGCTTCCGAATAAAAAACTCAATTGGATTTGGTATGTGAATCAGCCAGAGCCTGAAGTAAAGGTAAGATTGTTCCTCGAATCAAAATCTCATAATAACAGTTATCATAATTGGTAAATATCTTCCTCATTTTCTTAAATGAATTTTTCTGTCATGTTGCTCCTCAAAACATGTTTCAATTCAAAGCAGGTCTTTAAATTATGTTCCTAGTTACGATATTGGAAAAGCTTTCTAGTTTAAGGCCTCTTTAGTTTCAAAATATGTTTTCTGTTTTTATTTTCTATTTTTACTTTTAACAACAAATTTGCTCATTGTTTTGCTTAGTTTGCTTGCGGATGTAAGGTTGCGTACATCCACCATCCCCAGATTCCATTTGGTGGGAGCCTTGTACACTAAGCCGTCCTTTCCCGTTTTCAAATACTTCTATAGAAAACAAAGAGAAGACATGGAACAATTTTACAATTAAAAGTAAAAGCAGAAAAGAGAAGACGTTACTTTAAATCAAACAAGCCTACTCTCCATTTTGCTCCGAAATCTATAGCTGCCATGCTTCCTTTTATTGCCATATCAGTGTATCTCAATTATTTTGATATTCAACTGTGTCATCAAATAGAGGCTATAACAGCACTATAGTGTAGCGGAATTTTAACAAACTGCACGATTGTTTGTTCTGCGAAGTGTAGCTGAGTTTTAATAAACCATTATTTTCCATGATTGAAAACATTGATATTCATGCTTCCTTTTATTGTTGTCAGATAAGCTAGTGTTGATTGTCTTTTAATCTGTGGTTTCAAAATTCTTCAGGGAACCTCGGTGACGACAAAAGTAACTACTGACATGATCCAGAAGATGCACCAAGAAGCAGAAAAAGTATGGATTCCTGAGTTAGCAAAGGTCATGAAAGAAACGAAGGAACCTTTCTTAAATTTCATATATGATAGTGATCCCTTTGAGAAGATATTCTGGGACAATGTGGTATTGCTAGGGGAAGCAGCTCACCCTACAACTCCTCACTACCTTAGAAGCACAAACATGACAATATTAGATGCAGCGGTGTTAGGAAAATGCATAGAGAAATGGGGAGCAGAAAAGCTTGAATCGGCTTTGGAAGAGTATCAGTCCACTAGACTACCAGTTACTTCCAAGCAAGTTCTTCATGCAAGGCATCTCGGTCGTATAAAACAAGGTCTGGTGCTCCCTGATAGAGATCCTTTTGATCCCAAGTCAGCAAGGCAAGAGGAGTGTCAGGAGATTATACTAACAAACACACCTTTTTTCAATGATGCTCCTTTGTCATTTGCTTCTGTTACATCTTCAATTTGATTGTATGTGTTAGTATAGTTTTAGTTGATGAATAATTGCTTCACCATCAACGCAATTGTTACACTAATAAGGCGATTCCCTGGGCAATTAATTTTTGCTGATGAATTTCAAATGAGTGAATCGACATTTTAGTACTTAAAAATGTAAAAGTCGTTCAATTTAGTCGCTTAAAAGGAACAACATTTATCTGTTCACTTTTCTTTTTCCAAAATTAGCATCACAATTTTAACGGTTCTATACTTGTTTTCATGCAGTGAGAGACTATTCAACTGAATATGTAGGTCTTTCTTTAGTTTAAATGGATGTTTAATAAAGCGATATTTGAGAATTTTTGAAACTCCAACAACGATAGACACTGCCTTCCGAAAGTAGTATGCTAATATCCTCTGAGAAGAACATAAATATGTTTTAGTAGCAGGTAAGAAATATACAAAAGCTTACTACAAACTAAAATTCTTCATAGTTCTAACATTCTTGTCCATGTCTTAATACTAAATATTCAACCTACTCTACTATAACGCCTGATGTACAAATATTGAGATTGTAATTCAGCATAACAATGTTTCAAATTAAGAATATTAATCTAAAATAAGAATTTAATGTAAGCATAGAAATAGATATTCATACTAATGTTTTAATAAGACTCTAATCTAAGCATCGATAAAGTGACCATCTCAGTATCTTCTTTCTTCTCCTCTGATGAATCCTCTCCATCCGACTCTTGCATTGCACGAGTCCCTTCTTCTTTCCCAGCCTCTTCCTCAGAACTTCTAAGTATTTGGATCAACCTCAGTAATGGGGTCTCAACATCTTCATTATCTACCTTTGGCATCAAATTTTCAGCATCAGCTGGTGTCATATTAGTCTCTTCCAACAAGCATGCAATCTTGTCGAGCAAAAAATGACATTCAAAACTCATAGTTAGTAGGAAGAATGTTATTTTACAATATTTGGTCTTGTAAAAAAAAAAAAAACACACCAATATTTGGTATTTTTTTGGGATAATATGTCTTTACCTATGTAATTTAGGCGAGTTCCGGTTTACCCCCTGTAAAAAAAAGGTTTAGATTTCAACCCTGTAAAATAAGATTCTTTGATTTTAGCCTCTGACTCATATGACTGTGCAGAATTGCTGACGTGGTGAGCTGATGTGGTATGTTGATTGTGCATATCTGATTATGTGACGTGCTGATTGTATAATTAATTTTGTTTTTCATTTTTTTAAAGGTACACATGGCATTTGTGCCTATTTTTTTAAAAAATTTCAGGATTTTTTTTTAATACGAAAAATATTTTCAAAAATTATATTTTTCGAAA
>Ga0099826_10002003_pt1 | contig 12822 bp, 2 predicted proteins | sample Mtrugardesep15_FD_76830 | JGI IMG/M metagenome (GOLD analysis project Ga0099826, IMG submission 76830) | Root nodule microbial communities of legume samples collected from California, USA - M. trunc garden sep15 | ecosystem: Host-associated > Plants > Roots > Nodule | place: USA: California...
GAATACTAATGTTATTTCTGATATGATGAGTGCATAGATCACTACAGCTAGATTCATCTCCATTCCCGACTGCCTAGAGAACTTGTTTTTCTGAGATATCTATTATCTATCTATTATATTTATTAAATTAGACCCCAAACTATTTTCTTGACATCTCATCATTTTTTCGCCACATTATTCAATTTTCACACGAAATCAAACAATGCTCCACAAGATGACGAACAAAACAATGACACACATAGACGACGAAATCATGAAAAAGACACGAGAGAAAAAACTAAATATGTGTGGAAATCACTTATTTAGATCGAAAGAAAAGATAATAATATACAGAGGGGTGATTCTGGGTCAAAAAATGACTTAAAATCACCCCTCTTCGGTGACTGAAAGAGAATTTAAATTGGAGTTTCTCTCACTAAAAAACTAAGTCCATGTTATTGTTTATCATTATATTGTAAGTTTTTAATTAGTTTTTTTTTGTTATTTACATGTCAAAATTTCTTTTATTTTGTTCTTGCGAAAAAAGAGTTAAGACTAAAGAGAAAAATGAAATACCGAAATACATGAACACTCTAGATATGCAAGTCGCGAAAATGTCATCAAAAAGCAGCCTCTCTAAAACTAGAATTGTCATTAAGAATCGTCATGCTTGCGTTTTCTCACATACTAGATACATGGTTTGGTTAAACGATTCACAATTTCAGTTTTCAAATCAAACGGTTCGAACAGTTTGGGGTCACTTAAGTTCAGTTCGGTTTAGTTATTGAACCGTTTATTAAACACGCGTTCAGAAAAGTCAAATAATATTAGCTATTGGCTGCAAAATGAAACATTAGTGAATTGTGAATGTAAATGTACATATATATGTACGTTTGTAATATAAGACTTGCATTTGGTTGACGCCACCAAATTGTCTGTATCTGGTGGTGAATAACGGGAACACCCAACTTAATCATCTCCCTTCCATGCCCTCACACAGGCCTTCTAGAGATCACATAAGTTTGAGTTCTGTTCATACAAAATATTACACTTGTGCTAGAAAAAGTGTACTATATACATAACACATTTTGATTTTAAACATCTCTTCATAAAGACTTATTTTAACAAAAGATTGAAAATATTGTAATAGTTTTTCTCAAGCATGTATCTTTTATGGCAACTTATACAAACAGAAATACATAGTTTTACCAGTTAGGATTATACGAAAGTTTTACATTCTTTTTATTTTGATCACATTTTTTTATTTTATTTTTGTAAATCGTAACTTTTATGATTACATAATAATGAAGAGTAATTAATATTTATTTTTTAAATTATTTTTCAAGCATATAAGTTTAGTATAAATTTTTTGTTAGTGTATGTTAGTCGTATCGTTTCTTAAATTTAAAATTTTTGCATATCTGTATCGTACCCGTACCAGTATTACTTATTCGGGCTTCATAGGTCCATGTATATAAACTTCCACAATAATTCATACATGGAAAGCTTCATAATCATATATATATATATAAGAAAAGAAAATGTATTTGAGGGTGTATGAGAAGCATACAAATAAACATACAAGTTTCAATAAACTTAATGTTAGTTTACGCTACATGTGTATGATAAGCATACAACTTTCAATAATTCTAAAAATTGAATAATGAACATCCTCAAGTATATTCACTGTCGATTTTATATGATCTAAATGTGTTTTGATCTCCGCAAATATGCTAAATTTCAGTTTGAGTATCTATAACTTCTTTTTTTTTTGGATTCCGTCTCTACAAAATCAAAAACAGTTGGTTTTGACGTCAAGTGAGCGTTACAAACACTTTAGTTTGAATTTCTAGTGAAGTTAGTTAACATTTGTTTCTAGTTATCTAATTAATTGTATCCTATGAGATGTAGAGTTTACCTTATGATGAAAATTATGTACTAGTATAAATACTTCCTTGAGATGCATGAATAAACTAAGGGAAATCATTTCAAACTTAACATGCCTTTGAGTTTTCTCCCTTGGATTCTCATGTCGTCATATGGTATTAACCGCATTTTCCCTTGCTTTCTTGTGAATTCCCTTTGATTCTTGTTGTTTCTTTTCTCTGAATCCTGCCACCATGAGCGATTCCTCCACCACCAGTTCCAAATATCGATTCAATCTACCAGAGGGGCGAATGCATTGTGTGGTCATGTGTGGCTAGAGTCACACATCCATTCCCCAAAGTTTTTTTTTTTATAAAAATAAAACACTAACTATATCAAAACACTTCTTTCTCTTGCGTGAAACAAATAAATACAACACATTTGTTATGATTTATAAGTTTTTGCCGTTGGCTTTGCTCTTGTGGGTAGCAATTGCAAATGTTGAATGTGTTTTATCAACTACAAAATTGTGAGCAATTAACTATGTAACAAAATAAATGATCAGTGGCTAAATGACCGTCTTTTAACTTATATAGAAAGAAATGTTCTTTTAAAAATTACCAACGTTGTTATTTTAACTCATTTTCAACAAATGGATATGAGACAATTTTTATTGTAATTGTATTGTATTAAACAATTTTAGCTCATTTTCAATAAATGGATATGAGACAATTTTATGTTGTTAATACTTAAGTTTTTCTTGTAACACCCCGGTTTTTAATATTAATTTGTTAGTATTGTTATTAGATAATATTAGTATTATCGTTATTATTAGTATTGATTGTTTGATCTTATTAAATTAAATTATTCTTGTTATAGATGTTATAAACAATGAGAAAGTGGATGAGTTAACTAAAGTTGGTTAAAGAATGAAAGAAAATATCGTTTTTAGTAAGAATAAGAAAGTAGTGTAAAACAGAGATACAATAGTAAAACTGAATGGAAAAAGAGTGTAAGTAGTAAGTTGTGTAGCATTTTAGTGGTTTAGATAGAGGAAGATGTAAACAACAAAGTTGTGTTGTTACAAAAAGAATATTGACCAAAATAGGGGTCCAGATAGCAAATATGTCTAAGAATTGTGGGAGAAAACTAAACCCAGATACTAGCTATAAATAGAGAACAACATTAGAGAATTAGAGTTACATAAAACAATTGAGAGAGTAAGAGACAACAAGAGTTTGAAGGAATGGATGCATAGAGGGAAAACTTAAAATGTGTAATCCAAAGAATATGAGTGTGAAATAACGTCCAAAATAGAAACGATAAAATGTGAAACCCGAAAATCCTTTTGTCAAGTTCTAATATCGGTCAATTGTATATACAAGACCATTCTAACATCACTAAAACCCACAAACATAAACCCTTACCCAAAAACTCAAATATTTTCCTTTCTCTGTTGGTGTTGCCTCTCCTCACAGAACGACCAAGGTGATAATCTCCTTTATCCTTCAATGTCAAGGAGACTCCTCACGAGTATTGTATTTGATTGCCAATAACAGAGATATCAGAGATATCGTTATATAGGCCCAGTTAGGGATCAAGGAGAAGGATTGTGAGTATTGAGTATTTAGTTTTATTTATTATTTATTTTTCTTATGACGATTGTTCACATTGTTCATTGAAGTTTACTTTTTCTAAAGAAACTGCTACATGTTCCCTCCTATTGCTACTATTGAGTTTTTGTATCACAAAGAAACTGTTAAGAAGTTGGAACTGTCCATACAAGATTCCTATGACTACTTAGTACAAAATGAAGAACAACACAATGATGGAAGGGGCTATATGCATGTTTTTTCTTGGCTGATTATGGTTGTGTTTCAGAGGCATCATGGTCGTACACGGGAGCCCCTTATGGGCCTCCAAGACCAGCAGAAGAGCGTTAGGTAACCATTTATTTGTAAAAGATTAAACTTACATTTAAAATATGTGTTTGTGCGTGTTTTTTCCTATCAGGCGTTCTTTGGGTCCTTGTTGTGTGTTGCCTTAGGAAGTATTTGTATTTGTTTATTGTTTTTCCTTGGCTAGTTCCTAGTGCGTAGCATTTTCTCTATTGAATGTTTAATGAAATTGGACACAAACCTAAATAAATGTATTTGGAAACACACACAATTAAAAAAAATGAAATTAGATAATGTCAATTGATATGACTAAATGTTTTTTCTTAATTTTTTTTTTCATTTCATGTGAGGGTGTGCCCAACAATATATATTTGTGATTGTGTCCATGAAAGATAGATTAAAAATTTGATAATGACGACGTTAATTGGTGAGAATGATATTGTGATGTGGTGTCATTATTTGATGAGTTAAATATTGTTTATGGTGTAAAATAGCATAAAAAGTGTATTTAACTCAATCATTTACCTCCACAAATATAATGGTGCAAAATATCTAAACTTATTCACTAACAATTGAAAGAAAAAAAAAATACACGAATATGATAACACCTTTTACTCTTTCGGATTGTCGTTCCTCTGGAATATTTTTTTAAAAAGTAATTTGTATTAACACAAAGTAGTTAAACTGAAGTAAATTTTAGTTTCATATAAAGACAAATGTGCAAATACAGAAATTATATTTTGGTGTAGAGAAAATAATTATACCATCATTCAAATTCTGGTGTTGCACCTCAATTGACTCTTCTACTTGAACACCTTGTAATCTCTCGGGTTGTCGTTCCTCTGAAATATTTTTTTTAAAGTAATTTGTATTAACACAAAGTAGTTAAACTGAAGTAAATCTTAGTTTCATATAAAGACAAATGTGCAAATACAGAAACTATATTTTAGTGTAGAGAAAGGAATTATACCATCATCCAAATTTTGGTAAGTGTCTTGAAACTTGTGTATTCTATATTAAATAGATAACTTTTTTAATAATAATTGGTGTTTTCAATGAAAAGTTACTACATTTAATTTCCTTAACATGTGCAATATTGCACATGTTAGACAAACCCTTTAAAAAAACCTCACACATTTTGTCACTGTCACTCTAACAAATTCTTTGTTGCTGCAGTATTCTAGGTTGGCCAATACGACGTCGCTTTCTCTCAACACAGAAAACACACAATCACCCATTTTTAGGTTTTCATTCGCTATTTTGCTACGATTGTGTAACTGTTTATGGTTTCTTGTTTTATTATACCACATTTTGATATATATTTGGTGTTTGTTTATAGAAATGGAATCATTGGTCTTCTTCTCAAAGGTGAAAGGCTCAAAACTTGGCAAGTGTTTAACTCCAACAAATGTTGATTTGGCGTTAAAAAGGAGAAATGAATTTAGTTCTACCGTTTTCTTCAATTATGGATTGATTTTCTTCAATTATGGACCAAACAGTACAACATGTCAAATACTTCATCGGCTCCGTAAAAGAAAAACTAATCGGTGATATTAATTTCTCCAATTTCATTTCCTATATTTTCGCACTATTGTTTTAATCTCAATTATACTAATTTTTATTTTATTTTATTATTTATAGGTTATGACTTCCGGAAAGGGTGATTGATTTCAACATGAGGAACGTGAGCAAATAAAATTAACTATAAATTGGTCGGTGGAAAACATTGCTTTGGAACTGGAGAAGGCTAGCTTCAAGGTTATCACTCTTCACTATAAATCACCATAAATGTTTGTTTGTAAATAAAAATGAAAACATAAATTGCATTTCAAATCTGTTTGGTTTCATATATCTTTGTATAGGCGGATTATAGATGGGTTTATAGCACAGACACTTCCAATAAAAGTTATGTCAGGTGTCTAACACAACACGTTTACGCCATTTTATCAAATTATAACATGTGTCGTGTTTGTGCTTTATTAGATGAAAATTAAAAACTATCGTTTCTTCATCCTCCAAGTCAATATATGCTAAAGTAGGAAATTAACAACTGTCATGTCCATAAACCTTTTTACAATGTGATATTTAATGATGTGTAAATGAACGTGTTATTTATTGATGTGTTATCTAATGATGTGTAAATGATGAATATTTGATGATATTTAATGACGTATTATTTAAGGATGTGTAATGGTGTGTATTTCATGATGTGTTATCTAATGATAAGTATTTAACAATGTGTAATTAATGTGTTATTTAACGATGTAGTATTTGACGATGTTGCTATTTAAAGATGTGTTGTCGAGTCATTAAATGATATCTATTGTTGATGTGATTACTTGACGTTCATGCACTCGTGGTCGAGTCTATTTAACGATAATATGGACAAAATCAGTAACATACCTCTGATGTCTAAAATATTTGACGTTGGTGATAGGCTTGGTACCATATGCATATACGGTCAAGTCTAGGAGCATTTGCTAATTTCTTAATTGATGATCAAATTTGTTTAAGTGATACTTGTTCATTGTGATTTATAAAATGATGTGGATGTTGATTGTCTAACAATGTGAAGTTGATTATCAAGCGATGTGAAAATATGATTAACTAACGATGTGAATAATTTATATATGAATATATAATTGATGATGTTTATGTGTTTTATGCCTTGTTTATATTCATTATCATTATGCGATTCTTATTTTGGATATATTCTCACCCCGATTGCGGATTGGACGCCTACGCTCTTGTGGTGTAGATATTCATGACGAAGAATCGTAGAAGTCTTGAGTTGGAGGACGATTAAGAGCATTTCTCGTTATTTTCTTTCGTTGGTTGGAGTGTTTTATTTTATTTTGGGTCAAGCCCTGATTCTGTAAAATTACTCTTAATCAAGTATTGATATATTTACATTGTCATAAATATAAAGCGGAAGCTAATTATTCATTTGAGAATAATGCAAGTATTAGTGAACAATAAAATAAAGTATTTACTTTGTCCCAAAATGATTGAGCATGTTTGAAATATACATTATTCACATAACATTTTGACTCTATTTTTCTATTGATATGTAAGGACAAATAGTAGCATATAAGATGTTGGATTTGTTTCTATGAATATTTTCAAAATATATATTTTTAATTTTTTTTTTTTGCTAATAGATAATTAAAAGTCCAAATTATGCATTAACATATGTGAAACATTCAACTAATTCAGTCATTTTATGACAGAGAAAGTAGTTAAGATTGCATTGAAAATTGAAATTATCACTCAACTTAGAACAAAATTGTATTACAAATAAATCATTCAATGAAGAAATGTATACGAGTAATTGATCAATTTATCAATAAATGAGATATTGAGTAATTGGAGTAGTTTTATGTTGGGAGATTTACTATGTTTTTTACTCAAGTAATGTGGGCACTTAGTTTGCATAATGTACACCATTACTACTAAAATGAAATTTTTAGTGCAGACACATGCCTACACAATGATGGATGTAGCTCCGCCATTGCCTGTATAAACTTTCTCAATGGTTCTTATATATATATATATTATATATAAGAAAAAAATGTATTTGAGGGTATATATTAATAATTTACGCTACATGTGTATTATAAACATATAAGTTTAAATAAACTTCCACTATTGATGTTAATTTACGCTGCATGTGTATTATAAGCATACAAGTTTCAATAAACTTTTACTATTGATGTTAATTTACGCTACATGTGTATGATAAGCATACAAGTTTTAATAATTCTAAAATTGAAGAATGAACATCCTCAAATATATTTACCATCAATTTTATATGATTTAAATGTGTTTTGATCCTCAAGTATCTTGTCTTCTTAGATTCTTAGTCTTTATCCGCTCTTTGAAAATGGTTTGTGAGTCCTAAGTGTAAAATATGAACCACTTATTTGAGGTGCTTCGATCAAATTGATTAGATTTAAACAATTTTATTTTTTGCTTGATGTTGTTTAATATGACAAATGATAATATAACCCCTTTTTTTATAGTGAAATACATGTATAAGTTATAGTAGTTTTTTTTTACTCAACTAATTAGAGTAGTTGAAAGTAGATTGTGGAATTCATTTTTTTTTTGTCTGAAACTTTCGGTTTTCAAGTGGATAATTTGAAATTCGGTTGAGAGGTAGTGGTAAGGTCCGACAAAGTATTAATAAAATAATGTGTATATTGTAAATTAGAGTGTGCGGGCTATGTAATTAAAGCAATGTAATGTTGGAAAAAATTGATAAATACTCTTAGTAAAGCGACAAATAATTTAAATGTTTAATTAGTATACACCAACAATATAAAATAATTGTGTACTAACTAAATTCATACTTTAAAAGAGATAAATATTGTCATTGTATCTAGAATGAACTATGAAGTCATGAACTAAGTATAAACTTATTGAGAAATGACATGACAAAAGGGTCCTAAATAAATTGTTGGTTGAAATTTAAGAGAACAACTGTTGTAGTAGTATATTAACAGGTCTTGTAGATGTACAAGGGTTGGTGAAATCAATATATATATCTCTAAAACCAGACATAATCTGGGTTTTTTCGTCTATACTTGTTGTATGAATTAGATAGATATGAAGTTTTTTGACTGGTGTGAACTTGTCGACAAAACTAATGGTACCGAGGTTGAGTTATTTTTACTTTTTAAATAGAAAGTTGAGTTTTGAAAGCTCATCTCTACATATCAGAACAACGTTTAAAGTGGTGATGGAATGATGAAGTTGATGTTATTGGTCATGTTCATCTCTACTCCACTTAATTTATTTAGAAAATTAAATTTCAACTTTTAAAAAAATAAATTGACACAATTTTTAACTTAATTTTTTTTATTGAATTCCTTGACTTAGGCCACATGTTATTTGACGATACACCGGTAAACCGTTAAACTTGCATGTGAAATATAAAATTTTCAACATAAAATTTCAACTTTTTAAGCATTACCCTTAAAATATACACAGGTTTATCATACCCATTAAATAATTTGACGATACACTGCTAAACTTACATGTGAAATATTTTCACACTAACAACTATATCTATCTTATATACAAATACAATAGCAAAATAAAATCTTTTTAAAAAAATGGTCGAATCAAAAGACTACCACAATAAATGAAAATCAATAGCAAAATACGCAAAACAAATTAAATGATATAAAACTATGAATTAATTAAGGATGAGTTTTCTCTTACTATAGAAGTTGATATAATAAGATAACCAAAAAAGGATTTTGAAGACAACCACAAGGAATGGAGCAAACAAAGAAAGGATTTTGAAGAGAACCATTAGGATTGTTATGATTCGATTTAATGTTATCTCCAAAGTTGCCTCTCTTTACATTTGATACCAATCCATTTTCTTTCACAAGCCTTCCTTCTATCTATTTATTTATAATCTTTCAATGCCTTGAAACAGTTTCTCCATTATTTTTCCTGCTTCTTTTATAACTTTCCAACTTTAGTTCCATCTGCATTTCCACTGCATTCTTACCTTCGCATATTTCCATCCATTTTACCTTTTGGTGAACCATTAGTATTGTTATGATTTGATTTCCCATTCTTGTTACAGTGCCTTGCAAGTGCTGAGATGAGTTAACTGACCAGGTGGAGGGAGGAAGACACCTGTGCCTGGAACAAGTATTCAAGTAGGAGGACGCCTTGGAGGAGAGACGGTCCATCTTGTAGAACCAGGTTGGATCGGCACAAGTGTAGAAAATTGCATGGGAGGTGCGACTACCACCGGCACAAACAATGGCGGCATGCTGTTTGGAGGTGCGCGGAGGCAGACCTATCTCAACATGAATGCGTATATTTTTTAAACCATACACGAAAAAATTGTGTAAAAAAAGGACTACTAATTTTTAGTAGGTAAATTCACAAATTGATATTTTACATTGGAGTAGTCAAATTCACAATTTTTTACTCCTGTCTCTTAATTGTGTTATAAAAGTTGTACAACCTTACCATTTCTTTAAAGCAATGCAATTTACAACCAACATTACATTATTTCTGGTAAAACAAGACTCAAATCCAGTAAACAAGACCTGGGGTTCGAGCGTTGTAGATGAAAAAAAGATTGAGAGAAAAGAATTCACGGAACAAAGTTGTAGATGAAAAAAGATTGAGAGAAAAGAATCAACGGAACAAAGCTTAGTCATTGACAAAACGAGTGGATACTTCACATCACTAGCAATTATTAATAACTAATGCAATTTACAAACTTAATTTATTTATTAAAAAATCACTAAAAATAAAGAAAAAATTACAAGCATTTTCAAGGTTCTTGCTCATTGAAACTTTTTTGAAGAGTATGTTGGGATTGTAGGATAGACTGCAACTTTTTCTTTTATGAGACAATATTAACATTGTATGTGAAATCAATTACAAACCTTCCATTCAACTTGAACAAGAAAAGAACAAGGCTGAAGGAGACCGAAATGTGTACGACAAATAAACGGATAATTGGTTATATAACTCTTACAATTTGTCAATAAAGAAAAATCTTTTACAAACTTGTATCACTGATGTTCGACTTACTTCAATCTGATCAAAATTCGACTTATTTGTTTTAACATATACAACTTATCATGTTCAAATTTAATGTGTGGTGGAGTATTGTGTCTTAATATGTATACTTTGAACATTGCTCATGTATGTGGGTTCAATGATTGTATTAGGTATCTGTGTGCATGAACGTTAGATTCAAAAGAAAAAGTCTTCAACCTTATTCATTCAGTAGACAAGCCAAGCATAAAATTTAGCGTAAAGCTGGAAAAAAGAAACTCCATAAATCTTACTTGTTCATACACACGACCACAACCAAATTGTAACATAGTAAAAGCAGAGCCACCAACGAAATTTGCACAGATTGCGTAACAATCACTCAAACACGAGAACAGGCATTATATAATTATAACAAGATTCTATCAACTATACTTCCAATCATATTCTATCAGGGCAACAAGGAAAGCAAACATAACCAAGGAAAGCAAATGCCATTAAGCGTCAATCAAATCACTACAGGTAATAAAGAAAACGGAGAATTCTAACATGGCAAATATTAGGATTCATCACAGGAGAATCACAAGATAATTAGCTTTGTATTAGAAATGGTAATACTGTGAAATTGAGAGGGATTATAAGTGGTCTCTGATTCTGAGGATAAACCGTGAGCCCTTTGCAATCCCTTAGCTGCCTCACCCTACATTCCTAGTCCAAAGTTTACGGGTTTTGAGGAAAATAAAGACCGAGTCTAATGGGGTGAATCGTGAATGGGGGTTTGTAATGACAAACAACAATTCATGATAGCATGCTAAAATTCTGCCATTAACAAATTGATACCTAATCCTAGATCATGCACCAGCCACCTTGTTTCCCTTTTCAAGTTTATAACAAATCTCAAGTTGGTATCCTATTAGTTTAACTCCCCAATTACATTGGCGATTTGTGACTCGCTGTGTGAGGGGAAAAAATTATCCTAATTTGTATAAACCTTAAACAGCCTTCCGAAGATACTGATGCCAGTTTTGGATTGTAATATCTAAAGACATTCTGTAAATTGCAACAAGGGGTCCTCAAATATGGTCGAAAGAAATTACTCACATAAATTTTGAGGCCGAATAGCATAACTAAATCCTTGTAATGATAATCATTTGTGAGTTCCAAAGGTTGTCTCTTCTATATCTTCCTCACAATCGCAGATTTAGTTTTCAAAAGAAATAGCAATCATGTAAGTTGTAACTCTTGAATAACTCATTTACTATGGGAATAGAAAATTTGTTAGGGATGGTTGTTTTTCAATTTTTCCAAGAATTAGATTCCAGTCAAAACTAATATTTTTCATAAGATCCTTTCAAAGGGAATGGTAGTCTATATTTATAGACTTTCTATACACAAGGATAGAGTAGGGGAGCAATAGGCAATAGCAACTACCCTAGAACATAAAACAAACTAACCATCTCAGTCTATCCAATTAGCCCACATCCCTGCCAGACTCACCATGTCCCTACAATCCTACTCTATCCAGAACAAGGAATTAACTTTTGGGTGGCACAGGGTTATGACTTATGCCATAGATCCTGCTTGGGTCCAGTAATTTATTTCAAAGAACTCTCTCCCAAGCTACCCTGTGTGAAACTCAGGATATCCAAGATTTGGATTCCCCACTATTTCACAGAATCACAGCCACTAACCCCATGTTAGATTGTTACATACAATTACTTCAAGAGAGTAACCCAATGACATGACATTCCTATATATACCTCTACATGGGCAAATCAATTACAAGATTGGACTGTTCACGTTTACAACAAAATTAGAACTCTAGCAATAATAGTTGGAAAATTCCAATGCAAAATTTGTAGGTACAGAATTACAAAGCTAAAACGTGACTAGAATAAAAGCAACCATTGCAAGAAAAAAGTGTTCGCAAAGTATCAGTATCAATACTTAGACAGAATATATTGTTCACAGCACTACACAAGAGTCTAAGATATTTATAGCACAATGATTTATGAATACCAACTGCTATACCCATAAAATGTAACATGAAAATTTTCAGCTGTCATTGTAATGAAACCTGAACATTGCTGTGCAAGCAAACCAACATCTTCAACCATCTATCTACCTTGGCAAAACCATAATCTGTATCAATTTTTTCAGCACCAAAATTACAATTCAAATTCATCTTCAAGCTTCAACGCCTCAGCAGCAGCCTCTTCCTCTTCATCATCAATGACGAAATAAGGATTATGCGCCTCTGGCTTGAACTTATACCCCGTAAACACATAGAAAGCAAGTGTAGCCAACTCAGCAGCAACCACACTAGTCCAAGAATACCGGTATGAAGTAATAGTCTCCAACGCATAAACCACAACCCTAGTGAAGTAAATGTAAAAGATAACAACAATGTAGTAATGCCTGAACAAAGTCAACTTCATCAAGTTAACCGCCGCTTTCCCATCAGTCCTAGCTGCCTCACGAAGATTCTTAATCGACCACACAATCGGAAACAACACAGCACAGCAACAAACAACATCAACAAGCA
>Ga0099826_10002004_pt1 | contig 12819 bp, 8 predicted proteins | sample Mtrugardesep15_FD_76830 | JGI IMG/M metagenome (GOLD analysis project Ga0099826, IMG submission 76830) | Root nodule microbial communities of legume samples collected from California, USA - M. trunc garden sep15 | ecosystem: Host-associated > Plants > Roots > Nodule | place: USA: California...
GCGTCTACTCATGGAGGTAACTTCTTTATCCGTCTTTGGTGTTTGAAGAAGTTCAAGAATTTTTGATTTCATTAGCTTTTGTAGTTCAAATGATTAGCCTGCTAATTTTGAAACCAACACATTCTTGAATTGAAATTCACCGCAGTATCATTCTTGAGTATAATAATTATCCAGGTTAAATTTCATTAAATTATTTCAATTCTCGAGTACCATCAGATCTTTTTGTTGAAATACTGTCATTGTTAGCCTTGATAAATTTGATTTGACGTTTATTTTGTTTTATTTCAATTCCTTAAATCACTCATTAATTTATGACGTGTCTTTATGTACTCTCTCCTATAAAAGGAGCACCATTCTCGTTGGAATAAATAAGTTGTGTAGTTACAGAATATTTCAACACCTTCATTCTAACCTATGTTTTTAATGGCGCCGCACTCACGGAGTGGCAATGACTTTTGATGCAACACTCTTTAGTAGCTATTCACCTTCAACAGTTGCAGTGTTAGCGGCCGCGAACCGCGGCTGCGTTTCCATCAAGTAGAAGACTTTCCAGTCACAATCTGCGGTTTTCAGGCCACCATCCTTATCTATATAGAAGAAACGAAAAATAAAGAAGAAATGTAGTATGAGAACAAAAACATGGAGGGCACAACAGACAGTGTGGAGGCGGTGACTGATACACACCTATTGGGGATGATGTTTTATATTTAGGGTTTAGTGAATGGACATTGTAGCTTTAGGGTTTGTTTCACATAATGGGCCTGTTATAAACCTCACAATGGGCCAAGTATGTTTGTAATGTCCCACAAATATTTATTGTGGTAATAGAGTATAATAAACTTCAAATTCAAATTAAACTGAACAAAAATAATTTAACATGTCTAATAAAAATAAAGAACTGAAACTATAAAGAAAATTATTCATATACATACATAGTATAATTTAAAATAAATTATTTAATGTCAGTTAATTGAGTTATCAAGTATAATTGTCCCTCTAATTTTGTATATTTTTCTATTTTTGAGTATTTATGTATCTTGTTGGAGTTTATGTTTACTCCGCTATTTGGGATTTACAACATAGTTCAAAACAATGATATGGATACCCAAATCTACACACACACACACACACACACACACACACACATATATATATATATAGTTTGCTTTTGACAGTATGCTTTGAAATCAATGTATCAATATAACTGCAATGTTTCATATTTTACAGTTGATCGGTACCCCATCAGAAGATGATTTGGGGTTTCTGAATGAAAATGCCAAGAGATACATTAGGCAACTACCTCCTTACCGCCGTCAATCTTTCCAAGAAAAGTTTCCGCATGTCCATCCTGAAGCTATAGATCTTGTTGAAAAAATGTTAACTTTTGATCCTAGAAAAAGAATTACCGGTAAGTTCTCATTGCCTGAGGCTCTGTACTGATGGTTATAGATATAATGATGTCTATATGCATACTTCATGATTTTCATAGTTTCTGGCATCATCAGTTCTTATTAAACGTTGTCTATTCAGTTCATCTATTATCGGTTGATAATTTGTATCTACATGCTGCATCGGAATGCTTTTGTTTTTGCTTTTGGGATGCCCAGTTTATACTGATTTTATATTCTTCAGAAATCGGTTGTTTATGATTTCATCTGTTAAACGTATTCTATTTCTATTGACGTGTGACATTGCAAACCTATTTCTTTGCTTACCTTTGGTTAGAATCAATTAATGTGATGTAAGTTTAGTTCGTTAGTCTTTTTACAGTTTTCCTTGCATCTATTAATCATGAAGAATGAAAAGCATAATCACATACATAGAGAAGTTTTTGATAGTGTTGAAAATGAATAAATACTATAAACTTTAAAAAGATGAAGACACGTAGAGAGCAGTTATAACTTCTATATCTTAAGGCGTTTTCAATTTTTTGGATATACAGTAGTATAGCTTTTGTAATCTCTCATTTTATATACTCTAACATTATATTGTAATAATGATGTCATTATTTTATCTCTTATATAGATTGATATAATTTTGGAGAGAGAAAAAAAACCTAAGTATATGATCATGTTCCTTTAGTTGAAATTTTTGGATCAACAGAGTTTGGAAGTGCCCAACTTATGAAGTGCAGTCATTTTGTCAATCCATCAATATCTATTGTTGATATATTTAACTGAAAAAATTGTTTTCTTATTTGCATGGAGATTTTTATTTGTTTCAAATCTTTGCTTCACTGTCAAAGAGAATAGAAACTAGGACATCCATTTTTTCTTGTCTCGTGCACACATAGGAGCTTTGTTCAAGCAGAGGACAAATAAGAATATTATCTCAATTCGATGAAATTGCACTCACCTCCCCTGACTTATGTTTAAATAACATAAAATTATGGGGGGTAAAAAGATTTGAGTGAAAATAAGGGGATGGGTTTTAAATTTTAATTTGAAAATAGCACCTTTGTTATTTAAGCAATACCTTAAGGAGGTTAGTGCAATTTCGTTATCTATTTTCAACTACAATCGAGACTTCACAGCATGGTTGTCAAACAATGCTTCCTAATTGCACATTCAAAACTATAATGCTTCCTAATGTCCTATTAGGGGTTTAATTTCCAATTATAATCAGTAACTGAAACAGCGTTGAGAGTGCCAGGATTAACATGTAAATGTAAATGTGAGATGCCGACCCTTTCTGCTAACAAGAAAAAGCTTCATACTGTCTTATACATAAGCATTGGCACCTGCGTTGAAATGCTTAAAATACAAGCCTTGTTTCATGTTATTACATTCTCTCATCGACATTGTTTTTGCAGTTGAAGATGCACTGGCTCACCCCTACTTGACATCTCTGCATGACATCAGTGATGAACCTGTGTGCATGACTCCCTTCAGCTTTGACTTTGAACAGCATGCGTTGACCGAGGAACAGATGAAAGAACTGATATACAGAGAGGCTCTAGCATTTAACCCTGAGTACCAGCAGTAGTGTAGTAGTGATAATGATGGTAATGTTATCATTGGATTTGGAATTTGTTATGTTTGTTTCCCATAGGTCAAGAGATTTGTGTATATATATCATCATATCTATCATCTGAAACCAGATGACCTTGGAATTTAATTATTTTGTTATAGGCTTGATTGGTAGACTCGCTGGAAAACAATCATAAGGTGTTTTGTATTTTGTATTGGCTTGTTTCAAATTATTCTCCTATTCATTGGCTGAAGCCAACTTCCGATAAAAACTTTTTCTCATGGATGTGTCTATTTATGGGGGTTGATTCTTTTTTTCTTTCTTTCTGTTAAAGGCCATTTGTGCTGATATAAATTAGGGTTTTGCTAACCAGTGTCTCAAGGGCATTGGTTAAGGAATCCATAAATAGAAGTTTTGTCTTGAAAATATAAGTTGTCACACTTTATCAAGTAATGATTACACTACTTTTTATTAAAAAATTACTTGTTTTAGTTGATAAAAGAAGATTGAACATGTTTTTGTCTGTGGATTGACAGACTAAAAATAAACGGTGCAATAAGAAGATTTTAAATTGATTATTTTTATCGGAAATCTTTTGTTTTTATGAAACTCTTATTTTCAGATTTTAAATTTGAAAAATGATATTTGTACAGTTATTTTAGAACAACTCTCGTATTCTCATTGTTCTCTCACTCTATTATCGTCGACAATTATTAAACATGAGCCGTATTATAGGAAAATTTAAATTTCTTGTCTTAAGGACAAGATAGACAATTTCGATCCATGATTTCAAATTTTTATATAATTTATACACAAGTAACTCTTAGAGACTATTATTCAAAATACTTTCAACAAGCTTCAAGATTGCCCAAATCTCCTCAATTCCCCTTCAAGCTTCTTGCTTCATACTAATATTCAGCTAGGCGTCCACTTGATTCTATTGAAGGATTTAATAGAGGAGGATTCATGCAACTATGTCATCAATGGAGGAATTTCTTGAAAATCCACCATGGGAGGGGAAGAGCTCCAGGGTGAGAGGGAAGGGAGAGAAGAAAATTCTATATTTTTTTTCTTCCTTGTCCCTTGGTGCTTATATAGTGTCCCTGCACTTTTACCATTGTGCCCTTCCTTCTCACTTTTTTTACTAGAATGCCAATAAGCCCAATGGATTTACTATAAAACCCCTCACTTATGTAATTTCACTACTAAGACCCTCTTCCCTCATAACCTTTAATTTAATTAATCACAACTTTCTTTGAAGTACTAAATTAAAATTAATGTAATTTAATCTCCACTGCTAATTAAAATTGGGTTGTTACAAAGAGGCAAGAAAAGGTTGTCCCAATGTAGATCCGATTTTTTTTTTCCAGATTGGGAAGAAGAAAAAAATATTATCTTAAGATACTTGTTATCAAACACATACAATACAGTTAGATTTTAAAAAAAAAAAAAGTAAAATTAGTACAAGTGAGTAAGCAAAAGAAATCTAAAATCACTCATAATAGTGAGATTACCTTGTTTTTATCTCTTGAGCGGAATTTTTCCTCGTTGTTCTCTTGTACACAAGTTTTTAATGGTGTTGAATAAACTTGAATGATGGTAATAAACTCTGATCAAAATATGTCCATCAAATACTTTAACGAGAAATACAAAGCAAAAATGACGAACGGAAGTATGTAAATTTAGGGCAAAATGGTTCCAATGGGGAAGATGCACCATAACAGGTAGGAGTAATCGACGATAGTTAAGAGGGCAGTGAAGGAGAAAAAAGTTTAACAACAACCAACCAACAATAACCGAAGAATCGATTTGAGACTCAACTAAAAGCTAGGATTTATGGCTTATCATAGAATTGATTTTGCAAACTTTGATTCGATTTTAGAAGATACAACCAAATGAAGGTGGACGAATTCAAAGGAAACACCTTTTAAGAGTATTTAATGCTTCTTTGTTGCAAAATTTTCTTTAACAAGCATTGATGTTTTTCCTTTGCAATGAGAAGTTATATCATGTATTAACGAGTTTCAACAAACAATGATGTTTAGGAAAATACGAGTTCAATGTCTGAATGCAACAATTTTTGGTTAAGCTATACTTATGTGCCGAACTTTGAACTAGCAGCCCCCCTTCCTCTTAAAACAAGAGGTTAAACACTAAAAAACACAACAACAACAACAACAAAACAATAAAGTATTAGAGGAAATTCTATAATTAATCAATACACTTTAAAATTGCATTAAGGACAAAAAATGCCTTATTTGCCTCTACAAACAAGACCTAGGTGACTATTTAGTCTATCAATTTTGGTATCCTGGAAATTTAAGTATACGTATTAGAGATAGCTACCCCCTCCCCTACATTCTTAAAAGTCTCCCAACTTTTTCTTTTCGTTTTAACCCTGTCCAGATCCACACTGCAGATGAGATTTGTCCAGATTAAACAATTTAGATAACTCACATATAGCAGGAATACGAAACTTTCTTCCCTGTTTACAATTTTTCTCCCAATTACTCTTCATAGACATGTTCAAAAGTTTCCATGTATTTTCACCACTATAACTAACGTATGTACGTTTACCAACTGTATAAAATATTCTTATTTTATACATAATTGATAATTGATACTCAATTTGTAACTGTAACGCCCACGGCTAATGAGGACTCGGGAGTGATTACCGGTGCACAAGGCACGACAATAAGCGGCTCCCGATAGTTTCTAGAGGAATCGAATCACATCGAAATGAAATGGATTGTAACATCCCAGACGACTTTAAGCATTGTTGACTGACCCTACAAACTAACACGAGTCTTTTTAGCATGTTTTGTCCTCACTCGCACGCTTACCGGGAAACTTCCCAGTAGGTCTCCCATCCAAAGACTACTCCAAGTCAAGCACGCTTAACTGTGGAGTTCTTATGGAATGGGCTACCAAAAAGAAGATTCATCTTGTTGATATAGGTAGTACCGAACAATTCTTATAAGCCTTCCTTCAACCATGTAGTCCCATACCTACACGGCCTCAGGATCCCTCTCATTCCGATGTGATTCGATTCCTCTAGAAACTGTTGGGAGCCGCCCATTGTCGTGCCTTGTGCACCGGCGACCACTCCCCTGTCCTCGTCAGCTGTGGGTGTTACAAGGATCCTAAGACCGTGTAGTTATGGGACTACATGGTTGAAGGAAGACTTATAAGAATTGTTTATTACTTCTTATATCAATAAGATGCATCTTCTTTTTGGTAGCTCATTCCATAAAAACTTCACAATTAAGCGTGCTTGACTTGGATTAGTCTTTAGATGGGTGACCTACCAGAAAGTTTTTCGGTAAGCGTGAGTGAGGACAAAACACGCTGAAAAGACTCGTATTGGTTTGTAAGATCAGCCAACAATGCTTAAAGTCGTCTGGGATGTTAAACTTTGTTACTTTGCAAATAATTGTACAATATTCATTTTAAAGGAAACTCAGAAATTGTGTTTTGCTGAACAATAGAACACAAGAAAACTCATAACAAGTGGGAGTTGAACTATTTCTTTTATATCAATCTGATTGATTTCATAAAATTCAGTCATATTCTAAGGGATTATTTCACGCAAAGGAGCTATTATTTCAGGCTGGGAGTCAGCTCCAAATCCAAAGGGATTGCACCATATACACTTCCAAATCCAGAGAAGTGGAGTTCATATGTATCCTCTTCATTCAGAAGTGCTATTCAAAAACCAAGCGATTGTTCGATTTTAAATAGTTGGAACTCAATGTTCACCCCCTTCTCACACTACACCGATCAACCCAAAGTCAGCAAACTTCTTGAAAGAGAACACATAATATGACATAAAATTACAAATTTGTAAAGAATACGTTGATCATAAAAGTAAAGCTGACCATAATTTACTATTTGCAGAAAAACAATATTATGATGCAAAACCAAGTATTCAACCACTATCAACTTTTGATGTCCCAAAGAACTTCGATAGGCGAACTGGTCCGCCGCCATCTTCACTATCGGTTCCAGAATCCTTGCTTTTTGACTTGTGCTTCTTTTCCTTCTTTGACCGCTTAGACCTAGACTTTGACCTTTTTGACGATCTCTCTTCATCTTCACTGCTGGAAGAATATGAGGATGATGAAGAGGAGCTAGATGGAGAAGATCTTCTTGAATGCTGCAATAGAAAAGGTAATGAGTATTTGTAGAAAAAAAATACATCCATAACTAAAATGATTGGAAATATCAACTTTTAATCAATCTTGCTCGATTACTCTTGTTAATTCGACAATTAACAAAACTGAAGGCGCCATGTAATCAGAATCAGTTTGCTACAACAATAAACGAGTTCTTTTGCAAAATAATGTACAAACCTAGAGAAGCTAGAGTTATCTGTCGGTCACGACCAACATAAATTGAAGCTTGTAAACAATGATTTCAGATAGACAAACACTTAACAAGTTAATATTTGAAAAATATGAATGATAATCGGACATAAGGCTTCCTTTTAATCCCCTTAAACTTTTTCAAAAAAGCAAACTCCTAAAATATTGAAGGAAAGGGAAGTTTTACTGTAATATCAATTACATCAAACAAATATAATCATTTCAATAAAACCTCCATTTCTTTCAGACCATAAAGTGACAAAGATTGGAACAGGTAGGTTCTGTATAACTCAATTTTTCCAAACAAATTGAGTTATCTGGACAAACAAGTGGAATCAGGACAAATCTCATCTGCAATGTGACAACGACTCCTTGGGTAAGTTCTGTAAAAGGATATTTAAAAGGGTAAGTTTTTAAACAAATTTTACAGAACTTTCCAAAAGATATTTAAAAGGGTAAGTTCTGTAAAAGGATATTTAAAAGGGTAAGTTTTTAAACAAATTTAAAAGGGTAAGTTCTGTAAAATTTGTTTAAAAACTTACCCTTTTAAATACATTTTTTTCCCGTTTTAACCCTATCAATTTTGCGGGTGACAGCAACTCCTTGGGTAAGTTCTGTAAAATCATTTTCATCAAAACCTCAATTTCTTACAGACCTCAAAGCGATAAAAGATATTGAAAAGGGTAAATTCTGTAAATTTGTTTAAAAAGGGGTCAAGCCAAAGGACCTTTGATTGGTATGGAGACTGTCATTCCAGGAACCCTTTTTCACGTTTGAATATATCCAAGGGGGAACTGTGTATTGAAACTCACCACTCAAATTCCATCCATGCCCGATGACTAGTACACTGGACTCTTTCTCAGAAGATTGAAGGAATAGATTTGGTTAGAATTGATGGCCATTGAACATGCCAACTGTTATATAAGGATATGTCCACTACACAGATAATTGACAGGAACTTGGTTCATGTTGCTGTACCTAAGAGTTCACCGACTTGGCAAGGGCATGGCAACTACCATCGAATATTCTCACATTCTAGTCGCATGGCAACATGGATGTCAAGTTCTAAAATGCCTATGTCCAGAGAAAAGCATAATTTCCAGCCCAAACAAGGAGGAACATCAAGGATGGACTAATCTGAAAATGACTTGGAAGGAACCAGTGTAAATTTTCTTAAAGGCACATGCAATTTATCTAATCAAGAACTTACGGATAGGAGGAATGAGGAATTGTGTCAAATGTGAGCGTCACTATGGCCTCGCCAATCAGTGCCCTAATCATCACTCAAACTTGGGAATATTGATTTGGGAAGGGATGAGTGAGAATGACTGGCCCAAGGAGTTGTTGTTAGCAGCTGATTACAAAGAAGTTCAAGGAAATGAGAAATGATCTACAGTGTAATGAATGTCCAAGAGGTACACTCTTTACATATGGCCTCTTCAAGGTCAATGAAGGTGGACGTGGAAGGATGACTAGGAGGATACCCACTCATTGATAGTGGAGCTAGTCATAACTTCATTACCACCAAACTACTGCTTCTTTAGTTTTACCCATCATTACAACAAGGAGTTCAAAGTTGGTTTAGGGAATGGCAGTACGTGTATTATTAAGGAAGATGCAAAAATTTGATAATCAAGGTTGGTTGGACAAATCTGATGGTATTGATGAGTGGTTTGATGGGTTGCTAGACCTAGTAGATAAAAAAGGAGCTTCATAAGGCCCTAACGGTCTACTTATGTGGGCCGATTGAAAGGGGTTAACTTTCAAGAAAAAAATGAGGAGAGATAAAGCAGATCTACAACATAAAGTTCAGAGGCGCGAAGAGGTTATATATTTTTCATTTCAATTTTCGCTTATAGCTGCTTGGGGCCATAGGAATTTACCTTGGTGGGAGCATTTGCTCTTACATTATGTATTTCTCACATTTTCTTGTCAATAATATAGTCTCCCTTTGTTATATAGGAACTACTCCTGTCATTTATGTAATATAAATGAACATTTTTTAATGAAAGTTGAAAGTAGCTGACAAATTAGAGGAATTATCTATATTTTACCCTATTTACCCTATAAGAGATCCAAAGAAAAGACACATTGAAGATTCGAAACAAAAGACACATTGAAGATTCGACAACATTTTCAACATCAATGCAAACAATTTAATCATATACCATAACTAGTCCTATACCATGGTTGTTGAAAACTAAAAGGAAAGTTAGCCCGCAGTTCATAGTTGCATAATAGTTGAAACTTGAAGGGGTAGTTAGAATAGTGTTGTTTTTCAAATGAAACACTAATGGTACTTCTCCAGGAAAAAGTAAATGTTTAAATCAAACACACCTTTCTTTTTCTGCTGCTATGCTTCTTTGAAATTTTGTCCCTCTTATCTGTATAGTAGAATAAACAACACTCGTCATTAGAAACTGGGTATGGGAAAAGGTGCTGGAAAAACACAACAGGTTTCTAGAACTATACCAAATCACCACACATACCTTTTGAATGTTTAGACTTACTACTAGAGTGATTTCTACCCTGGGAAAGTTTGCGAGCCCTTTCAGCATCTAGTTGAGCCCTGTACTCCCTCATCATCTTATCTGCATCTGCTTCCAGCTCCCCCTTTTTCAGCTCTTCTTCCTAGTAAATAAATTACAACAAATCAAGTCAAACACAAATTAAATAACAGTGCTAATACCCTAAAAATTGATGCATAAAATAGTGCAGATTAAGATATAGGAAATGGCATGCAATAAAAAAGGGTTGACTGATAAAAGAGACAAGTTAATGAAGGACAATATATGCAATCAAATCGTCAAAGTTTGAAGTAATTAAGTATCAATAAACAAGTAGAAATGGTGATGATCTAACCCTTAGGGGGCGTTTGTTTTAAGTTTAGGAATCACATTCCCGGGAATACATGGGAAGTGAATGACTATATCCATGTTTGTTACAAGGTTAAGAAAAAATTATTTTTGGGTGTAAAGGTTCCCTGGAATTATATTCCCGTGTAAGTCATTCTTGGGGATAACTTTTGATTCCATGAAGCAAATACCCTCTTAAGTTAGCATTTGAAGTTGACTCTTACGACAGGAAGGATAAAAAATAAAACTCTAAAGAGATGATTTTCCAAAAATTCTTTCAAATAACAAGAGATGTTGAGGATAGGGGCAGGGAAATCCAACTTTCAACAGGTGCTTGATATTTTAAAACTAAATCTAAATATCATTATAATTATTTGGAAGTGTGCCACACATGTACACACAGAGATCACGGGAGGTTCTATTTCAAATGAAGGCCCAGAACAAGTCTGAGAATGAGAGGTTGAGGGCGTCTGTGTCCAAAGGATCAGGTAGAGAGGAGAGGAGTGTCAATTGATTAAGAGAGGTTGAGGCAAAGGGGGTAAAGGGATTTCAGGTCTCTTAAAGTACAGGTTGTGCTACATCAGTTAACCAGCTCAACCTGTCACAGCAAGGCTTTCTCTTCCAGACCTCTAATAATTCTCAAACAACTATTTTGGTCTTGCAGTGTAACAATCGTCAGCATGGTCGGAATTGGGAGGTGCAGCAAAACTAAAAAGATGGTGCTATCCAACAAGTAAACCACGATCTTACAACCATGGTGTAAAACACTATTTTAGTCCCTAAAAAATTCACTAGCCAATTTCTGTCTCATTTTGAAATTTTCATGTTCTAACATATGATGCTGGCAATGCTAGAAAATGAAACAAGTAAATTAAGAAAAAAATTTAAAACGAGTAAATATGGAGAGGAGAGAAGATGTGTTTATAAACTTGGAGGCATTGGCTAAAAGAGCCTTACATTAAATTAAATATCATATGAAATGTTATAAGGGTTTAAAATGTAAATTAGCACTTCCCCTTCATTAAAATATCTCCCCTCCCCTTGTTTGAACCAAACAAACCCTTACAGAAATAAGCCAAACTTCAGAGTTCAGACACAATTCATGGAGAAGAGGGCAAATGGAATAATGAGATAGCAGACAACCCTCCTCGAACTTATTACAAGGTGCACGGGGAAGTATGTTGTATATTATTATATAAACAAAGATAGTAATACATGGATGTTAAAAACGATGACATAATACATGTAAAACATTAAAAACGATGACATAATTCATGTAAAACATAAACCAACAGTGGCCTGGATTGAAGTCATAAAAAAGCTATAAGGTAAGTAGCTCAATAAATGACATAATACATGTAAAACATTAAAAACGATGACATAATTCATGTAAAACATAAACCAACAGTGGCCTGGATTGAAATCATAAAAAAGCTATAAGGTAAGTAGCTCAATAAGAGTGAGCAATAAAGAATCGATGGATGGGTTTGCAACTAGTTCTGATTGAAAAGTAAGGAAGCCATCCCATTTGTCTTCGGAAATATTTAGACGGAGTAGCTAAGACTAGGAGAATCAATCATTTATTCTTGTTGTAAACTAAAACCATAACTCCTCTCTTCTCCTCATATATAAACAAAATAAAAAACACATTTCCAATTTATTTATAAGAGTTAATATGTAAGGCTTGAGAAGAGATTACCTTTTGTTTCTTTTTGTACTCTTCCCAGGTAATTGTGTGAGATGTTTTAAGGCTAGCCAAACGGGCAGCATGCCACTCTGGTGAATGAAATGAACCATCCACCTGCGACAGTCCTCATCAATAACGGTACAGGAAAAGAAAGCAAGATCCAACATACGAGCATCACAAAGCAAAACAATCCTATAATACAATATATACACACATGCAATAAGACAAGAATAACAAATACCATGGTGAGAAGCATTTCCTCCAAAACAAATACATATACCTCATTTATGAAATTCTCCACAAGACCATATCAACCCAAACGCCAAAAGAAATTCATAAAAATTACATTTAACATTCTTGTATAAAAGAATGTCCATGCGTAGTAAGTTTCAATTCATCATTATTCAAGCAGATGTGAAGGTTCACTTCCATTGAAATATTGATACCCAAAAACAAATGTCAAAAAGCAGAAAATTGAAATTCAAGCACAGGGCTTATGAAATATCTCTATACAAGTTATTTTTTTCACTTGATGATTCTAGCTTTACGGCTTTTCCAAGTTATCAAGGATACTTAGGGGCTATTTGGATTGGCTTATTTGAGCTCATTCACTTGCGTAAGTTCTGTGAGACTGTTTGGAAGAATTTATGAAAACATCTTATGACATTTTCCATGTGCTGTTTTCAGCTTATGTTCATAGATTCTCCAAAATAGCTTTTAAAACAGCTTATACAAAAACAATTTAACTTTATTTTATATTTTGCTATAGAAATAGCTTATACACGAGCGCTAATCATGATAGAAGCTGAAAATAAGCTCTTTATCCAAACAAGGCCTTAATACAAATAACTTTAGCCAAAATCCCAAAAATTAAGAGCATAAAACCAAACACAAACTCATGTATCAGCTATTAGGAAATGAAAATAGATCGATTCGCGAACAA
>Ga0099826_10002006_pt1 | contig 12816 bp, 8 predicted proteins | sample Mtrugardesep15_FD_76830 | JGI IMG/M metagenome (GOLD analysis project Ga0099826, IMG submission 76830) | Root nodule microbial communities of legume samples collected from California, USA - M. trunc garden sep15 | ecosystem: Host-associated > Plants > Roots > Nodule | place: USA: California...
AAATAATGATAATGTTAGTTAGCAGGTTACATCACCTCTCTAACATTAAACTTCATCTTTAATTGTTCCCAAAAGGTTTAAAGAGATTACTTCATTTCATGTCGGTTCTACAGAAGCATCTTTGAGGGCTTTGCATTGCATCTATAGACATATATTAGACATATGCATGTGTTTAAGTTCATGAATTGTCTATCTGTTATAATTTGTCCTATAATGCCCGAAACATCTAGTTAAACTGATTATGTTGATATTGTTAGGCTGAATATTTTTGTCAAATATGAATCCAAGACTTAACGGTTATGTGTGAGTTTCATGTCGTGTTTGGTTGAATTTGTCTAGAAAAAGTTGTTGCAACATATACAGTTACATATTTAAAGTATTTGGTTATTTGTATGGGGTTGGAGGTGGCTATGGCCAGCTATATAGTGGTGGATCCCTCTCTCCCCACCACAATTAAACGGTTCATTTGAACTATCCACTTCACTTTCTTATTATCCAATCCAAAGCAAATGGGGTGGTACCTAAAAAAAAACCTAATTGCTGGCTAGCTTATACTCTTGTTCACTCAAATGGAACCAAATCACACACACGCAGACAGTTGACACAAATATTGTTTACAATTTCACCTAAGTTTGGTTGATGTATACATCCATACTATTTTCTTTCGTTCCACGATAATTGTTCTATTTACAAACAAAATGTCTTAAAATAACACTCACTTTCAATTTTCAACTCGTATATTTTTATGTTTTTTCAATTATACCTTAAGTGACATTGTAGACACCATAATTCAAACTTTATATTTATGATACTGATAAATGTTGTGGAATGGACCAACACTCAATCTTATCACTAATTACACCCAACAAAAAGACATTCGTGTAAGAGATCACTCAAGCCTACACCACCAAGAGAAGTAGTGGAAAACACCTCCATGGCTAAATCAAGACCATTTGTCCTAATCACACGATGATTCCGGATATGCGTCACAATTATAACACTCATCTAACTGTTTTGGGGCCTATGTTCTATCCATAACGCTTGTATAACAAATGAGTCATTAGGTAAAGAAACATGATTTCTTTTAGTTGAGTCTCTTAACTGTCATAAACTTTTATTGACTTGAACATTGAAATTCTTTCAAACAACCACCTCTTTCGATCAATCGACACACACAGACAATTCCAGACGTTGTCTATAAATTCTTTCAAGAACAATGATACACTAATTATTGATTCAAGTAATGTAGTAGTTTTTTTTTTAATTTTTTATTTACTATGCATTTTTTAGGGTTCCGCCATATCTATCTACTACAACATTAATAGTTAGAAGTGAGATCACGTGACAGGGTGACTTGGATTCATAACATTGGTCCATACATGCTGTCAATTTCAACAAATTAGATTGAATCCACATATGAAAAATTTATTATATGGTCCAAAGGGTATGTGGAACCCACTAAGATTTAATACGAGATTGGATAAAGAAAGAAGCATTGGCCCACAATTTTCTTGATAGAATTCAGGAATTATAAAAGCATGATAAAAGGTTGAAATTTGGAAGAAGAGCAAATTGGTTGGAAACGCAATTAGCCACGTTTTAGGGAGGTAGGTCCTACACGTAGAAGGGGTTGAAGATATTAAAAAGAACACGTTTTGCTTTGTTGCTGTGATTGGGAGGATTGAAGAACTAGGAACGAGTCTTTTTCTTGCAACCACTTTTCATGTTTTGGTGTTCATAATCTCTATCCTTATCCTTGTTGGTTTTAATTAAACAATGCCTCTTTCCTAGGATGCTACTTCTTTTGTTGACCCACGCTTTTAACCACCAACTTTGTAATTTTCTTTTATTGTAATGAATCTATCAACCTAGAGAAACTCTTTTATTAATTTATTTCTATTATACAAAAATTAAATCTAAACTCTATTTTTTTGTAGAGTTAGATATCTCTAGTAAAAGGTCAATTTTATAAAGATGGATTAGATTGGGTGTTTTTTTTAAAAATAGATTGTGTGTGTTTGATTTTATGGTAAGAAAAGTCAAAAGTGATTGCGCATACATACAATTGATTTTGATATGTTCTAATAACATTATTAAAATCGATTTTGCTTCTATAGTTCGTAACTAGTCATTGTCTTTTTTTAATTTTAAGATCGATTTTATCTTTAAATGTACCGTTCAAATCACTCTAAACAAAAATCATTTCTACATAATCAATTTATTTAAAATTAATTTTTATCACCGCAAAACTAAACTTGCACAAACAAGTATAGAGTTTCATGCTATCTCATTCATGTCTTGTTAGTTGTTACAATAACTATCTTTTTTATTTTTTTATAGGCAAAACGTTAGCATGCCAATGGTTATATTTTACAGGATTTAAACTTTGGACCATTTTGTCTATAACTATTTGGACGTTCCTTAACTCACCAACTAAATTACCAATATTTCTAATTTAGTAACTACCTACTTTGAATAAGCTCAATCAAAGCCAAAATAAATTTGCTCAGTTTGGGCTGAATCCACTATGGATAAGTTTGGTTCTCACTTACCATTTTAGACTACTAATAGAAGGCATTGTTGATTGATAAATTAATAGAACCTCAAATATCGTTGTTTTTGGTGAAACTTTCTAGAGCAACAACTTTCCATGGCCTTGGGGGCACTTTTCCTCGTCATTTTCAAGAAGTTTAATAATCCTAGAACTTATAGTTCATGGCTTAGATTATTATTTGGATAATGTTACATCCTAATCCAATACGCATATTTTTAATTTTAATTTTTGACGGAAGACACATAATTATTTTTTGGTTACACACATAATTTTATTTGAAAGAGACCAAACTTTGTTTGTTTAAAATAAGAAGTGGATCTTACTGAAGGAAATCTTATTACAAGGATTGGGATATATACGAAGGAATAAACTCTTGAATACGCCGCGCTTTCTTCTTCTTTACCAGCAATATATTATTGTACAGTTTTTGACAATTTCATTGACTAAAAACATAGTTTATATTTATTGTTTTTTTAGTGCTTTAAGAGGATAATCTTCTAATATTCCACCAAAAAAAGAAGCAGATAATCTTCTAGTTCTAGTAAAAAAAGAAGATAATCTTAAATCCAGTAATAGCTAAATATTGTCGGTCATGTATAATGAATGTGAATATGATATGCGGTGGTTCGGATTTAGAATTTAGAAATGACAATTTCTTTTTTCACCCTCTACACTTGGTTTAGATTATGAAATCCAAAAAAGTGTTGGATGTTGAAGGGTGTTTTTAACGTATTTTTACACTTCACATAATCTGAAAGTTGTAGGGTGCACAAGAAGCTAATATGGTGGGATAAGAAGTTGTCTTTTGAAATACGTCTATATTGAGTACCGAAAAAAAAGCCCATCTAGGTCCAATGTTAAAGATTTGGGCCAAATGCCCAAGATAATTGCTCTTTTCCCATATATTTTTGCTCATTCCCGTCCGACGTGAGTTAATTCACGCTGAAAAATATGTCTACGTGGGTTAACTCACGTTGAAAATGCACCTGCGTAAGTTAACTCACGCTCGGCTATTTTGAAGATCGAAGATTTCAGTAAATCCAATCCAATAATCACTTTTGTAAATGAAAACTCTTTTTTTGTGTTATCCAAAGGTACACTTCCAAACAAATTATGTTGTTCTACTTCTAAAGTCATGTGCAATTTTTTAGAAATGTAGATGTAAAGAAAGTTGCTCCCTAAAATAATGCTAGTACGTAGAAAATGTTGTCCTACTAATTGTGGCATGCAGTTATTAAGTTCTATTACTGGCTTGGATTATATCGTGACACTCGAACCCGTGGAAAGATGAGTCCAGCAACTGCGGCATTTTCAAGCTTGCGTTCATGTTTTCAGAACACTACAACAAAGTTTATGACATTGCTTGGTTTTCACCATGTTAACTCGTTTTTGGGTCCTTGAAGGAGAATCTAATTTTCTTTCAACTATTATGGAATCAACAAAGGTGCTTTATGCAGGAACAACAATCTTAGAAATTGATTTGCAGACATTCCTTGAACTCATTTGATATCTTAAAGACCTGGGTGTTGGTGTACTTGAGTATAACTTGTTTGAAGAGACTCGTAACTCTTTTTATGCAACATGTTTTTCATATGAAGATCTTAACAACAAAGGATGTGGCAAATGGTTTTGTCATGTTTCTAGGAATTGAGGAAGGAACAAGACACAATAAATTTGAGTCTTCAAACAAGCTCTCTCTTTTTTTAGCTCGGGTTGTGTTTGCTGAAGCAATATCTTCTCTAAATTTGGATGAATTTAACAGCAAGCAGCCACCCAAATATAGTGGGATGGAGACCCTGATGGTTGTTCAATCATTTGCAGCTGGCTCGACAAGCTTCTATCAATGAATGAACGTGTTGAGCATCTGTGATTCTGTTAGGGAATATAAGCATAAAGGGGGAGTAGTGGTGAGTGTGTGGGGCATTCACGTGTGTTCTGGTTTGTTGGTTATAAGAGTTTCTCTCTAGTAGGAGCCATAGGCTCTAGTATCTGGTTTATTTTATTTTATTTTGCTGTAAGAGCACATCTTGCTTGATTTCTATTCAATAGACATTGTTTCTTTGATGTAGAATTTGTGGGTTCTATCAAGGTGTATGTGTCATTTAGACATATCAGACATGAAGTGAATGCAATTTTCCCGAATAAAATCTCTATTCAATGGGCTTCTGTGCAATAAGAAGGGAGATCTTAATATCTCGGTTACAGCCACAGTTTCTTGTGTAAGCCGAAAAGCTCGTTCTGGTAACAATCAAGCTCCCAATCGATATAATCAAAACTGGAAAAATCTGAGTTTTGTTTTATTTTAATTAGTTGAGACCAGAGAGTTTAACCATGGTATCCCTAAGACTAGCTGGCAACCATCTAATCAACTCAGTCTTCACGGTAAGGGGAAAACACTTGTTAAGAATTCAACAATAAATGGCAGCACCAGGGAAAAACAATGAGTGGTTAAACACCCATACCAAGTAACAATAATAGGCTAGCAACAAAGTTCTTTTGTTAAATCATGTACCATATGTAGCATTAACATTTAACAAGGAAAATTGAGTAGTGAGAATTGTATGGTTTGGTTTGTGAAGAAATTACATTATAGGTAAACCTTTAACAGATATATTCACAAAGAATGTAAGAAAGAATCTGCGTTTCTTAGTATGTATCCATGAACCTTTTGGGCTGTCTACTTCACAAAAAGTGAACAATTGCTCCAAAGTGGTCTTGCAGCTGAGAGAATGAAGTAGACGTTTGCATATCAAAACATTAAACAAGCATTGTTCAACCAAATGAAAGTAATCAATGCATCAGATATTTCTCGCTAAATATGTTCAGAGTTTGGTGTAATGTGTCTGTATGAGTTTACCTGAGTACATGTAATGTATATGACCCAAAGATATGTAAGTGTTAAAAATAGGTATTTTCAAAGCTCACCTGAGTCACAATACTTTTTCCAGTTTGACCTTCTATAATTAGGCCCACCGTGAGGCCAATCATTGCCCAAGCACCATTAATTGCCTCAGTTTAGCGTCTTTTCTACAGTCACAACATAAAGTTGGTAACATTGGAATGAGCTTTGAAGTGTCTGATTTATGCATACATTGGAATTAGCTAGGACTCGAAATGCTTGACTCCGGGTTCAATTGGAAGCCATGCTTTCATCTTGCTCTCTTCTCCATCCCCAACTAAAACCAGAAGGTAATCTCATTAATTAGCAATAACAAAACAACGCCCTTACCCTGCAGGTTTACCATCTGAAAATCCAACAATTATCTGTTAGGTTCCTCTTAAGGACAATTTTTTCTTCCTATGTATGTTTTGGTATCTATATCTAGTCAAAGCAATATTGTTTGGATAAACAGTTTAATTAAGCGCATATAGCATAGACATTTATCATATAAATGGTTGTATATAAGTTTTGTTTTAATGGAAAATAGTATATTAGAACCAAAGAGCAAAAGTACAAAGAGTATAAGAAATACTCACAACAAGAATACAAAAAAATAAAACATGAGAAAAAAAACAAAAGCAAGGAACTTCCTAGCCCACAAAACAAGGCTATATCCTACAGCACCACCTGTAGCCAGATAGAGTCCAAGACCAACCAAAACCTAAGGAACCGGCAACTCAAACCTGCAAGAGGGAGGTACACAGAAAAACAAACAACCACCCAGCACCCACCACAAGAAAGAACTCTGTCCTTACTAACCACACAGGCCTTTACCGGCCCCAGTAGAGAGGACGGGATCCACTAGCCACTTGTAATGGGAACAGAGATTATCAGAGTGCTTACCTAGGAATCACTTCCAAGAGGAGAGGGTGACCCTATCAACCAGATGCTAAATCTCCGTTGTCTTACTGGAAAAGATCATGTCATTACAAGATTTCCAAATAGACAACACAACCAATTGCCAAACTGAGATCAGACCTAGCCTGACCCTAGCTGTATCCCCTAGAGCCCCAAAAACGTTTAAGAGACTAATCAGGTTCAGGGGTAGAACAAGCTCCCAACCTAACCACCTACAAACACTATACCACGCCCTGGAAGCAAAGACACAAGTTACAAACAGATGGCTACCAGTCTCGACCGGATCCCCACGGAACACACAGGACAACCAAGTAGGATCCACAATGACTCTACGTCGCAAGAGATTCTGATGAGTGGGAACCCTATTCTAGAGTAACTTTAGAGAGTGGCCAACTATTTCAATTCTTAGCCAGACATTGAACTTTCAACTCAGGGGGAACCTGTCAAGTCAGAGACAGCCGAAATGGCCCTATACACCAAACTAATTGAGAAATCCCCCTTGAAGTTAAACTTCGAAGACCAAAAATCTCTCCTTCAGAGCGGTTAGAGCCTCCCAGAACTAACCTCAATCTTGCCAACAAATCCTTCTCCCAAACAAACAACTCTCTCCTCCACTATCACAGTGAGCTTATGGAAATAAGCTGAAAACCCTAATGGAAGTGTCATAAATTGTTTCCATAAACTCTCCCAGAACAATCCCACAAGTGCTTATGCTGGTAGCTAAACTCAAATAAGCGAATCCAGACATGTTTATGATATCAAAAAGAAATTGACATTGTAATTCCTAAAGCTAAAGCAAGTCACAATTTTAAGCTGCTAAAATTTTCCAAATACTTCACAAAAAAAGTTTGTATGAAAACAAAGATAAAGGAATTAGCTTATACCCGGATTATTGTTATGAAACCTGTGTAAATCAATTTATGTTACATTCCAAAATAGGTAAATCCTAATTCCAAAAACATAAAATTCTTTTCATTTTCTGATCGCCTTCAAAATTAGATAAACAAAGACAATGGTCCTAATTTGCAAAATAATCATAATTTTCTACTTCCAAGAAGCTTCTATTCCCCAATATCAAGTTCCAAAGCTTCAATATCAATATCAATTTCAGGAGAAAGAAGTGAAAAGGAAGGGTGAACTTACTTGGCAATGAAAGGAAGAGAATTGAGCATTGGTTTAGGGGAAGAATGGTTGAAGAAGCCATTGCTCGCTCACACCCTGAGATCTTTGCTTTATCCTTTCTCAATTTCTTTACCATGTTTTTTACTCATTTTCCAACTAAATTATCATTACTGGTTTTAAACCTGTGTCACTTTAATCCATAAATTATATAAATAATTCTTAAATCATATGAAATTTGTAAAATTTTTTAAATATATAAAATCTGTTAATTTAGTATCTACCAAGCTAGTATCATTTTAATAAGAGACATTAAATTAACGAATTTCATATGCTTTGGGACAACCAATGTTTTTTACATAACCTAAAACAGAAGCAATTTCTTATTCCCCTTTAAAAAAACAATTTCTTCGAGATTAGGCCCTCTTTTATACCAAAAAAAAAATCTTATTCATAAAGATAGAAAAACTATTTAACACTTTCTTTTTTTTGAAGGAAAAAATATTCAAACACTAAAATTCCTTAAAAAAAATACACTTTGGTTAAAAGAGGGAAACATAAACACCACGCTAGGGTAATTTCACTCCAACACAATCACTTTTTCTTATTGAATTTTAGATTTCTGCTAGCGCTTGCTGTATCCATGGCAACAGCTCTTTCTGCAATTCGTATTGTTGTCGCCGGCGACCAAGGAACGGGCAAGTCTAGTCTAATCACTACTTTTGCCACTGGAAACCCTGTCAAGGATGTGCCGTCGGTACTCTTATCCACCAGACTGCCTAAACATCTGTCTCCGGATGGCATATGAATCACAATCATCGACACCTCTTCCCGGTATCAAAACATCTGTGTTTTATGTTTACATTTTTTATCAAAATAGGAGTAACTTGAGAATCAAGAAACCTTTTATGATCTATTTGTATTGATATTTCACTTTATTTTGTTGCTGTTGCTGTAGTCCTGAGGACAGTTTTAAAGTTGGTGAACAACTAAGACAAGCTGACGCAATTGTTCTCATGTATGCATGTGATCGGCGAGAGACACTTGAAAGACTGAGTTCATTTTGGCTCCCGCGTCTTCGCAATTTAGGGGTTCTGTTCTCTCCTCTTTTTTCCATCTACACTGCATTTGTATTGAGAAAATGTTTGCATGACATAGTTATCTGAACTTAATGAACAGGTAAACGTTCCAGTTATAGTTGCTGCTTGCAAGCATGACTTACAACATGATAATCAAGAGGAGAGCTTAGAAGACGTTGAAATCACTATCCGTTGTTCAGCATATACAACTATAGGGGTATATATCCTTCATATTATTACAATCAACAACTTCATTGTTTTCAAATATTATTATTTAAAAAGTGTTTCACTTTACTTTTCTTATTGAAGGTCGCTGATGTTTTCACCTTTGCACAATATTCTGTTATTTATCCTTTGGGTCCGTTATATTGTCGAAATTCCAAGACTCTCAAACCTCGATTTGTCCGGGCTTTAAAGTGGATTTTTATCCACTGCGACCATGACAGAGATGGCACACTTAGTGATACTGAACTTAATGATTTTCAGGTTTTACTTTTTCCTTCTCATTTAAACATCAAAATCGTGGCTCATTTATCATCTGAATATTATAGTCTGGCACCTTGTAGGTTAGCTTGTAAATGATTTTGAAACATCTAACAAAACTATTTACAGGTTAAATATGTCAAAGGTCCAGTGCCACAAACTGGAATTGCAAAGCTAATGAGATTTTTGCGAAACAGATACCCGGAAGGTGTGAATGAACGTGGACTTACTTTTACAGGATTTCAATCTCTCCACGTTGATTTCATGAACATTTTGTTTCGTGAGATACCATGGACTATGCTTAGAAGGTTCGGATATAATGATGATATCAAACTTGTTGATCATCTAATTCCGGATTTGAAACATGCTCCTGATCAGGTGTGTCTTTTGATATGAAATGTGGGCTTGTGTATATTCTGTTCTTTATTTCTATATTAGACCAGTATGAGATCAATTTTTTGACAACACGAAACTTTTAATTTATTCTAATCAAGATTTGATTTAACGTCTACAGAGCGTCGAGTTGACAAATGAAGCTCTTGACTTCTTGAAGAAAATATTTGTTGCGTTTGATATTAATTGTGTATGTCAGCCGCTTACACGTTCTTTAATATTTTCTCTTTTTAATGCTTCTCATTAGTGATTTTCAGACATTATCTCAACCGGCTTTATTGTGATATACAAATTGAAATTTAATCGCATTTTTTCACTCCTTCAGGATGGGTATTTGCAACCTGAAGAACTTAAAGAATTGTTTTCTACTGCCCCGGAAAGGTAGATTGCTTTCTCACATTTTTTGCTATACTTATTTTTACTTTATTATCCACCATTTCATGGTTGAATAATTTGCATTGGTTTCTTCTTAAATTGATAATGGGGCAGTTTGATCTGGAATGGTTCCTATGTCCTTTGTTGTGTACTTTTTCAAACGTGCACATTCTATAAGGATCTGGTTTATACTTTGAACTATGAATTTTTTTTATATGTATGCCTTTCCCAAGTAGGGATGTCAATGTTGACTTGCCGATGTTATTTAATATTTTATGACTGTTAATTTCAGTCCTTGGATCGGAGCTCCCTACGAGGATGCTGCAGATGAGAGCGCATTTAGAGGACTATCACTTGATGCATTTTTGTCTAAGGTGCTCGAGTTTTTTTCCTTAGTCTCTATTCCCTCTTCCTCGCATTTTGTTGAACAATGTGTGTACGGTTGCTAGACTTCTCTTCAGAGTTTTATCAATCAATTAATTTGTTAAGTGATTTAAATTTACCTCAGTTTTATATCATGTATTGCCATATGTCTGGTTTGTGTATCTTTTAAGTGCACTTAACATTTTATATGCAATATTGCCATGAACTATCATTGATATTTTGACACATACTATACGTTTTCTGTACAGCGGGCCCTGATGACACTTCTAGAGCCAACTTTTAGTGTAAAGAATCTGATTTATATTGGTTTCGCTGGTGATCCATCAACTGCTACCTGTGTGACTAGGAGCCGAAGTTTAGATCGCAAAATGCAACACTCGGAACGAAATGTATACCAGTGCTTTGTTTTTGGGCCTAGGGAAGCTGGAAAATCTGCACTGTTGAAATCTTTTATTCGATGGTATTTTCATTATGTTACCTCAAAGCTTTCTGCTTCATCAAGTACTATACTTTAATTATTGAGTATCATAATGCAGGCCATATCTTGAAATTTACAATCCAACTAACGAGGATCGTTATGTTGTAAATGTTGTTGATAATTCTATGGTAAATGATACATGATGGACATATGACCTGTGTCTTCATTTGATATATTCATTTTTCATATCTTGCATTTCTTTCTTCATGCTCGTGTTTTATCATTTTGTTTGCAGGGAAACAAGAAATATCTTGTGCTGAGAGAAATTTCTGAAGATGGAGTTAGAGAGCTGCTGGCGAATAATAAGTCTTTGGCCTCTTGTGACATTGCAGTTTTCGTTCATGACAGGTGAAAAATGATATTTAAGTGTTCATTATGCCAATATACCATAGAAATTATGGATTACCTTTGTTACATAGGTATTTTGTAGAGTACTTAGGTCTTATATTTGGTCATGTTATAAATGGTTTACTGTTCTCCCAAATGACCCAAAATGAGATAAGAAGCATAAACCAAACTATTTTCTTCAAGAGAACACCCAACATCCATATTTCTTTTTGTTACTATTCTAATATTTTCACCATTAAATTACTTGATGGTGTTTATAGGACTTGGAGAAATTACAACTCTATCATTGAATCCAAGTATTGATTAGTTGTGTTCTGTTTGGCTATTTTAGCTGACAGGCAATATTTTAAATTTTTAATCTTCATTCTAAAGCACTTAAAAAAATCTGTTGTGCATGTAATAATATATACAAGTCACTATGAGTTTGTGTGGTATTCATTAAAAAACACTTCAAATTTACAACGCTTCCGACGCATCTATGAATTTCCAAGTTATACGAAATTTCATGTTCTTTTGGTGTCTATTGTGGACAACTCATATTAAGTGCATAAGATAATGTCGGTTGTATATATCTAACTAAATATTCATTGTAGTTCCGATGAGTCCTCATGGAGGTCATCATCTGAACTCCTTGTAGAAATTGCTCGCCACGGAGAAGATAATGGCTTTGAGGTGCCTTGCCTTATAGTTGCAGCTAAAAATGAACAGGATGCATTTCCAATGGCTACACAAGAGTTAACTAGGGTATTTTTCATGAACTTATTCATTTGAATAATAATATATACACAATTGAGCTTGCATATTGCTGTAGATACTAGATAATGGTTCGATGGTTAAACAAATAGCTATTTAATGTGGTGAATGACTCGTCTCTTGTTATTATGATTTCATACTAAAACTTTATGAATACCAATATTTAGCATATAGTAGTTTGTATACATGTTTACTTGATCTTCAAGTTGAAATTTGATTAAGGGGATTGAATGTCAGTTTGATTGTCATTGTTTCACTTTTTTATATATTGTGATGTTTTGGACTAGCGTCCTTTTCTTGCACATTTACCTTTTACACGATTTTTATATATTGTCTCTTTCCCTTTGGAATTTTTGGATTTCCATTTCTAATTTTCTTTTTATTAAAAATGATTTAAGAAGAAACTTAAGGTATCAATTTAATTTCCCACACTAGTGAATCAATAGCCTGGTAGTACAAGTTGATTTACCCATCAATATCTAGCTTCCATGCTTCAAATTTTGGAAAATGAAAAACTGATAAAGCTACTTTGCAATAGGATACCCATAAGTTTAACTGTGATTGATCTGTTAAGCTTTTATAATAGGGTTAAATATGTTTTTGGTCCCTACATTTTGCGTGATTTTGAGAATAGTCCTTACATTTCAATTAATGTTTTTAAAATCCCTACATTTTTCCTCCGTTAGCGTAAATAGTCCCTGCTGTCAAATTTCCAACGTGATGCTGACGTTGGCGGTTCAATCTCGCCGAAAAACGGCGTAGAACTTCCCTATGAGCTTCACCACAATCTTTCTCCGCAGCGTTGTAGACGCGGATCGCCGGTTATCGTCACTCTTCCGGTGAAATATGTTGGTTTAAAGGGGAAGAATTGGAGGCCAAAGCGATGATGTTGTCGTTGAAAGCGCTTGCTGTTGCGAGTGTGGAAGGTGTTGTGGTGGAGATTTGGTGGGGTGTGGGGTTGAACTTGTTATGATGGCTTGCGTTTCATCAACATGGCACTGATGGCAGGGACCAATTGCACTAACGGAGGAAAAATGTAGAGATTTTAAAA
>Ga0099826_10002007_pt1 | contig 12816 bp, 7 predicted proteins | sample Mtrugardesep15_FD_76830 | JGI IMG/M metagenome (GOLD analysis project Ga0099826, IMG submission 76830) | Root nodule microbial communities of legume samples collected from California, USA - M. trunc garden sep15 | ecosystem: Host-associated > Plants > Roots > Nodule | place: USA: California...
AATTGTCATTATGCTTCACAAACGCTCACTTTAAACCATCTAGATTTTTCTTTTGACAAATAAACCATCTAGATTTAGGGGCTATTTAAAAATGTTCAATATTATATGTATATTTTACTTGACCCACATATTTTTTATTTATAAAATAAACATATATGAATGGGTTGAGAAAGGATGAATATAAGTGTGGTCCAATTCCAAGTGGAGGGATCACACTATTGCTGTAAGCAACTAAAATTTGACAATTTGACAATGAAATTTGGGTGGGAAAGGGCCCATGATATCATTGTCTTTGGAAAGGGCCAAATTGGTCCTCACACTCCTCGTTCCTCCTCATTTTATGTTACTATTTCATCAATTTCAACAAACCTATATTTTCTTTTATTTCTTCCTTATTACATAGTACAAACAAATAACATTGATGTTTGATGCTGTAGACTAATTAAAATTTACCATGGTCTGATTTTACATGGAAAGGGTTGCTCACAAGAACAACAAGAGAAAATAGTATGTTTATGACTTGAAATAGAAAACTTCCAAGCTGAACTTTCAAGAAAAAACAATCAAATTTTAAGCACATATTACCTTTATTTTCAATAAGCCAATCAAGTACGAAAATTATTATTTCAAATTGTTAAATTACTTCATGTTTCACAAATATTAATATAAATGAAAAGGACCATCATGTCTCTCCGCTTTTAGAATTTTAGTAATTAAAAATTCGATCCGAATATAACTAAAATTTGATTTAGTCATTGGATAGATTTTGAGGACCGTCGATATATATTCCACTTTCAAAAAACCCTAAAACAACCAAATACCATAGTAACAAATTTGGGTCGGTTTGTTAATCCGAGTACATGTTTGAATTTGTAGTGAGTTTGACAAAATTATAATAAGTCACTGTGATTATGCAATTATACTTTTGAGTTTTCACAAAATTACGATACTAATCTTGATTTGTTAAAAACACTACTCCCTCCGTCCCGCAATAGATGACCCATTTGAAAATTTTCAATTTTGACCTAACTTACTTTGACCGTATTTTTCTACTAATATACAAAGATAAATAATATTATATAAGATGTCCTTATATTCGTTTCGATGAGTATTTTCAAAATATCAATTATCATAATTTTTTTAATATATTATTCAAGATATTTAAGCTCAAAGCTATGCATTGGTATGCTTAATGAGGTCAACTGTGTAAGTATTATGGGACGGAGGGAGTATAACTCTAAAGATGCACCAAATATTACATTCGTAAAATATAATTCAACATATAACGTCGATATTATTAAGTTGAATTTTTTATTCATTTTTAACCCAAAATTTCACTGTTGTGCGTGAGTTTCATGTATCATTTACAGCTTAATTTTCCGATAAAATACATGCACCTAAGAGGGTAAAATAAAAGTAACTGTCGAACTCCATGGTAAGTGGTAACATTCTTGTATTGGTAAATGCGTTCAAGGCCACATATTTATATAATAATGTATATATGTGGCAGTGGTTTGATAGCAGTTGAATGTAAAATGTACTTGCCTTATATATATATAAACGTGTGTGGTGTTGATGAAGAATGAAAAAAACACAACAACAACAATAATAGTCACTTTAAAAAGTAACACCAACGATGGTAACACTAGCTGCTCTTTCCTGAACTTTGTCCCCTCTTTCTCTCTCTACAAATACAAAAGCCTCTCACTCTTCAGGCTCAGAAAAAGAGAGAGAATGAGGGAAGGTGGAGGAAGAAGAGGAACATCAAAGCTAAGAGAAGTAGCAAGGAAAGTTGTTGTTGTTGCAGCAGCATATGCATGTGGTTCATTCTCAAGAAGAAAAACATTGGTGGATCCAGTTACCATTGACACTTCTTGTTCTCTATCTGCTACTGTATGTACTTTTCTTCTATCAAAATGCATTTTTTACTTCTTGGGTTTTCAGCATTTTGGATAAAGTTGCAAACTTTACCTTCATTTTTGAATAAACTGCAATTTTTCTTAATTGGGTTTATTATGTCTTAGAAATGTGAAATTTTTGGAATTGATGATGTTTCTTCCTAGTTATGTTTGCTAGTCCATTATGTTCAAAATTTCCCTTTTGTTTTTTTCCTAGTAGTAATACTGTTGTTTTGGTGATGATAGTGTGGTTAATTAAAGGGTAATTTAGTCCACATGAATTTATTGTGGTTAATAGTATTGTCATAATATGTTTCAATTTTTCTTATGAAGTCACTTTTTGATTGAGTGTGATTTTTGTCATAACATATGTCATATGAAACACTTAACACTTCTGATCAAAGACGTGTATGTCTCTAATGTCCGACACGTCACCGACAAATGTGATTTGATTAAATTATTTGTGTCGACGTGTCTGTGTCTGTGTCATATACGTGTCTGTGTGTGTCTATGCTTAACAAGGGAGTTTGATATTTACTTTGGTTTTTAATATGTTTGCAGATCTCAAATTCCTCTTTTGTGTCTCCATCTACGATAAAAAATTCCTCAGGGGAGATAATTGAAGAAACTGATTCAAGTATAACTACTAACATCAACAACAATGAGCTTCATAGTAAGGTAATTGACATAGCTCCTTAAAAGTTAAACCACCATAATTTTTTTTTGTTTGGTATTAATAACATTCTACAAATGTAACTTGGTATGCATTAATATTATCAACAAATTCACTAGTTTAGGATTAAAGACAATTTCCCTGCTAAAAGTATCTCTTGACTATTTTCACATTTTGGCACTCTATTCTTTTTTGGATTCTTATCTTTCATTTTTTTATTATATTCTCTTCTAATACTTCAGAATCCAATGAGCCTCAATGATTGGCCTTATGGAACGGTTTTGCTTTTTTACTTGAACTTTTTTTAATGAGATGCTTAAGCACTTATTTTGGTTCTCAAATTTGTTTAGAATAGAAAAGTAGTGAATAGAGGATACTAGCATGTTGATACACCAGCACATGGCGCATATGTGAAGCCAAGAATCAATTCTTTACCAAAGCATACCCTACATTAGGAAGTTTCATCTGCCATAACATGCATGATCATGCTTTTCCTTCTATTATTGTGAAAACCATTCTAGACAAATTTAAGAGTTTATATACATATCCAATAGCTTCCTAATGAAGGGAGTGAACTTTTTTGAAATTGGAATCTCATTTTTTCAATGTCGATAAAGTTTAACTGCATCTTCCCCTACTTCAATCAATTGATTAAGAATCAGATAAGATTTGAAAAAGTCCTCTAAAATAGTGAAAAGTATTTCCTTATATCCAGTTTTCATAATTAAAAGATAAGCTCATTTTTTAATTAAGATGTTTTTAAAAATACTGTTTGGCCTAACTTCTTTTAAGGGGAAGAGCAGTAAAAAATAAGTTAGGTCAAATGGTCCCTAGCATTTATTCACATCTTCATCTGGCTTCCGCCAAACTTTGTCTGCAGGCCACTTTTCTTTTCATTCAAAAGCGCTGCTTCTAATAAAAGTTTTTTGTTCCAATATATAAGCTCAACTAAGCACTTATAGCATGAACGTTTATCATATAAGTGCTTATGTAGAAGTTATTTTGATAACAAAAGATACAATAAATTCAGATAGTTTTTATATAATCTATAAGCTTATACTAAAATGCTTATGGAAATGAGACAAAAATAGCTTATGGACATGTCGTAAACTGATTCCGTAAGCTCTCTCAAACAGCCTTATAAGTGTTTAAACTAATAGATGTAAGTTCAAATTAGTCAATTCAAATAGGTCCTAAGTATGGTTAGCTTACTAATAGTATAACCATTTTATTGATTGATTCATTTATTCCAGAATTAAATTGCAGTGGTGGTCACTTTGTAACAGTGATTATTATTTATTTTTTTGCAGGGTTTGTGTGCTATATGCTTAGATCCTCTTAGTTATCACAGCAAGGGCAGCAGTCCAGGTCAAGCTATATTCACTGCTCAGTGTTCCCATGCATTCCATTTTGCCTGCATCTCTTCCAATGTCCGCCACGGCAGTGTCACTTGCCCCATTTGCCGAGCTCATTGGACTCAGCTCCCCCGCAACCTTAACAATACTCTTTCTGGTCCTTTTGCTTCTAGTAACCAAAGTGATCCTATTCTTCGAATCCTTGATGATTCAATTGCCACCTTCCGAGTTCATCGCCGTTCCATTTTGCGTACTGCTCGTTATGATGATGATGATCCTGTTGAGCCAAATGACTCACCCGACACTCCCAAGCTGTGTTTCTCTCTTGAACCTATTCCACCAAATGCACCAACTAGTTTTCACCCGGCTTTGCAAGTGACCAATCATGCCTCATGTCCTTGCAGCTCCTCATCGATGTTACATTCTTCACCTATGCATACGCCTTATATTACATGTCCTTCCTCTAATAGAGCTTATCTTTCAGTAAAACTTGCCCACGAACGGGCAACTGACTTAGTCCTAGTTGCTAGTCCAAATGGACCACACCTAAGGCTTCTCAAACAAGCAATGGCTCTTGTGGTTTTCTCCCTCAGACACATTGACCGCCTTGCCATTGTCACATACTCTTCTGCCGCAGCTCGTGTCTTCCCCTTACGACGCATGACAACCTACGGTAAACGCACTGCCCTTCAAGTTATCGATCGTTTGTTTTACATGGGACAAGCTGATCCAGTCGAAGGGTTGAAGAAAGGAATTAAGATACTCGAAGACCGATTGCACAGGAACCCCGAGTCATGTATCCTCCACCTATCCGATAACCCTACGAGACCATACCACGCTATAAGCATGGAACTTCCATCTACGCCAATTCATCGATTTCATGTAGGTTTCGGCTTTGGAACTTCAAGCGGTTTTGTAATGCAAGAGTTTGAGGAATTTTTGGCAAAGATGTTAGGAGGCATTATTAGGGAAATCCAACTAAGAATATGCGGAGCCGGCGAGGACGGCGGAAATGGAAGAGTGGTAAGAATTGGAGAGATAAGAGGTGGAGAAGAAAGAAGAATTGTATTAGACTTAGGTGATTGTAGTCATGTGTATGTAGAATATAGCTACATTGAAGGTGAAATTGATGAGTGTGTTAGAAGAACGGGTGAAAGTGTTGTAGGTGTTGGAGATGAACATAAAGGTGATGATGTTTCAGAAGATGGTGAAGAGAATGAGAGTGAGAGGGATATGAACACTACAAACACAGGTGGTAGGAGTAGTAGTGTTGAAAGCTGGGATTTTCATGATCCTTATATGGCTAGAAGATGGGCTAAGTATTTGCATGGTTATAGACTTTGAAATTCAAACTATATTATTTTTATATAGATCCAATGTATTCATTCATGTGAAGCTATTATGCTCTCTCCACTATAGTCGTCTATTTTTAAGTTAAACTTATGTTATAGAATTTGAAATGATACACCACACACAAGATTATTTCTTCACACCACCCAAAAAAAATGTGTCAGTGAAGGTTTAATCTTAGCATGAGCTATATTATATTTGGAGTACTCGCTAGTTTTTTGTTTTGGTTCCATCAGCATTATATAATACATATATAAAAATATCATTAATATTCATTGAAATTGGTAAAAATTATATTAAGTACAATACGAATTTCATAGTCGTTAAAAAAAAATGAAATTGTGAACAAAATCATATCATTCAAGTTTATAGCAAAAAAACGGCTGAATGCATACAAATACGACAAAATAAAGGTGTCTGGAATACTCATGTCTTCATATACGTAACATTGAAGTTATTGACTTTGCCAATTTTCATATTTGAGAAAGAAAATGGTAGATGACAAAGGAACTTCCAAGGATCTCAAAATTTGTTTTATCCACAATAATTCTAATGTGAGCGATGCTAGAGCTTGATATTCCGCCTCTGCCGAGGATCTAGATACAGTAACTTGTTTCTTCGACTTACAACGTACCAATGAATGACCGAAAAACAGACAAAAACCAGTTGTAGATTTGCGCAAGACAGCACAACTGCCACAGTCAGAATCTGCAAAAGCAGTCACGCGTAGCGATGATTTTGCAGGAAACAAAATACCTAGAGCTGGAGAGGATTGAAGGTATTGTAGAACCTGATGAACATCACTAAGACGAGGTGTTCGAAGCTTAGTCACGAATTGACTTAGTTTGTTTACAGCAAAATAAATATATGGCTTAAACAAGGTGACATACATCAAGAGCCCAATTAATCTTCTGTATGCAGAAACATCTGACACTGGATCTCCATCAACATCATTTAGAGAAATAGTAGGATCCATAAAATCCACACCATCTTGTTGGATAAAACCTTGTGCGACAAGTCTTTCTTTGTGCCTGTCGGAGGAGCCATCTGCTCGGTATTTAACCTTGTAAATCCACCTATAACCTAGTAGTTTCTTTCCGAGGGGTGGCTGGCAAAAATTAGTAAAACGTTGAATGACCAACAAGGAGTCACATTAAGCCAAAAGTTTCACCAACCTCTTGAATGAACAATTTCTATGGAGATCATAACTCAGTCAACTCAACAATCAAAGAATCAGACACAACAATATTAGAAGCAAATCCACCAATAAAAATCTCTTTAGAATCTCTAAAAATGCCAATAATAATGGAGAGACTAGGTTAACCTCTTGAAGTACCTTTTGTATTAGATTTTGTGCAAAATGAAAAGAACAAAAAAAGTTAATAGTACATATCTGTGTTTTTTTTAGAGGACTACATGTTAATTGTTAAGTATAACTAATAGTAGGTTGTTATTATTATACTTTAATGATATGGGAAATTTTATTTTTTATTAGTACATTATCAACTTTTTGATGTTTTCATTATCGTTGAAGCAAAAATGCAGAAAATAATGTTTAGTTCTATGTCATCTACTTCCTTGCTTCTCTCTTTTCTATTCCCTCTTTATTGTTCTAGTGTCATCTATTCCTCTGATACCAATTTGGGTGGATTAATTCAGTTTCTTCAACAATTTTTTTTTGTCCCTCACTTCATCCACCACCTCCAAATGCCTCTATTGATTTCAACCTCAATTGTAGAATGGACTGTCAACGCCCTTCTTAAAAAAAAGATGACAACTTTGTATTTTGGTCACTCTAAAAAAAAACTTTGTGCTTTGGTCACTTCATCGCTTTTAATTTGGAATATTATGTTTGTGTTTGAGTTTTTATGTTTTCTGAACGTGTTTTACCGTTTTTTTGGTTGGACATCACATTAATCTAGAAGTGTTTCATTTAATGAGATTGACCAAAACCCCACCTCAATTCAACTCGTGAAGACTCTCAATAGAGGTGTCAACTAACACCGTTAGATATAGTATAGTATACTACATTAATTAAAATTAACATTAAAAATTTACAATGACATCTTGCTAATAGAGTCACAAGTTTTGTGTTTTCTTCTATCATCCACCACTACCACACATGACACATGGGTAGGTTGTAGAGGCAGATACGAAAGCTTTGTTTGGATGAGAAAAGAAAACATAAGGAAAGAAAATATGAAAAAAGATTGATTAAGGAATGAATTTGAGTAGAAAGTGAATGAAAAGTAAGATGATTATTTTAGTTGTTTGGTATGAATGAAAGTAAGAAGAAAATGAAAGAAAAGATACATGTGCATTTAAAAAATAAATAATATATCCCTGGATTAAAAAATTAAAATGAGATACTACAAATTAAAATTATAAGGGGCAGCATATTCGTAAATAAAGTTGCAGCGTATTGGTAAAAAATGTCTGACAATACAAAATAAAATAGAAGTTTATTTTTGAAAGAAAAGTAAAATACAAATATTAAAAATATAAAAATGAAAAAATAAAGGCATGATCAAATCATAAAGTGGCATGCAAGGACCAATTTGTCATTTTATTAGAATTGATCACAACTCCATACTTTCCGCCCAGTTTTGCGAGGAAAGGTTTGTGGGCGTGGGTCCCACTGAAACCAGGCTTTCTTTCCTCTCTAAGACAACAACCAAACGGTGGAATCACATCTTTCTAAAAACTTTCTATCCTTCACCCTTTCCATCCATAAGCTTTCTTTGGATCCAAACGATGCCGAAGGGTTGGGATGGTGTTGCTGTTTTCATTGTGGCATTTTTTAAGATCCTATTTTGTACTATAATTGGTAAAATAAAAATAAAAATTGAAGCAGCATACTTGCACCATGTAAACAAATGCTCGTAGAACATTGTTTAAACATCTAAAATCAATATCTTTTACATTAAAAATTGTTTGTCATGACTTTTACATTGTTTGATTTGTATTTTTAAGAGAATTTTTTATGGGTTTTTAAACAATGTATTTAGGACAATTGTTAACATACCTATTATATATTTGGTTTTGAGATGATAAGAACTGATTTTGATGAAATTAATTTTATAAAATTGATTTTGTTTAACAGTAAAAAAAAATTATATTTAAATACATTCATGTAAAGTGAATTAAATTATAAACATGTGTAACAACCAATTCTACAAACAAAAACTACAAATCATACATTTAAATCATACATTTAAGTATAATCGATTCTAAATACAAAATTGATTCTACTCGCAGACCATTAAATATATCAAGGGAAATGCTAACAAGTGTCCTTAGAACACTTGATAACAAGTTTAAAGTGGAAGGTTTATCTTGAAAGTTGTATATTCAACACATTAAAACATTAAAAAGTAACTTTTTCAGCATAAAATTTATCAATTATTTTCTTTTTTGAATCCTTAACTAGCGCCCTAACGACTTGTTTGGTAGAGGTGATTTAGGGAAGAGAGAAGTTGAAGCAAGAGAGATAGGAGAAAAGTGGAGCATTTCTCCTGTTTGGCAGAGGGAAGAAATAGGCAAGAGAGAGTTAAAACACGTGGGTCCCACGGTTTTCAGAATCTTCCCACTTATGCGAAGAAATAAAGGAGAGAGGGTTCCAAATTTTAACTTTCCAATTTTGCCCTTGTTTGCAATTAGAAAAAAGGGAAAAAGAAGCATTGAAGTTGAAGAAGACTTGTAACAGAGAAATTAACAAACATTCTTCCTATTAGATTAGATACATATCACAACAGTTCTCACTTTATAAATCCAATCAGTATGTTGGTGTTTTAATTTATTCAAAATAAAACTCAAATCAGTTGCAATTAATTTATTAAAAAAAAAACTCAGAGAAACTGAAGCTACAAAAGGCTGCCGATTGAGAAGTGGAACAAATTGTGCTGGTGAAAACGTGTGGGGTTGGGGGAATAGGTTAAGCAATAACTTTAATTGAGTTAAATAATATTAAAGTTATATTAAACTAGTAATTAGTCAGTTTAATTAACTTTACTACAAAAAATAGTTTACTTAGTTGAGTTAATTTAATTGAATTATATATTAACAGAAGTTAATTGAATTCATTTTTTCATGGGACAAGTAACTTGAATATTTTTTGAGAGGCGTTAATATATTTTTAATGTAAGGGTATTTTTGACCCTCCAAAATATTAGCACTTCTCTTTTCCTATTTCTTCTCTTCTTCTCTTATAACCAAACAACCTATCAAATCTACTCTATTTCTCATCTATTTCTCTCTTATTACATTCTCTCTCATTTATTTTTTTCTTATCACTTTCTTCTTACACCAAAGACACCCTAAAAGCACTTGTTAGTAAGACCCATATATCAAAACCAATTTTAATCATTCAAAATCAATTTTGATCTATCTTAAAATAAAACCACACATACACCATGATAATCTTCTTAATTACGAAAACAAAACAAAGAACAATAATAGAACATCAATAATGAGAGTGGGGGAAGTTGACCAACAAAAAACACATCATTTACCATCATTTTTAACTTTTCCACATGAACTATGACAAACCAAACCCTAATTGAAATAAAAAGCAAAAAGTATTGTTAAAAAAAACAAAAAGAAGAGAAAAGTTGTGAATTGATTCATTGCAAATTGGCACAGTAACAGTGCTGAGTGTGTTGTTGCTATGTGAGAATCACCATCGTTACTTTTCTTTTACCTTTCTTCCCTCAGTCCACTGACTCCATTTGCAGACCAAATAAAAGGACAGGATGACGTAGACACCATAGGTGAGAGGGAAAAAGTGAGAGACAGACAACAACAAACAATAATATTATTTATAATATTTTCAATGTCCTGCAATAACTATTGTTTTATCCCAAAAAAATAACTATTCTTTCAATAAAAAATCTAAAATAAAATATTACTTTCAAAGATGGATTTTTTTTTTTTACCAAATTACTCTTTTGAAAATACTCCAAAGCATTTGAATAAAATGATAAACAAAAAAAATTCTAACTTTACCAACAAAAATACTCATTTCGAGTTTAAATTTAATTAAAGACTTTGAGTTTAAATTTAACAATGAGAATGAAACAATTTTAAATATTTTGAAAGAGAAATTTATCACTCATTTCAATCCAATCCTTTTTAAATGATTCATCTTTGTAGTTGTGTAATTTCTTTGTTTTGTTAGAAGTCCTCGGTAGTATTATCAAGGAAATGCTATGATATCTTGAAAATTGTACCAATTTATATTTCAAAAAGTTAATTTTTTTAATAAATATTTGTTATTTGTGGAATTCTTTATATGTGTCCTTAGAGCACATCCAGCTGGAGGTATTTTCCACTGTCCGCCAACATGTAATTTGAAAAGGTGAGGTATTTTGTAAATTGTATCACTGGAGTCCGCCAGTGTAGAATGCTTGTTACTTTCCGAAGCAACTTTGGTGACACAGTTCTTAATAAAATTTACAATATTAAAATGTGAGTTGTAACAAAATTAAATGTGAATAAAATTAAATATGAGTAAAATAGTAATATATAAGGCAGAGTTGTGGGACGAAATATAACTATTTTAAAGTTACTCCATTGGAGCAAAATGTAAATGAGGTTTTTCAAAAATGTTGTGGCAATGTAGATCCCATTTAAGAGATATATTTAGGTTGCACCATTGTTCTTGTTGAAATCAGAACTATTTTTATGTGATGAAAAGGAGGAAGAAAAATGAATGTGATGAATTTTGTTTTGGTTATACATTTTATTGTTAAATTGAGAATGAAATGTATAAATTTTTGTGTTAATTTTTTTGAAGAGGCAAAAGAAATCTTAGGTAATAATAAAAATTGAAAATTTGTTCAAAGAAATCCATTTTATTTTTAAAATTTTATCCATTTATGTCTACAAATATTCACATAATACATCAAAATATTATCTACTTAATAGATACTCACGTAAATATGAGACAGACCCAAGTATTATATTTTATCAAATGAGACAAACACATGTATCATATACTCCACTACTCTTACAAATGGATATTCATTGCTATCATTACTCACGTTCATTTAATGTCTTGCATGCTACCAGCTAAATTTATTTATTTAACATAACATTAATGAAGTACTTTTTAATATCCCATTCATCTCAAAATGACGGATGTCGTTAATTGTTTCAAACATCTAGCTAAAATCATAAAACAATTACATTTTGAAAATAGGGTTTTGCTATATACCACGACCAATTTAGCCTACGAAAACCAAGAATATACATGTTCATTTTATAAAAAAGTGAAGGCTTAATTACACTTTTGACTCCTTAAATTTTTTAAAGTTGTGATTTTTGTCTCCTAAAAAAAACAACTCTTTTCAGTCCCCCTAAGTTATTTTCTGTTGCAATTTTGACTCAGTCAACGGACACATGTGTAAAAAAAATTATTTATTTTTTTTAAATTATTTTTTAATTAAAAAAAATTGTAATTAATTTTTTTTTAATTACAAAATTAAAAAAAAATGAAAAATGAAAAAAATTAACTACAAATTTTTTTATCACAAAAATAAAAATATTTATTATTATTTTTTTAATTACAAAATAAAAAAAAATATTAAAGTGGGCGTCACGTCAATGTTGACTGGGTCAAAATTGGGCTAGGGAACCAAAATTGCAACAAAAAGTAAACTCAAGGGCCTGAAAAAAGTTGTTTTTTTAAAGGGCCAAAATCACAACTTTAAAAAACTTAAGAAACTAAAAGTGTAATTAAGTCAAAAGTGAACTAACCGTTAATTTTGCAATTGGTGGAATACAAAGAGGATAGTGATTGTAATTAAGCATTAATAATCTGTTCGTGGAATACATTTCGTAAAAATCAGCATTTTCTTTGAAAATATTATGGTTATTAATCAATATACAAATTAGATCACTCATCTTAAAACGAATAAAATAATATATATTTTATATAAAGAGGGAGTATTAGGCTATTAGTAGCAAATTATTAAAATGATTTAGTACTATACTTCTTTCATTTTTTTGGTATAAAAGAGGGTCTGAGGCTCGTAAAAAGGAGAACAAAAAAAACTAAATTATTAATGAAGATGCTTTGGAATTTATAATTCCTCCGTTTTATAATGAGTGTCGTTTTAGAAAAAAAATCGTTTTAAAATGAATATCGCTTTACATTTTTCATACAACTTTAATTTTTTCTCCCAACTTTACCCTCAATAAATACTCCAACTTTTCTTTTGCACAATTTTCAATGCAATTTAAGTTTGGTTTTTTTTGAACAATTTAGTAAAAATGTTATGTTTAATAATTATTTCATTTCATTCCTTAATTTGTGTACAATTAACTAAAACGACATTAATTTTTAAACGGAACGAGTATATTGTTTTAACGGGATTTAGTACTATACTACTATACTTTTGTAAAAAAATTTAACTATACTGCTATACTTATTTATGGGGTCTTGTTAATGAGTGTCTCTGAGACACTCTTTAAGTATGCTAAATAAAGTAGTTATTCTTTTAAAATTTAAAAGTTTTCAATTTCCAATATACTAATTACA
>Ga0099826_10002008_pt1 | contig 12816 bp, 3 predicted proteins | sample Mtrugardesep15_FD_76830 | JGI IMG/M metagenome (GOLD analysis project Ga0099826, IMG submission 76830) | Root nodule microbial communities of legume samples collected from California, USA - M. trunc garden sep15 | ecosystem: Host-associated > Plants > Roots > Nodule | place: USA: California...
AAAAAAAAAAAAAAAAGGGAGAAGTGGAAGAATGGAGAGCTTTGGAGAGAGGCTTAATTTTCTTTGTAATACAAAATTATCTTAATCGAGAAAGCTAAAAAAAGTTATATTAGAGAAGTGTTTTGGAGGGTTTAGGTAAATTTTCTAAATACAACATATATTGTAATAATACTCGTAAAATAAAAAAGTATATTAATCATAAGTATTTTTTTATCATTTAATTAAAAAAATGCTCTGAAAAAATTTGAAAGATTTTTTTATTTTTCAAAACTCTCCCCTCTCTTTCCATCAAACTCTCAAACAAAATATTAGTGTTTTTTTTTTTCCTTTGTCATCATAAAATAAAATCACTAATTTTCCTTTGTCATTATAAAATAAAATCACTAAATTTCATCAATAATTTTAGTTTTTTAATATCAAAGTCTGCTACAAGACAAATAAGTACTATATACTAGTCAAATGCACTGAAAATCTAAAAGAAGAAAAGGTAAACCCTGCCTCAAACGAAAGTCAGAGATCATATACATTCTTTTCTTATTTTTTTCCTTACCATTGTAGTCAAAACGCTATTTGCTAGGTGTTATGAATCACGGACACGGACATCAGACACGGTACAAACACTGATACATCGATACTGTTAATAATTTGAGAAAATCACACAATTCAATATACTTATATGTGTCGATGTCAGACACAACACGTATCCGACACCATATCACACATTATTCAAGAAGTATTTGTGCTTCATAGTTCACATGCCTCACTCAATCTTCTTATCCAAAATGAAACAGTAGATTTGATTTTTTTTTTTTGACAAACATATTTGATTTTCTTGCTTCTTTCTTTTTTGTGGTTATACTTATTTTTCAAAACATAGGTATATTATTTGTCGTTGATAAAGTATTTTTCAAGTTTTCTATTCCATTTTTATAGTATTCGTTTCCTTTCATGCCGTGGTCTTCAATGATGAGCGCAATGTTAGGTGGAATTAGTCCAATAACACAATATGAAGAAGATAAAATAGAGTTCATCAAAGTAAAACTAAATTCAGCACGTTTTTCTCATGTTTTTAATATAAATTTTTGAGATTTGTCTTCTTTTTTTAGTTTGGTTTAAGGTGCCGTTTAACAATAGCATGCACCCCATATATGTATTAGTCCATAAAGAGATTTGTCTTTTTCTAGTAACCATATAATTCTGCATAATATGAAGAGGGTGCTTTTAGAGCATTTTTGGTTCAAGGATATTCTACGCTTCCTAAGGTCCATTCATAATACAAACAGAGAAAAAAAGGACTCTTGAGTTTCTACATTCTTGAAAATAATCTCAAGAAATTCATTTTTTATACTTAAATAAATTCACCTACACTTCATTTATTTATAATTTTTTAATAATAATAATCAATAAACAATCAATCCCTTTAACACATCACTTCACACAAATTTCTTAAACATGATCCACTAATCATTAATATCAATAACTCTATCACTACATTCTTATTTTTTTTAATATTAAAAAGGGGTAATGTCCGCGAGATGAGGGAATGCTTATTTGAGACCCTCTATGATTAAGGACTCAAAATTTTCCCCACTAATAGTGGTGCCCAATAGGTATCTATGATTATAGATTTAGATACCACCATTGTGAATGATCTTAGCACTATATATACTTTTGAATATCAATAGACCTACAACCCATATAAATGGTTGGGAAGCATGCCTATCAACCCCCTAACGTTTTGTATTGGAGAATATACTCCCTATGATATTTTTATTTAACACCATGTGCATCTTTCATAATTGAAGTTGTGATTGGCTTCTTGGTTCTATATAGTTCTTGTGCTCACACAACAAATATAAACGTTAAACTTGTTGCCGTTGCTCAGGATTGAAGATTTGCGTGGAATGTTGGATTGCTCAGTTAATTATGAACTCAAACAACATTGTAATTGCTGGATAATAGACATGCATGAACGCATCCTTATGCTCCTTTGGTGTCCCACATCAAGAATTACATGTAGTATGATTGAGATCTCCGTTCACTCATACTCTTAGCAAAAGAAAATTTTGTGCTGGTTATCTTGCAAAGCATGGTGCCTTTTCTCCCATTGAAAAGTACATATGTTCATCACACCAAAGTTATTATTTTTCTTTGCATTTTCGATACTGAGAATTACTCAATTGTTCTTTTAAGAAGAGAATTACTCAATCATTAATAAGGTTATTTTGAAAATACTCCTATTCTTTTTTTTATTAACTTATAATTTGTCGTTATTTTATGTGAAACTACCTAATATGGCAATTATTATGCGCCATATAGAGTATTAACATATTGTACAATAACGAGGATTATATTTGCTTCTTTGAATTTATTTTAAGTTTTAAGTTGATCTTTTACGTTTAAAAAAGTTTTAAGTTGATCCCTTATATTATTGATGTCAGCATAAGTTCATATTTCGCATCAAATCTTGAGTTAACATTATCTAAAACGTCCACATAACACCCTAAAGTTATCCATGTGTACGTTCTCTTAGTCACATGGACATTTTAGACAAATTTTTAACTAAAAAGACTAAATTATTGCACGGTAGCAACATAAAAGATCAACTTAAATTTTTTTAAATATAAGATACCAACTTGAAACCGAATATAACCAAATATGCAATTTAGCTTATATAATATTATAGCAATATGAATTTTCATAACAAAAGTTTTATGATTTAGGTTAAACACGGGTTGTGGCAGTTTCTAGGCTGTGTTTGTTTTGTTCTTAAAGTCGACATAGAAGTGAGTCAAGTTTTTGGAACAGTTCTGCATTAAATCATTCCACTTGTAAATTTTGTTGTGTGTCGCTTGGCTAAACAACGTGGATGATTTCCTACGATGTGGGATTAATTCCTAGAGTGGGCCATTCCATATGAACTGCTAGTGCCAGTTTAAATTCGGGAAACACCAAGCATGGCAAAGTAAATTTGTCAATAAAAAAAACAATGCAAAGTAAAGTTCCTTTGTAATTTAATTTATCAAGTACACAGAGTGCAATTGGGGCAAGGAAATAAAGAATTGTAAGAAGCGAACAAATTTGTAAAATTCATTTCCTAAAAAGAAAAAAAATAATTGTAAAATTCAAGATTTTTCAATTTGTAAGATTTCTGGTCAAGTGTTGTTCCCTATAGGAATCAAACCCAGTATTCTCAAGTACGTAATTGAAAGGAGTTCATTGTCATTGAAACTCAAACATCTTGGTTAAAATTCAAGAATTTAAGCAAACTTGTTTTACTTACGTGAAATCAACTTGTAAACTCAATTTATAGTGTCCATACCTGCGCGCGGCTAGACATTTAATTTATTTATTTTTGGTAAAAGGTTACACATTTAATTTATAAAATAATATTTAAAATAATATACACATGACATAAATATTTAGATAATACGACAAATGCATCAATAATTTATTTTAAAATACAACTCCATTATAAAGCAAAAAATTAACATGAATAAAATCAAAGTAACAAAGAACTGAAGAAGTAAATGAACAATACGTCGAGATGACATAAAAGATTAAAAATATTGTTAATTTTCTTTTGGGAGATTTTCGAGTTTACTATGAGTTCAACCTGAGTAAACTCACTTTCATTTTTGTGTCTATTAAATTTCAAGTTTATTACCGAATCAGTTCAAAATAAAAAGAATTCTGTTCTTTACTTAAATGGATTTGCTCATTCCTAAAGTAAATGACTAAAATGTTCTTACGTATGTTAACTCACGCTAGTGTTAAATTTGTGTGAGTTAACTCACGCAGAGATTTACACTAGCGTAAGTTAACTCGTGCTGAAAGTAAATGAGATTTGTACTAGCGTGAGTTAACTCACGCTGCGCAAGTTAACTTGCGCCGGGACATTTTTGACATTTACTTTGAGAATGAGCGAAACTGTTTAGATAAAGAGCAGAATTCAAATAAAAGTGAATTTAACAACCTTATCTGAAAATAAGAGCACGTAAGAGAATTGCTCTTTTTTCATATGTTTTTTTAATCTCGTCCAATATGAGTTAACTCACGTTGAAAAATACATCTATGTGAATTAGCTTACGTTCAAAATACACATGTGTGAGTTAATACACGCCAAACTATTTTAATAAAAATGAGTAAAAACAAATAAAAAAAGAGCGATAACCCTTAAGTAATTGTGACCCACTTATTGCCCATACCACAATCTAAGGTCCATTAAAATTTAAAATTAGTGAGTAGTCATAAGAACTCACTGACAATATAGGCCCCATATGCCTCCGCCACTGTAAGGGTAAGATGTTAATCTTTTGGTCTCCTTAATTGCTCTCTATCTTAAAAATATTAGACTTAATTGCACTTTTCCCCCCTATTTTTTGCTAATTGTGCGATTTTGCACCCTTTCTTTTTTTATGAGCGATTTTGCACCCCATCGTTTTGCCCCCTTTTTGATTTTGCACCCCATCTTTGTGTTCAATTGCACTTTTGCCCCCTATCTCTTTGCTAATTGTGCGATTTTGCACCCCCTCTTCTTCTTTTTGAGCGATTTTGCACCCTATCTTTTGCCCCTTTCCCTCTCTTTTAATGATGATTTTGAACAAAACACAATTGACAAAAGATAGGGTGCAAAATCGCTCATAAAAAAAAGGGGTGCAAAATCGCACAATTAGCAAAAGATAGGGGGAAAAAGTGCAATTAAGCCAAAATATTATTTACAAGCCTTTAAAAACATAAAGTTTTACTAACAAATGTTCTTAAGACATTTAATAAAGTATCCTTACCAAACTTTTTTTTTGAAGGAAGTGTCCCTATCGTTATTGTTAAGCATTACAAAGAAATTATAAGTTTTCTATTAAAAAAAATGTTTTTTTTTTATAGATTTCTTAACAAATGCTCTTAATTAGCATTTCTCAAAACATAAAAATGTTTATCTTCAAAATAGTTTATGCATTGGTGAACACAAAATGGCAACGATCTTTGGGTAATTTGTAGCGGGCTTGAGCCTTTGTCCCGTGACTGAATTTTTTTTTTTTTTATGAAAAATAGTCATATATTTTTTTTCATCATAATATTTTGATATTTTTTTTAATTTCAGAATAGGGCAGTGCTCACTTATGTGGGTCCCACATAGGATCTAAACATAATTCTGAACCGTTCAATGTGCCCTTCTCTCTATAAACTCATTGGTGAAGGAGAATGTGAGGATTTTGATTTTAAAGATGCTTTTTGCTATTAACATAAAAATGAAGTGGGATTAGTTTAGCTATAATCATCACTGAAACCTTCCCAAAACCATCAATTATCTTTGTCCACATTGTTGGTTCAATTCGGTGTCTTTGTCTTCATTATCTTTCAACCTTTTTCCCACATATCTAAAACTATAATACAACCTTATTTTCGCAAAAAATTACAACCTGTCATTGTGTGCTCACGTGGCACTGGAACATCAATAGGCCCACGTTACACAAGAATCTTACACGTGTTGGGTAGTTAAAGGTTGCAGAAGAAGAGAGGTAGCATGCCACTGACCCACGTGGACAGTGGGATCTCTATTAGATGCATTTGAATGACATAGTCACATATACGACACTATCCCTATTGTAATTGCATGCTTAGTAAGAAAATCAGACTAGAATATATGCATGTATGTATCATTGTATTGTCTCTACTTTGTACTATTCGTTAACTAGACATTCGATTTTATTTTTTATTTTTCATTTCGGTTTGCAATTTCCCTAAAAAAAAAAAAAATCGGTTTGCAATTATCAGCTGTTTCATATATAAATTGCACAAAATTTAGGTATGAAAGATGTCATCTGCGTTATTTTAATTGCTTATGTATTTCATTTCCTTAAATAGTAAATAAAATATGTGATTGTCACGCGGCGGGAACATAACTTAGTTTATAAGAACATTATGATATATATAAGTTGAGTTGGTTTGAATTTTGAATTAATTTACTTTTAGAAAGCTTCAAACCACCATTGTAGCTCCAAAACTCATAATAAAAATTCTTAAATTATAATGGAATCCCTCAATCAAATAATGAGTGGATCTAATTAATCCATCGCATAAAATAGATTTATCTAAGGCGAGAACCCGTCAACATTAAACTTAAAAAAAATCCCCACTAGAAGATTGTCAAACAATGTGCAAGTTTTTTTAGGTCTCTAGAGTACAAATTTTAGTTAATAATACGAGTTGCGATGAAACTCCTGCTGTGTATTGGTTCTATTGAAGATTATGATACCTCTAGAACGTATTGGTTCTATTGAAGATTATGATACCCTCTAGAACGAAGGTTCATATTTAGTTTATTGGACGGATAATTAACGTATCATAATCCTCTTACCAACATTTTAAGAAAAACATTTTAAATAATTTTCCTTTTAGTTTGTTTTTGGTCAAGTAGATTAACGGTTAGAGAAATTCACCTTAAAGGTGAATAAGTGGGGTGTCCGGGGTTCGAACTGGCCTCTGCATATTATATGCATTATCCTTTACCAAGTGAGCTAAGCTCACGAGGACATTTTCCTTTTAGTTTTAAAGCGAGTCATGTTGCATCAAATTGCAAAAGCCCTTTTATTTCAACATCGAAAATACCTTTTTTTTTCTTCTTAAGAACATCAAACCAACTTGATGAGTGAAATACACTAGGTGGAGCTAAATTTGACAAGGCTTATAGCATCATATAAATTTAATCTCAAGTCTTACATGTTAGTATGTTACATGTCTAGACTTATTTTATCTCCCAACATACTTAAAAATCTATTTATGTTTAATGTCACTACTCACTGACTAGGTAATTTAACATAATTTTAAATATACTAACGAGTTAATGGATCAATAAAATGTAGGTTAATTAATTATTTTGTTTGTTGGTTGCAAAGCATAATCCTTTATTATAAAAGCTAGACTTGCCAAGCTGACACTAAACCTTAATCACTTCAATTTTCCCTCCTAAGCTAACCTTAATTGCACCCTAATCTCCCAACTACCCACTCATCCCTTAAGCATTTACAATGACCTTCCATATACCTCTGCAATAAATATGGTTTTCAAACTCCCCAATCAACTTCCCTCATCGGTTCATGCATGCATAGTACATTACAATTCATTATTATTCACAGAGCTCAATACATAACATTTGAAAACAGTTAATGCTATGCACACGTCTCAAAAATCGCACCAAGGCTTCATGCCTTCTCTGATTCATTTTGTTCAGCTTCCCTCATTGCTTTCTATTATAGTCGATAAGACTCGTGCGATAACACGGATCTAGAGTCTAGTTAATTATATCTTGGTATGGACTATGGAAGGATAATTTACATATCTTAGTATGGACTATTAATTACCCCTATAAGTTGGTTTGAGTTATTTCTATCTTTAACTAGTGTTAGTATATATCATTAAACTAAAATTTATGTTTAAGAAAATATTGATATCTCTTTCTCCAACAAGCCGGCCCTAATTTTTCTCTCTAGGTTTTCTCTTCCAATTTCTCCATTGAGGGGTGGTTTTGGGTCAATTTTTAACCTGAAATCACCCCTCTTCATCTTTTTCTCTCTATTTCATTTTAAATAAATGATTTTCACATAGATCTAGATTATTTTTTTCTTCGTGATTTCGCCATCTGAGTGTGGTGGTGTGTTGTTCGTCGTTTTGTGCGACATTGTTTGGTTTTCCGTCTTGTTGCGGTGTTCGTTTGATTCATATTGAGAGATCAATCATTTAATCAAAGATTTGGGCATCAACGTTGCAGATCCGGAGACATGACTATTCCGGTCACTTTTATTTTGTCATATATTTTTGTAGGCATTATGCCGTTATATGCTATTAGCTTGGATGTTGTGAGTTTGTTCGCAGATTTTTCTTTTACGTTTTTAGCGGTGTTGAATGATGTAATCTATCAATTTGAATGAATATCATTTTGTTTTTGTCAAAAAAAATATTGATATGTCTCCGGAGGGTATAAATTTAAGATAATAAACTAATTATAGGAATACTCTTTTAAAATCTAGCATTCAATTCTTCAAAAGGTTTTAAAAATGTTTCTTTCCACATATTTTTAAATAACTTAATTATAGAGAGCAACAAAGAAAATAGAATATTTTTTGTAAATACGAAGAAGAGAATTGAAATTATTAGAAAAGAAGCAAATATGAGTCAGAGAGAATTGGTGTTATTGCGTTCCCGTCTATTCTATCTCCTTTCCCAAGGTCCATCTAATGGAATTGGTTAAAAGTGGACCCACACGCCATCAAAGTCCATCGGTTGCTATTTGAACAAATGGATTTTTAAAATTAATTAAAGTTGTGCAATATTTTTATAAATAAATAATGTAAAATGAATCAAAATATTTTTTTATTAAAAATAATAATCTTTACATAAAAAATGAGTTAATGTTATTTATTTGATTAAAAAACTTGTTAAAAGATAATGTTATTAAACAACAATGAAGATTGATAAAAAAAAATTGACTCACTTGTAAGATCATGAGATCAACTTTTATTGTTGATGTAATAGTACTTTTAATGGATAATTTGTAAATACTTTGCTAAATGTTCCTTGAACCTTAGATTTCATTTTGATCTTGATGAGCATTTGAGCCAACTCGCCTAAATATTTTTCAATAAATAGAAAAAAAGAATACCATCAAGTTTGAGATGGGTGAATCCAATTTCATCTTCCTTTACATCAAGGAAAAATCTAACTTTCAATTTATATATGTTCTAAACCTAAAATATTTTAAATATAAAAAAAATTGAGATTCAAGAAGACTAAATAGTAAAGAATGGTGGTGGGTTTTTGTGTGTATATATATATATTTTGAAATAGTATTATTATTGTTACGAGTTATTTTAAGAGGGACAGCAAGATATAATATGAAGAAGACAAAATGAAGTGGAACTCAAATTGAGATGAAATTACCATACCATAACCCTTGAAACAAGAGGCTATAAATACACATCTAGCAACATACACACAGCTTATGCCAAACCCAATCCAGGTTCTACCCTCTAAGAGGTGAGTGCAAAAAAATAATAAAATATTATGGATTTGTTCTTCCTCATATTATTATTATTATAGTTAATAATCTTGGCTTCACTTTGCTACCACCGTCGCTAAATTCCATGGCGAAGGGTCGCAAATTCACCACCAACCGAAACGAACGTTTGTTGGGAACAAATTATATCCAAACCTCCACCGCAACTCATGAAGTAACCGATTTCAGGGAAGAAGATGTGTGGTCCATGGTTGAAGATCGTGACCACGACGTCAATTTCTCTCCCAGCGATTGGGATTCACGCGCACCTTCAAGGCGTCGTAACCACGGTGGTTTGTCTCAGGCGTTTGAGAATCCGGTTAGTAATGTTGCGACGACTTCGTCGAGGATCGTTCACCACCAGTACCGGAAAGTTGCCACGTCAGCGCCGGTTAACGTGCCGGATTGGAGTAAGATACTCCGAGTTGAATCGGTGGAATCGTTGCATGATATGGATGATGATAATGAATCGGAGATGGTTCCGCCGCATGAGTATTTGGCGCGTGGCCGGAAAATGGCGGCAAATTCGGTTTTCGAAGGGGTGGGTCGGACTTTAAAGGGCCGTGATATGAGACGGGTTCGTGATGCTGTTTGGAACCAAACCGGGTTCGATGGTTGAGGTGGACCGGTTTTTATATAATACAATTCAATTCACCCGTATTAATTCTTGTTGCTATCAACTAGTGTCAATTATATTTAAGAGTGGTGGTAAATTTATAAATTTTGAGAGAAAAAAAAAAAGGAAGATGAAAAAAGTTTTAATTCAATTTTTTTAGTTGTTAAAATTGGATGGGTGGGTTTTTTGGGGCAATGATTGGGTTGGGTGGACTCATATTATAAGAGTTCGGAATTTGGATCAAGTTTTTAAGGAAGAACAATGTAATCCTCTTTTTAGACAAATTTATTCCCAAATTCACCAAATTAACTATACAAAAATGTTTAATCAGTCGACTATTAAGCTTTACAAATTATGTGCTAATCTTATTAAGAATCGACAAACATATTCAACATCATCAAGAGTTAAAGCAAAATTATCTCAAACTAAATTTGATTATAAAGAATATAAATAAATGTTTAACCATGCTACATGTTTGAGTCCAATAAATTATGTGATAATCTTATTTATATATCAAGAAACAAATTCAACATCATATATTTGATAGAATGTGTCAAAGTCATGGAGTTTGTAGAGAAAGAAAGAGTCAAAATGAGAGGGAAGATTATGTGACAAACACTTGACATCTCACAAAATATTTATCCATCTTTGGCCAAGGCTAGTGATTTCCATAATAGCAATTATTAGTGTTGCCTTGTTGATTTTACAAGTACGATTTAATTCTCGATTTTTCTAATCAAATATACTTATTTGATATCGACTATATTCTCTTCTAATTTTATTGTTGCGCTTATTTGATGACATATGAACCGTTACTTCCATTCAGAAATGTGGACTCATATCAAATATTATCTTTCGAACTACGCTTATGTTACTATAAAGTATTGACCTATACTTCAAAATTTGCCATTACCAATATCCTAACTGTTTGGTTGGCTCTCTTGCCGCGCAAATGTGAATTACTTTCTAACTTTCTTTCACATTGTTTCTTAATCATATGTGGAGCACGATTTCAAATTCTACCTCCCAACACCTCAGGACCATTTCTATGAAATAGGAGGCTCGATTCTCTATTTAAAATAGGTCTCCGGTAAAATAAAAATGCAATTTTTGTGTGTAGCTAAACTTCATTAAAAAATCTGAATCAGAAGAACTTCTAAACATGAAAGGAAATAAAAAAAATTAGGTTAAAGAGAGGTGAAATTTACCTAATAGTATCGTTCGAATTTGTCACTCCTACGTTGTGGGAAATGAGAAAATGGATGGTTTATGAAAAAAAAGATATGATTTAGGTGATTCTTCCAATGAAATAGCTTTTCAAATTGACTGATGAAGTGATTATACAAATTGAGGGTGGTTTGATAATACCAAATTTATGTCCAGAAAGGAGAACTAAAATCTAGAAAAATTTAAACGTGTACTGAAAAAAGAAAAGGAAGTAACATATATTTTTTATATAAGTAGAGGTGGGTATTAGACTTAAATTTATTTTTTGAGGCTCATAGTATTTGGAGGCCCGACTTAGTTGAGCACCTTACACTCCCAAGGTCCGGCCCTGCAACACCTACATTTGTATAAATTTGTATTTCCGTTAGATCGTAAAGTATCCTTCAATTTTCAGGGGTGCCCTAGCTTTCGTTTTACTCGTTAGGGAAAAACTTACTTCACTCAGGTACCCTTTCAAATTAAGCTATCGTTTAGGGGTACCCTTGTATTTACAAAATTTTATAAAATTCAATATTGAGAGATTTAAGTTATCTATATTTGGATCAATACATGTGTTGTAACATGTCAGGTATCTTTGAATATATTTTTTGACAAAAGGTATCTTTGATTTAATTGGTGGTTTTATGACTCGCAAATAATATTCGAAGCTGGATGGGAACCAAACAACCGTGAAGCAAGAAATATCGTTTGACTTATAAACAAAAGTGTCCTTCAGTTGGTTGGTTCTTATGCAAATAAATGAGAATCACATATATTCCTATATTGCTGCCTTTTTGAAACAATGACCTAATTTTTCCTTTTGTTATTTTTTTTTGACAAATTTTCTTTTTGTTATTTGTTATTATATTAATTTCTTTTTTTTACCATGTTATTATTAATAAGTTGTGAGTGGTATTAGTTAACCTGCAAATTAAATAATAAAAATGAAAATAAGGGTCACTCACTGTTAATAAATTAGTTTTACATTAATAGTCAATGAGAGTCTTTTATTTTGTCACTTCATACCGTTTACTTTAAGATTAAGTTACAAGAGTGGAATTACATACAAAATGGTGAATTTTAAATGGATGAATGTGTAAAGTAGTTAGTTTACATTGACGTAGGTGTATCCTCTTTAAACTAAAAAAAGCATTAGAATAAAGTGTATTAGACCATCCATAATAGAGCATCCTGATTTAAGTGCTTAAATGGATCCCCTTTGTCTACATCATTCATTTTATAATAGTACTTATTAAGCACCAATTTTCTCCAACACATCACCACAATAGAAATTATTAAATAGGTCCCACAAATAATTATATATCATTACATTTCAACAAAAAATTATTTATTTCATTATGATTTATTAAATAGGGTCCACAAAAAGTGAAGAGAGAGAGGGTGCTTCAATAGCCACCCTTCTCCATAAGCACCCAAATATTATACTCCACAATGGGGGTGCCTATTTAATATGGTGCTAAATAGGTGAAGCACTCACCATTGTGGATGACCTTATTTTGTAATGATATTAAATAACTACATGATAAGTATATTAATGTTCCTTCAAAAAAAAAAGTATATTAATGTTATATAGTTTTGTTGAATTTCAAAAGTATTGTTCCGATCTCAAACCATATTAAGTATCATCCAATTTGGAGTCTTGTGTAAAACCTCATGATTGTGTCATTTGGAAAAAGACGTTTCGGTAGATAGAAGAGAGTAAGCGTTTAATGTGATTTTTTTTATTTACTAGAAACAAAAGTAAATATTAAATTGCAAATATAATAATTTAAATGAAATGTGTATATAATACAAGGGGTTTAAAAGGATATAGATTGGTTAAGGGTGAAGATTTAAAATATGTAAAAAAAATTTGAGAGTATCGTTTTCTCTCCGCATAAAGCCTAAACCTCTTTTTATAATAATCTTATCTTATAAATAT
>Ga0099826_10002009_pt1 | contig 12815 bp, 9 predicted proteins | sample Mtrugardesep15_FD_76830 | JGI IMG/M metagenome (GOLD analysis project Ga0099826, IMG submission 76830) | Root nodule microbial communities of legume samples collected from California, USA - M. trunc garden sep15 | ecosystem: Host-associated > Plants > Roots > Nodule | place: USA: California...
TAACTGTATATGCAATGATCTTATAATGATAAGATACAAGTCAGTAAGAATCAGCATCATCCTTTCCTGTCATGTACTAGGTCTAGGTGTTCCATGTTGTATATTAAATTCTCTTGCAGGTTTCAAAATTATTGAATTTTGTTGGTTTTGCTTTAAGACAATGGACATTTATAAAGTTCAAATAGAAGATCTGCAATTAGGGTTATTATGCACGCCATTCTGTTTTAATCTTCTATGTATATGTTTGGGAGTGCATTTCAGTCACTGCCATTGCAAAACAAATTAACAAACACACAAGCTTCTAAAAGAACATACATTCACGTTTTGCCTTATGTCCAAAACAAACATGCTTTGTAATTTATAGTTAATCTATATGTGCTACTTATTTTACTTTACAATGAATTGTGTATAGTGAACATCATATTCCTAGGTATGCCTTTTTCTTTTTGCTACAGGATGCTCTATCAGTACCTTGGAGGGCACTTCACAGGAGAATGTCAAAGCTGTACTTTGCAATGAGAGGTTCGATAAGCTATGCAACTTTTTTGTAGATAAAATGTGTGAAATAGGAAAAAAATATTCAAATCAATTAAGAGCTTGAACTTTTAGTTGATAGTGTCTGCTTAAGTGGTCTAATATATTAGGTCTCTCAACTTAGATCTTTCAACTAAGTTAAGCGAAGAGAGAGGTGGAGAGCACGGTATTCACGGGTTGGTTTAGTTTTGGTCAAATGAAATCCAACCTGATTGCTTTGGTTGATTTGGTTTCATCTTGGATTTATTTTTCAGTCAATTCTATTAAGTTTTATATTATATTATAAATTATGACAAAGAACATGTGGTATGCTCGTGAGAATATCAAAATGAACAAAAAAAAAAGGCAAGTATAGAAACATGCTCTAATGGAGATAGAGAGCATACATATGTGGCTTGTTTTTTGTAAAAAAAAAGTCTTATTTTCTACCTGAAGTTTGCAATTACATTATGTGGCTTGTTTGTTGTAAAAAAAAGTCTTATTTTCTACCTGAAGTTTATCGATTGCAATTACATAGTTGTTCTTTCTGTAGACAAATGTACAATTTATAACTTCATTTCATGTCACAGTAATAGAGAAGTTTGAAGAGGCTGAAGGACGCAGTGCCGGAGATGTTTCTGATGCAGATCTTTCCAATGTTCTTAAGCTGAAAAAGGAGCTTTGTACTGCACAGGTATGCTTGCTGGAATTGGTTATTTATGTTTTTAAAGTTATTTACATTATTAATCCAATCCTTCTGTGTTTACATTACAGTCTCTCAATGAATCTCATGTGCCTGATACTCTTCTGGAAAGATTGGTAGCAGATACAACAGAATTTCCTCCAGTTTCTGCTGTTATTGGGGGCATCCTTGGACAGGTATTTTATCGGTCATAATGGTTTACAAGATAAGACTTTTTGCAATATTAACTGACCAGATTTACTATTGTAACATCACAGGAGGTTATCAAAGCAATTTCTGGGAAAGGAGATCCCATAAAAAACTTTTTCTATTTTGATGCTTCTGATGGGAAGGGTATCATAGAAGACATATCTGATTCAAATACTGGAAAGTGACATCTCTGGGAAGTGTTTCTTTTTCTGAGTCACTGGAAATCTTGATTGTGAATATGGAAACTTCATATGCAACAAAGAAAACTAGTAAATTTCAGTCAACAGACTGGTATATCTTTGCTGTGTTAACTTATTTATAGTTTTGTAGTTTCATTTATTTAGAGCGTTGACAAATTAGGGTTCAAATTGTCTCGTAATGTAGACACTCAAATGTATGTATGCTGACCATCAAAACATTCTCCAAGGGCAAGCTGTCTTTTGAAGTTTTAAATCCTCATGATGGTTTTGTCCCAAAAGAAGCTGGTTATGTTTATGTTCTGGGTTCTCCAGCTGGTAAACCTGTCTTTGAAGTTACAAAGCCTTGTGATGTCTATGTTTATAATCTAGGTTCTCCAGCGAGTAAACCTGTATTTGAAGTTATAAAAGCCTTGTGATGGTTCTGTTCCGAAAGAAGCTTTTGTTATGTTTATGCTCTAGATTCTCCAGCAGATAAACCTGGTTAATTGTATTCATACATTGTCCGTTTTGCTGAGTTGATGATATCAGTATTAGTAGTACCTATCCTAATTACTAAACATATATTTAGACGAGCATATTTAGTACAAAATTAATCTCATCACTTGCCATTTTTGCTTCTAAACACTGAGCAACAGTCACCTATCGTGCTCGAGTGTATTTTGGTATTTTTTTGTGGTGTCTGGGAGCAATAGTGCTCGAGTGTATTTTGGTATTTTTTGCGGTGTCTGGGAGCAAAAATGAAAGTGAGAAGAGTGGAATCCATTTAGTACTCTACTGGATTATGAAACTCATTTTCCCTACGCAAATTGTGTTAGTACACATCTGACTCAGAACTTTATTTTTCTCAGACAAATATGAAATTCTATTTTAAAATATCTTTTTTAAGAATAGATAGTTCTTGCTTGTATGTGCAGAACCGAAGTCGGAATATTTTCTGAGAGTTTACTAATTCCCGGCACGTGTGTTGAAAAAAAAAGTTTCCTCATATCTTTAAAGAAAACCTGAACAACCTTTTCATCAAATTTTTTTTATAAATCGGCATTTTTTTTTTGAATCAGCAAATATTATTAGGCTAGGTTCGCACAAGATGCACTAAACCTGCCAAGGAGGAAAAATAGTACAAGATAGGGCTAATAGCACCCCAACACCAATCTAGCTCACTAAAAAACCTCCTACTTCCTGATATAAGACAGAAACAGGAAGACAAGTACAAACATGCTCAAAAGCAACACCTAACAACAAAGGAAAATCTAAAACAAACCACCAGAACCAAATAACATGCTGCCAAAAAACAAGACCCCTGCTGCCGCAACACAGACAGGCCGAACAACAAAGCTCCTGCAGCACCCAAACACGAACCAGAAACCAGCTGAAAACAACACTCAGCCCCCTCCACACCAGCAAACACACATGATAGCAGCACTGCACAACAAAACCGCACCATAGCAGACCCCAGTAGCAGCACAACAGAGATCCACAACAGCACTCAAAAGGGCCCAAACCCAAAAAACTATAGAACAAGGCATGCCATAGGATCCCAACACCATTCGTAAAAAAGACAAGCATTACTTTTGACACGAGTTAGAGGCCACCGCCACGACAAAACTTTAATATCCTCGACCAACTTCGACACTTCCATATCCTTGGTATTGAAAATCTTATCATTCCTCGCTTTCCAAATCAACCAAATGGTGGCATGCCAAATAAGCCTAAGACCTCGTGTTAATTTTTTGTTCGACGAAACCGCATTCCAACACTCCCAATGAATGAACAAATTATGGGGAGTAATAAACATGTTTTCACAATGCATAAAAAGATGGTTCATCGTTTCAACATCCCTTTCACACAAAACACAACTCAAGGGGACCTCCGAAGGAAGTGCATGCCGTCTACTAAGGTTCAATCAAGTGGGAATACGGTCTAACAACATCTTCCAAGATAGCGCCACCACTTTTGACGGAGCCCGGCTTTTCCATAAATGATGAAACACTCGCTTTTCCTCCACCCCCCACAAATCATCCAAAATGCACATGGCTTCTAATTTCTTATACATGGATTTCACCGTGAACACACCCTCCGCTTCTCGCTTCCACACCCACCCATCTCTTGATTCCACACATGGCCCCGTAAATCCTCCAACATATTAACTAGAAGTTGATGCTCCCAAACAAAAAACCTCCGACGTAAAAGTTCATAACTTCTTGCTTTGTCACCGTCTACATTTAAACGCTTTTGCTCCCCTCGGACATTTGCGTTGGCTGTAGCCACTTCATCATCGTCTCTACCCTTGGATAACCTTCTTTGCTTGCACCTGTCCTAAAAGTTGCTTTATTATCATCATTAGAGCAAAATATGCTTGAGTTGCATAAACATGATGTGTATGATGGACCAGGATTCCCTGCTGTAAAAACAACACGCGGTTCAACGCTGTAAGGAATCTTGACCATTGATTTGTGATTCGACGGTTCAGATTGAAAATCAATTTTACAGTGTCCTACTGTAATAGCACTGAATCCAGATCCGTGTATGATGTAACATTGTGGGAGCCACTTACTTATGATGTGTCATTGTGGTAACTTGCCATTGAAGACGCTATTGGTATGATTTGTGCGTCTTTTAATCGCAAAGGAGATAGAAAAGGAAAAAAAATTGGTGGTGACCGGGATTCGAATCCCGGACCTTGCATATATGAGTGTGTGTCCTAGCCTTAGGTTTTTTACTTTTATTTTAACTATGATTATTGGTTTGTTTGTTATCGTATAAATACAAGTTAATTCATTGATCGGGTACATTTTTTATGAAAGTTAATTAAGATATCTTGCTAAACAAAGGATAAGTTAGAAAACCAATTATAATCAAAATCTGTTGCGAACCGAATCCGAACCATTTTGCAACCACTTCTCACAACAAACTGGCTCTGAGATCAAACGGTTTGGTTCATAAACCATAACCATAAAAGTGAATTGGTTCACGTGATTTTATTTAAAATATTGTTACATTGGAGTTACATTACATAGTTGATTGTTAGTAATGAAGTTTCTTAAGATCTGGTCGAAGCTTTCAGTTGACTTCTCTACAGGATGAATATGCATCCCTTCATAAGTTGTTTCCACGACCTGCTCATCTTTGGAGTGCCTTTGGATTTGTTTCTTTACCTTGCAGCCTTGATAAGTGCATTTGTAGTAACTTCTGTAAGCAGAAAAATAAAGTTGGACCAAAAGTTGAACAAGGTCAGGACTCAGGGCTCATGACTAATTGCTAAAAATGAAAGCTAGTTTGTTCATTTGTTACTAAGATAGTTATCACAATAGAACTATTAGCTACAAATATGCAATCAAAACAACTATTAAATAAACATAACCATTGAGTTCAAAGAACTTGAGTTCGATTTCCAGGTAGAACAATTATTCGCCAGACTGATCTTACCTCTTGGCTGAGCTCTAGATTATTGGGGTCCCTTTCCCGGATAACTGAAGGGTTAACACAAAAAATAAAAACAACTATTAAATAATGAGACGAACCTAGGGAATTTGTTGTCTTTCACCATCTTTTCCCCATACTTTCTCCACCGGAAACCATCATCTAGTATATCAATCTGACTCCTTGTTTGAAATACATATTTGTGCTTCATTATTTCTTTGCCTCCTTTCTTGCTTGAAGTGTCCTTCTTTTTAGTTTTTAGATACTCTGCTTTTTTAACATGAATATTAGAGCAATTACCGGGTTTAACATTAAAAGGAGAAGCATCTTGTGAAGATGAAATAGGGAGTAACACTTCATGTTTTTCCATTGGTTTCGAAGTTATAAGAAAGGTAGTACGTAAGGACTATAGCAAAATTTATGCATGTGATGTATATAATGGGAAAAAAGATGTAGGATGCATGCATTTTCTAAGGAGATGATGAAACATGTGGGCGGCAAGAAGGTCAATATGTGTAGTCAAGATCTAATTTATCTGACTAAAAAGAAACTAATTCATAAAATGAACTTCATGACCGTGAAACATGGAATCTGATAAACTATAAATGCAATTGTCAAGAAAATAAATAAACTATAGTGCAACCATTTTAGTAGTTTCAATTTTGTATGTCAATATGTTTACATACTTTTCTATAGAAACCCATAATATTCAATTAATTTCAAATTAAGTGTGCCAAAATCGATGTACGGGTGGAGGCCGAGTCAATATTAGGATGTCCAAGTTTAGTGAACTTGATTTTCTCTTTTTTTTTAATATCAATAGTTTGCACATTTTGTTTTTTATTTGGAAAATTTACGTGACAACTTTGAGAACAAGAAAAAACGTGCTGTACGAATATACTTTAATGACAAACATGAGACACACAACATCGAATTGGCTTCGTGAAGGCTGTTTAAACTATTGCGGCAGACATTTGAAATAGGTCAAGACTCGTAAATAAGGACCACCTATAGCAAATTGCTCGTGAAAGATAGCAAAACATTACTCTAACCATTTTAAAATGAGTGTCGATTTAGCCAATTGCACACATATTAAAAATGAAATAAAATAGTCAAATGTCATAGTTATTTTACCAAATTATCCTAATCAACTATTAGTTTGTTTTTTATTAAAGAAAAAATAATACTTTGGAAGTAGTGTAACATAATATTAATTGAAGGGTACAACTGAAAAGAAAAAACTATTATTGCATTGGAAACTAAAAGTGATATTCATTTTAAAACAATTTTTTTTTGACTAAAACGATACTTATTTTAAAACGGAGAGAGTAATGATTTATTATAGCCTATCGCAAGTTTCCATGAAATTGCTGGTGAAAGATAGAAGAAAAACATTAGTGATTTGTCTAACAAATAAAGAAATAAAAAAGGTAATATTTAAGTATCTTTGACCAATATTTGAGCCTTGTCACCTTTAGAGACTTTAATAAGTTTGGATACTCTACTCATCTACTTTCTCCAATTACATTTATAAGAATTACAAAAAAATTAATTTTCAAAGTTTATTAAATATCTAATATGTATTTGATATATATTATAGATCAAATACATTAGATATTCAATAAACCTAAAAAAATAGTATTTTATTTATAAATATGACAGATGTAGTATTTTATTTTGGTACAACTCGCCTATTGATTTTATCAACAAAAAAGAATAGGATCTAGATTTGGTGTTGTAATAAAGCACGCAGTACTTAATCACAACTATTGATATCAAATCGAACAGTGTAGATCACAAAACAGTTTTATGATCCTAACCATTAAATCAAATCGGACGATCCTGATCTGTTACAACATCCTGTTGTAACATCAGGAAATCCAAAAAAATATAACACAAAAGCTCATTCCAAATGTCTGCCGCAATAGTTTAACAGCCTTCACCAAGCCAATTCCATGATAGGATATAACAGTAATAGTTAAAAAATAATTTGAAACAATAGTTCATTAGTTGGTTTCCTGTCTAAACCCTTGTAACAAATAGCAATCCACTCCTCATATAGTTTTCAAAAACTTAATAATATTTTGCCAAAAATAATTAATTTATTAACTCAACTCACCTCAAGGGAATGACAAATCAAGTTTACTCAACAAATGGGTCAAGAAATGCTTAAATAGTGTTTCTGATCCGGTTAAATTGTGCCCCGATTTTTCAGTTCGTACACAGTACATATGAACGTTATCAAAAATCATGCCTGATTTCTACAAATCGTGGTATGGTATTTGTTGAACTAAAATCGTCTCACGATTTTGTTAAAACACAAACGTCAAATTTTAAGTCAAAATTCAACAATAATAAAAAAATTATCTTAATTAGAGATCTTTAAAAGTACAGCAGTATTAATTTTTTTTAGGATGAACACTTTTCCATCTATTATGGTCATATCCAAATTGAAAATTTTATCTATATACGCAGAGGTATGTTATTTACACAAAGATAATATATCCAAATCCTACTCATTCTCATCCCTACTTCATAGGTGTCCGTGATTGGGTAAGTGGGCATAATTTTTGGCCAACCCACATTTTATTCCATGGGATAGGCTCCACGACGCATCATCTCATGCATCTCCCAAAAACAAGAAGTAGAAAGAAAAGGAAATGATTTCAGCAGGATATATGTTATAACTTTTCTCTAACAACGACCGATGTTTCGGCCTTTTAACATATCATGCATGTTGTGTCAAACGAAAAAATAAAATCAAACATACCATGCATGTTGTGTCAAACAAAAAAATAAAATCATGCATGTGGCTGGATGAAATTTTTCGTGACAGTAAAACATCGTCAACAGAGAAATATCAATGTCCTCGTAAGCATATGCAAGGTCCGAAGTTTGAAACCTAACCACCATAAAAAAAAGGGAAATATCGTCAATATAGAAATATTTTTAAAATATCAATAAAACTGAATTATCTAAATAGGGAATTTGAAATATAAATGTGTTTTGATATTTGTTTTTCCCTTTTTATAATATTTTTTAAATATTTATTGTATTAACTATTTCGTATATCTCTATTTATTTTACATATGAAAAAGATAAACATTTTCTCCCCTTCCATGAGCTTTCATCAGTAATAGACTGGACCTCTCAAATACCAATTTCTCAGCCATGCAAATACCAATTTTCCCTCATCACTCTACTTCAATCTAACCCCAACTCTCAACTAATTGTACATGTGTCTTTGAAAGAAAAAAAAATATTCCCGGATTTGACATAAACGTAGAAAAGAATGGTACTCAAATCTCAATATCTACTATGATTTTTTTTTTTTATAGAGAAACCCAATAAATAAAACATTCAAGTTTCAAATCCATCAAAGATAAAAAGAACAAAATTTGGATACCAAACGAAATATAAATAGTAAAATCCATGAGGCTGAGGCGTGACCATAAAAATGTTAATATATATATATATATATATATATATATATATTTTAGGAAAAAAATTTATATATCTATTAAATAGAAAATAATATCTCTACAACCAACAAAAAACCCCTAAAAACCACAACAAAAATCTAATGTCTTTCAACAATCAAAGAGTGGATCCTTCAAATTCAAAACTCTTCTTCTTCTCGACCATACTCATTTGGTGCATATTTTCACTGCGGTTGTCGCCCCTCTCCACCACATCCTAGAGTATCATCTTTGCAAGTATCTTGAAAAGTGAAATGAATTAAAAAAAATTAGGTACCGACAATATATGATAAGGCCCATAGGACTTCATTATAAAAAAATAATTTTTTTTATCTGACTCACGCATGGTAGAAGACCTACTAAGGTCTCTCACAGTTGACGGGGTCGATTTTGATATATTTAAGGAATGAATCAATGAGTAAAATAAATTATTTAAATGAGAGAGATGATTGATTTAAAGAAAGATTGAAACAAAGTTATCAATAAGTAAAATTAGAAAACTCAAAATCGTCCAAATGCAAACATCAAAATCAAATAATAGTACTGGTTGCAAATTAAAGATGTTGTTCTCTACTGTCTACTCAAAGGCGTCCGAACTTAACAATTAAGTAACATTTATAAAGATGAAACGACTGATTTGATGGGTCAGTTGAAATGTTTTAACGATTCATACCTATGACTAATCCAATTTTGTTTCCAGTTTCCATATTCCACCAACAACTAGTTTTTCGTATGCATAGCTTTTTGTAGGAGTAGAACAATTATTATTTATGACATTTGTTTTTTGACAGAACTTTTTGGACATTTTATTATACATAACATTATTGTATTACAATTCTATTACAAGAGCAACAAAACACTTAGAAAATTAAACTTTTTGGACATTTTAAAATTGCTCTTTTTTTAACTGTCGTTGCCCCAACTACAATTAAATATCATTGACCATTTTTTAGAACAATTTAATATTTTTTAAATCTATTTAACCGGTCTTAAAAATGTCAAACATAATTAATTGTCGTTAGATCAACCATAATTGAAAAAATAAAACAATTTACAAAGTAAAATGAGCAATTTTCTAATACTTACGGTAATAGGCCTACAAGTTGGTAGTGGACCCAACAGTTAGGCCCAATTTCCCGGCATATCTTTCCTTTCAGTTCGGTTGCTCTGCACAACTCTGACAAGTCATATGAAAATGTTTCCAAATTTGTCAACTTCAATACGTTTTATGTTTCCGTTTTATGGTGATAGAATAAAAATGAAAAAAACACTAAAAAATGCCCTAAGTCATTTGTTATGAACATAAATATAGAAATTTTCTATTAGAAAATGATGTTTTCAACTTCATAGAAGTTATTTTTTAATGTAAACTGTTTACTTTCAATTTTCTTAACAAAAGTTCTATTAGTATATCGCGAACACAACTCAATAAAAATTAAGAACTTAGCAAGGAAAACAAATTAATGTATGACACACCTTAAATAGAATAATATCTACCCGTTGAAAATGGTACTTACATTTAGATGTTTGACACACTGCAAATAAGATTAAATTCGATGAATAAAATCTATGCAAAACTAAAAACACTAAAGCAAAAATTGATGGAACTTAGCAAGAGACACCAACACCATTGTTTCTGGTGATAGTAACCGTTCTTATTATAAAGTTCATGTTCAGGTGTTAGGACATTGAGCTTCCACGCCAATAACAGGTGTACTAGTAAAATTATGTTGCCTCGTGTCAGTACATAGGCTTGTTGTTAGACAAGTCATCGATCACTACCTCTCAAAACAAAAGTCATTGGTCATACTTTGAGTTGAAGTAACAAGGATCAAAGTGTAGCATGTTTTTCCTTTTTTTGGTTAATTTAATTATATAGTCTCATAGTCAATGTTATTTGTTATGGATGTGCTTTTTATGATGTGATAAATCCGACAAAAACAACATGAAGAGGACAATACCTTGTGGATTTTGCCGGTGTATTGAGTCAGATTGCCTCCATGAAGTGTTTTCTTGAGGACACTGGATTTTTACAAAACCATCCGGAATGGTTTTCAATCAAAGGAGTAAATGATTAACGATTAATTTACTTACACTCCTAGTACAATTATAAAACATGTTAATTTTAAGGGTTTGGTCTAGTTGTGAAATGACATAATGTATCTTTTATACGAATGTCTCATATCATATTCGAGTCTCGTTAATGTTTTAAAGAAGATAAATATGTCATTTCATAAAATGATGAACCGTTATTTTTTTTGTTTTGTTATCATTGCAGTAATTGTGATGTTGGTTGTGTGAATAGCAAAGAAAGAGTTGAAGTAGTGTAAATAAGTTACCTATCATCAAATGAAAAGTTAGTTTATTTTCTTAAATAAAAAATTCAAATAATAATCATTAAAAATATGAGTTTAGAAAAGCTTAATTTTTCTATCCGAGTAAAAATATGCGTCAGTTACATAAGTTTGATTTGAAATAATGGAAGCCATTTAATAGACATATATGGAGATGCTATAAAAGACATGACATGCTGCACTAGAGCACATGCATATACAGTACACCTTAGTTACCCAATAATATTTCTTCTATAGAGATAGTGATTTGATTTGCAAATGGTTTTATGAATCGGAATCAACAACGTTTGCATCCATGCATGAATATATAATTCCGGCACCTTATCCTTTCCATCATCATCATCCTGTAGAGGCTGGAGCCACCTTTCATGTCATGGGCTTTCATCGTCCTATGTTCGTCCCTCGAGTCAACTTCTTTTTGCCCATCATTTTGAAAAACTAACATATCTCTTTTGTCATGTTTTATTTGGAATTTGTCGTAATTCCTTGCGTCACGATAGGGTTGTTTAGTGTGTGTAATGTGTAATTCTTCACACAAAATCTATCTACTATAGACCTAAGAAAACAAATCACTAGTAAAATACCAATACAGAGTACAAACTCCATTTAAATTTTTGTCACCTATTCTTATTTTAGGAAGTATACCAATACGAAAAGCTTTCTTAAATTGGTCCTTATATATGACAATGCCCGTAAAATTTAAGATAAATATATAGACTTGTTGGTCATGTACAGACCTAGATGAATTTTGTCATATTTAAGTTTGATTCGTAGACTATCAAGCATTTTACCGTCATTTATTCATTTTCCTCATTGCATTTTCTCATTTACTAATTTCTTGCTTCATAACTGTGATCTTATTATTTATTAATTAGCTGCATGATTAAAATCAACATATTTTGCTTTTAAGTTTTATCATCTTGAAGTGGCGATATGTCGATTGTCATTCTTTGCTGTCAAATCGGTCTCAGACTTATTTAAGCTTGTATTTAGTATTGAATTTTGATATTTTTACTGCTCCCTCTATCCCGTCATAGTTGACACATTTGAAAATTTGGAATTTTGACCTAATTTACTTTGATCATATTTTTGTACTAATATACAATGATAAATAGTATCATATAAGATGTCGTTAGATTCGTCTCGATGAGTATTTTCAATATATCAAATTTTCATAATTTTTTATTATATATTATTCAAGATATTTAAGCTCAAAAGTATGCATTGGTATGCGTAATAAGATCAACTGTGTCAAGTATTATGGGACGGATGGAGTACTTTTTTTATCTAAAGATTTAGAATATTGGAATAGTTCCGATCCCAATTTTGTAGAGTCATTAATTATATATGTAGTGGCCGGAAATAATACGACGATTATATTGACCAGTTAAATTGTGTTTAATTAATAATGATAATAATTTTTTTTTTGTTACAATAATGATGATAATAATTTAGAGATATGAACTTTGTTTCATGTATCAGATTTTTTTTTTTTTTCTGATTTTCCGAACGTTTATATATAATATCAAATGATGAAATCTGTATTCACAAAAATGATGAAATCTGTACAAAAAAATGATTAAATAGTATTCGATTTTCTGTTGCAAAAAGTATTCGATTATCTATTTACTGAATCAATGAATTTGCATGTGATTACTGGAATCGTGTTTTGTTTGGGGTTGGTGATAAGTGTATATACTGAAGCACATCACATGCATAACCCCTCAACACTGCAACTTAGTGTTCCTAGCTATGTTGCCAAATACGTATACAAAGTTTTGGAAAGCCATGTCTCTATATTTAATGGGACCCACAACTTGTGTTATCTACCATTTAAACCATGAAAAGGACTTTGGTGCACTTACAACAGCTTGAATGGGACAACCAAACACACACAAATATATATATATATATATATATATATATATATATATATATATATATATATATATATATA
>Ga0099826_10002010_pt1 | contig 12814 bp, 7 predicted proteins | sample Mtrugardesep15_FD_76830 | JGI IMG/M metagenome (GOLD analysis project Ga0099826, IMG submission 76830) | Root nodule microbial communities of legume samples collected from California, USA - M. trunc garden sep15 | ecosystem: Host-associated > Plants > Roots > Nodule | place: USA: California...
GATTTCATAGCATATCCTCTTCCATGCAATGGCTGTAAAATAGTTGATGTTAGGACGTTATGAAGCAGCTGCATATATATTAGTACATTCCATTACTAATATATATGCAGCTGCTTCATAACGTCCTAAAATAGTTGATGTTAGGACGTTATGAAGCAGCTGCATATATATTAGTAATGGAATGTTATCATGTTGAAGGGATCTCCCTTGTTTAACCAGTGAGCTGCTAAAAACTTATGATACAACATTAAGGGAAAATTCCTTCCATATTTGTGACAAATGGGAAGGAGTTTCTCCATTGAATGTTAAATTTCAAACAATTATACATAATAATACAGAGCATCCCTAATGTTTCAGTTGGAGGAAAGTGTACTGTCATGCATACAATGCCAGTATATATACATTGCAACTGTGCAATTCATATCAATTCAGAACATTTACATTGTTGTAACAAATACCTTTCTCCCGTGCTTGGAAGCATTGAGTTAACATAAGGCATGCCAGTTATGCTGCAAGCAAAAGGTTGGCAGTTGACAGTTGCACTATAAATTAATCACTCATAGCCTCTTCACAAAATGCTTAGCAGAAGATAACTTGCATTGTCTCTTCGCCAAGTGCTTTCACCAAGCATAAAAAATATGGACGTTTGTAAACCTCCTTTTGTACACATTCATATATGAGATATGAGACTGCTGAGTCGATCAGCCTATATCTTTGTGGAATTTCCAAATGAAGTATGGGAATTTCTTTACTATGTGCTTGTAACCCTTTGAACTTCGTCTTGTTGATCAGAAAGCTTGGAATCTTCAATCAAGTTCAGTAAAATAAATGAAGCCTCTGATAGCTTTCCCTCATACAGGTATTTGTCTAATTTTAGGGAGTACTCGAATGCTGCTTCGAAATCAATCTTAGTCAGATCGTCAGATATAATATTTCTCCATTCTTTTGATTTTCCTGTTTGACATAAGCCATGCAGCAAGGCACTAAAACATACAGAATCCATAAGAAACCCCTTCCTCAACATCTTAGTTTGCAACAACTGGGCAGTGTCAACCATTCCATGCTTACAAAGACAAACGATAATAGAATTATATGCAGCAATCACTTGACTCCATCCTGCTTATATCATCGTTGCAAAGAAATCCAAAATCAAGGACCTGTCATTTTCCTCATTTTTCTCGATAAGAAGTGTAGTGTTTGTAGTATTTGTTAAACCATTTATCAGGTAATGGAATGTAGTATCATTTGGAAGACAACTGTTCATCAGCATTAGCTCAAAAAAGGATGCTGCCTTTTCAGGTTTACCGGCCTTACTAAAACCACCAATAAGTATTGTATATGTGACAACATTAGGCTCCAAATTAAAAGATTGCATCGCTCTGAAAACTTTTTCAGCTCTGCTCATATCTGCTATCTTGCAGAATCCATTGATCAAGGAGGTGTAGGCAACTACATTTGGTTTGCATTTCTGTTTCATCATCTGTCCAAACATCTTGAGTGCACTATCTAAGTCATGCTGCTTTACATATCCATCTATAACTGTGGAGTAAGTGTATTCATCTACAGCGCGATTTGCAATTTTCATCTTATTTACATATGACACAGCATCAGTCATCTTTCCGCATTTACATAAACCCTTAATCATGACATTATATCCCACAACGCCAGGGTCTATACCCTTACTCGTTACGACTTCAAAAAGCTCTGTTGCCTTGTCAAGTTCATTGTTTCTAATAAACCCGTCTACCAAGGTGGTATAAACATATGCATCAGGTTGTACGTTTCGATCAAGCATTTCTGAAAGCAGTAGTTTGGCAGCAGGAAATCTTCCTTTCTTGCAGAGACCACTCATCAGAACATTGTAAATCTGAGCATCAGGAAATACACCCTTCTCCATCATTTTCTCTCGGACCATCAGTGCAACATCGATTTCCCCACCAGCTACACTTCCATGGATAAAAGCTCCATACGAAACCAAGTCCGGTTTATCTCCTGTGTCAGCAATCTTAAAAAGCATATCCGATGCCATTACATAATCCCCTTGTTTACAGTAAGCATGCATGAGGGGTGTATAACTAAACTTATTCGGCAACAATCTCCTTTCTTCCGCCCTCTCTATGAATTCTTCAGCTTCTTTAACCCTTCCACCTCTACATGAAAAGTTAATCAAAATATTGTAAGTCGTAATATCTGGCTCACAGCCCAACTCAGACATCCTTCTCATCATCTCGGCAGCTTCGTCCACCAAACCATACTTGTATTTCGCATCAATAATACTATTAAACACTTTTACATTCACATTCAATCTCATCACATTCATTTCATTCAAAAGCTGATCAACTACTTGAAACTTTCCCGCCTTACAAAACCCATCAATCAAAGCTCCATAAGTTTCTAACATCGGCAAAAAACCCTTCAATTTCAATTCCTCAAAAACTCTAGTAGCACATTTTAAATCATCCTTCTTACAATACCCATCAATAATCACATTATAAAACACTACATTCGGAACACAACCTTTCCCCCATCTATCATTAATCAACTTCCTACCTTCCTCAACCTTCCCAACATCACACAAAGCCTTCACCACAATCACGGTACTATAATTATCAACAACCACATCCAAACCATGATCACCACCCCTCTCAAGCATTTTATCATACAGTTCGCGGGCAACATCAACTTTCCCATTTTTCACCAAACAATTAAGCAAAGAATTATTAGCAACAACACATGGAAAACAATTATACAATTCACCAACCATATAAAAAATCTTCACTGCTTTATCAACAAACCCATATTCACCATAAACACAAATAACACTATTCAATGCTTCAAGTGTAGGTTTAAAGTTTCGATTTTTCATATCCTTCAACACAATTTCAATCTCCGAAAACACTTTATACTTAACCATAAGCTTGAGAAGTGAAGAATAAGCAACATTATTGAGAGGAGAAGAAAAGGGTAATGTAGAAGCCCAGTGAAAAAAGTATAAACCATGTTGAGGGTTGTGAATTCGATCAATGACGAAATGGGCTACATCGGAAACAATGATTTGGGATTCGGCGAAACGGGATTGGAGAGAATGGTGAGATTGGTTGGTTTTGAGGATTTGAATTACGTCGTGGATTAGGGTTTTGATGTGTGGAGGAAGAGAGGAAGATGATGAAGGTTTTGGGTGGTGATGAGGTTTGATGAGAGAAAGAATGGACTTTGACATTGGATTTTTCAAGGGATGAAATGGGTCATAGGGTTTTTATATGAAAGCAGAAAGTTGAAGAAGAAGTAGCATTCATTTTTCTCTTGTTCATTCTTTTGGTAGGAAAGAGCCATTGCCATGGAACCGATATAGTGAAGATGTTGAAATTTTATAATTTTTGGTGGTGGTTGGTTTCAAAGTTGACATCGTATATATTACGTATTATCTTTACCTAAGTTAAATACAAATGATTTGAAATGATGACAAAATTTCATAACTTAAACAGAAACTAATTTTGTTGACTCGTGTGTATTCAAAATGTTGATAAATATGGTATGGTTTACAAGATTTTGTTGAAGATTGAAGATGAGTTCGTCTCTCTTAAATTTTGCATTTTGCTCTACTTTGTAGGTAAAATGCCATGTTTATATGTCACTTGTAGAAACATCATTGCTAAATGCTACTCATAAGAATAATTTAAATGAAAAGTACTCCAACAATCAAATTAGTAAGAGAGTAAAAGTGAGAGGTATTGAAAGGATAAAAATTGTGTACCTTAACTTTATGGTGAAAGGTGTCTTTTATAGGCATTGATAAAGTGCCGTTGAGAGATTGGTGAGAAATTGTTATGATCGACGCTCCATCAAAGAAGAATTTTGACATCAATTAGGAGTTGTTGAAACGTTACAAAATAAAGGAATTCGATGATCTAGTTGTTTAGACAAGACAAAAGAGATTCAAGACTAATGGGTCAGATTCCTTTGTGATTGGACCTTTCTAGTGTTTGGACCATGTTTTGTCTTTTATGTTATGTTATGTTAGGTCAGTGTGTCTTTGAGCTCAATATGCAAAGAATTTTGGACATTTGATCGGTCTAGAACAATTGCCCCAATTCGTCATTCGACAGTTCAGAGTGGTAACTTTGTATGATGTAAATCCGAAGAAGGCGTGTTGAAATGAACTACAAAGATCTTTATTTGAGCCATATCAGGCAGTAAACGTATATACCTTAGACGTATGAGTTTCAAACTTTAGTTCAACACATTGTGATAGCTTAACTCATATCACTTAACCCAACTTGTTTAAATCACTCTTTGACAGTGACCATTCTTCGTCAAGAAATTTGTGGAGCAAACAAGCTGAACTCTCCTCTCTCAACTAAATTTTACTATATATTAAAGTAAAAGAACAAACTTCTGACCACTTATTTAAGAAGTATAATTTTTCTTAACATTTAAATCAATCTATTGTATGCTCTTCATACCTATTTTAAAAAATAAAATCATGTAAGAAAATATTTTTTATTGATTATATTTTTGGTCTGCCTTAATAATAATTACAAACGATGTTTTATATAGATTTAAATTATAAGTATATATTTGTGACTTTCAAATTTTATAAACTCAACAACTACTTGAGGTCTCTCTCCATGGTCTCAAAGCAGTTTCTCTCCATCACCAACCCCACACACCCTTTCCTTGGCCGACTCTTCCAAAGGTTCCCCAACCTCACCATCATTCGCTTTTATTGCTTCGTGCAATTCATTCATAATTCTTTGAAGGATTTTGTTGAAAGTCCTCAATTAAAAGTGAAGTATCTCCATTTGTCTAGCAATTATTGGTTAAGAAATAAACACATCAAAATGTTCGATTTTTCCCAATTTGCAATTACTTGATTTGAACTTTTGCTACATATCCATGGAAGGTAAAGGTATTTGTGAAGTTTTAAAGAAATGTTGTAAGATTAGTCTTTTGGAGTGAAGTTGTGTGGAATGAACTTTGAAGCTCCCAAACTAGAGGTGTTGAATTTGTCACAAACAAGAGTTGATGATAACACATTGTATGTGATCTCAAAGAGTTGTCCTAAGCTTTTGCAACTGGATCTTTAACATTGTCATTATGTTACCGATAAAGGCTTGAATCATGTGGTAGAAAACTGCACACAACTGAGAGAGCTCAATTTGAGATATTGTGATAATGTGCATCGTGATGTTCTTGCCTCAATGATACTTTCAAGGCCATCATTGAGAAAGTTAACAACTCCATATCGTTTTGATTTCAGTGACCAAGAGATGGAACTCTTATCGCATCAAGGATGCATTGTTTGCTAGTATTCTAAAATTGCTTCATTGTAGTTTGAACTCTTAATGTAAGATGTTTTTTTACTATAAATTTACTTCTATGAGATATTACTTTGTTTTAAATGTCAACTTACAATTGTGTATTTACTCATCAAATTGAGCTTGATAATTCCCAAGTAATCCAAGTGGTTGAGTGTTATATTATGCGCGGTTTTAAATTGTATTGTTTTTCATGACTTTTCCTTGTGTCATACTCATTGCAGCCTTCATTAGCAGCATGGGTTTTACTTTTACATACATAATTGTAGCACACTTTTCTCGTTTTTCTATAGTTCTTAGTCCTACCAACTTTGAAGAACCAATTTATGTTACTTCTTTTTGGAAAAAACTTACAATCGTTAACCTATATACTTTTTCTTCCTATGGATGCCGCTATTGCCAAGCTTTTTATGGATGCTGCTGTTATTGGCAGACTTCAATGTGTAGGTTTATAGGAGAGCATATATAATAGGGAGCTCATAGGTAATGAATTCTATTTTCATGAGTACTGTTTGGTGTGTTCTGAGTATTTTATTTAGGGGTGGCTTGCTGTGGTTGTGAGTTTGTTATGGAGAAATTAGTGGTGGTGTGTTGGCCGATTGGTTTTTGCATCACCTGCAGATATATTAGTATTACAAGAGTAGATTTAGTGTAGGTTGAATTCTGTATGGAGCTTTATGGTATTAGTTTTTGAGAACTCCTGTCCTTGTATTTGGTTTTGACAGTTTAGGTGTCCAGAACATGATAGTGTAGTCCCTTTGCAAATGTGCTGTTGGGATTTTTTGTGAATATCTTGTATTAGCGAAGGGGGATGTATGAACAAGGTCTTTTATGAATCAACGAGTCGAAATTTCAGAACAAAGGTTGCAAACTACCCTTTGCGTCCCTATCTATAATCGGTACTGCAGGGTCTTATTTTCTGTGGCCATACCGATGCATACGAGATTATCCATTTCGAGTTCTCTTACAAGATGGCATTGTGTTATGTTTTAGAACTTATTGTGTTTGGTTTTATCCTGCAAAATTCATTTTTTGTTTCCCAAGGAAGTTTCTCTTCTATTATATCTGCATTAGGAAAAACTTGAATATGTGCACTCCATTTAAAAATGCATTATATGTTATTGTGTATGAGATGGAAGCATCAACTTGTGTGCATGAGTCCCGATGAATTTGGTTTGCTTGTGGTGACTTGATTCTTGATTATTGGGGTCTCTCATTTTAGCTATTATGGACTATGAACTGAATTGAAACTTTGACACAGGGCAGGAATTCAAAATCCATTAGAAGACTTTGAAGGACCTAAAGGAAATTAAAGATGTAAATGCAACTTTGGTTTCGTTTTGTGGAATTGTGATTTGTGATGCAATAGGGAAATCTTGTTGATGTGGATGTCAAAGAGTTTGGCAGGCAGCTGCTAAAATCAGCATTGGTTGGATCTAACATTTTATGTTCGGTGCTTTTTATTTATGTATTTCAAACTCCCCTAGCTTGGTTATTGAATAAATTAACTTTCTGAAATCATATCCAAGCTTGTTATTCATTGTCCAGAACAATTTCTGGTAGCAGAGGGAAATAATTTTCTTGTATTAAACATGATATGCATGAGTCCAATTGTTCCAATGTCACTAGCATATAAAAAGTTGTTAGTATTAAACATAATATATCATATGTATAAATATTGAACTTTTTCTGTTTGTTCCAAGCTTGTTTTGCTAGGAGTCTTGTTTCTCTCTACTTGTTAGATCAAATATTTATCACATCAATATGCTAGTAAAAGATTTTTCCCGAATAATGCCCGGAATCAATCTTCAAATTCCTTAGCCAAGGACATGATTTGGAGTTTGTTTCTATATATGGTCTGCAAGCAATTCTCTAACACTACATAATCAGGCCATTTTGTTCCTTCCCAATATACTGATCCCACCCTATCAGTTTCTCGAGCGCCCTTTTCGGATTCTAAAATCTGAAATATTTCAATGTGTTTTTGAAGATTTTTATAGGGTGTTTATGTCGTTCAGATTTTATAATCCAAACTGTATAGGGTGCGAGAAACTCATAGGGTGGGAAAAGAAGCAGTCAAGTCATAGACCTCATCCACTTCAATAGTGAGCTAGAATGCTTGCTTCATAAAATTTCACAAACTGGATTGGACCTTGATTCGGAATAAAGTTACATCTCGCACTCTGATCCTAGGAGCCATAATATTGATCACTATCCGTTGTTACTCACGCTTCAAAATTCAATGAAGACTTTCTCTTTTAAGCACTTTAGCATGTGTATAATCATGTAGACTGTGTCTACTTAGTTAAAGAAACTTTGAATACTCCTATAATAGGTTGTCCTATGTTTATTTTATTGTTTTCAAAAAATGAAAGCCCTTAAAAAGGAATTCAGAACTTGGAAATATTAATACCTTTGGCGATACTAAGGTTAAGATTTTCTTTTTTGAGAGGATATTTAAGGTTAAGGTTGATAATTGGTTAAGGGAGTTAGTTTTTTTCCCCTTCAGATCAGGGGTTTTTAAAGGGAGAATTTTGACAGGAAAATTTAATCATATTGAAATAGTTTTGTATGTTACTAATTAATATAATTTAGTTATTTCAATTAAAAAATAAGTAAAACATGCTTCTTAACCCCATAAGTATACCATTGAAAAAAAAATTCCATACGTACACAAATGATAAAAATTTAAATTTGTAACCTTGGATAGACGAAACATTATCTTGTTTGTGATGCACTTTTATTTAGTTCAGTAACAATGTTGGTCTAGTTACTTTTGGAATCATTCCACATTTTGTTGTATAATTTGAGCATCAAAATACATATGGTTTATGTGACATCGCATACGTTTATCTTTACCTCTCTTACGATTTATTTTCTATAATTTACACACATTTTGACATCAGAATTTTGATAAAAAATAAAATAAAAATAATCTCAATCATCAATGAAGCTTAAGAAGCTCAACGTTCAACAAATGTGTTTGTTAACAAGGAAACATGTGGCATGTGGCACACAACCATTCAACTTTAATAAGTTCAGAGTAAACAAAACAGAGATTAATCATCGGATGAATGAAAAAAAAGCTGGACACCCTCAAATTAATTAAATGAATTTAAAATGCAAAGTTTTGCTTATAATAGTGACCAACCCATTGATGAAACTTTCTAAAAACTCAAAGGACTTCACTAAACGAAAAGCACTATGAATAGATATGGTGAGAAGAGTATAGTTTAAATGATAAGCAACTTTAATGATTTTCAAAACCAAGTATTGATAAGAATAACTATTCATACTCATAGGCTTTTCAGAGAGGAATCAAGAATGATAACATTTATTAAGAGGAATCAAGAATGAAGCTTCTCATATATCTTCTACGAAAAAGAATGCTAGAAAGACAAAATATTCTCGGAATCTTTTGCCAATAGGCATGTTCCTTACCACTCTAATACACCCAGCAACCTCACCCGTATTCTGTCAAAATTCTGGTCATATTTTCCTACCTGTGTAGCATTACTCTTTCTGTACATGCTCTTTATATGCGTAGTTGTTCAGTCAAAATTGTCCGCACTGTTAGCTGAGAGCTGAGGACTGTGAAAATAATCAACCGGAGCAATGTCCACACTGTGTACCTGACATTTCAGGTCTTCGAATAATCACAAAATCGGAGCTCAATTTTGTGCCTTCCAATGCAATAATGCTCTCTCCTTTCCCATTCATTTGTCCCTCTCATACACCCTTCACAATAGTATTCATAGCAGTAAGCCGATGCAACTTCTCCAATACACTTCAACCAAACATAAACAATAATGGGATACCTTCAAACTGATTGAGCATTCAGCTACTGCCCAGCTTCAACCCAAAGCTGACGCGTAAGAAATGAAATGCATGTTCAAAAGCAATAACCCATCTCCGTAAAAACCTGTTCCCTCAACAAGTACTTCACTGAACCATGTGCATACAGTATACAGTGCTAAAAGACGCTCTCCAGACAGCATCAGAACCTGAATAAGAGTGCTCACTGTACATCAAGAAATTAGACATCTACTCTCCACTCCACAAAGTCCGGATTGCAAATCAAAATACTTCCAGAAATTTCCAGATCATCTCAAGAATACTTTTTCCTTTTTCACTTCAATGACAAGGAATCTGGGGTCAGTTCTAATTTAACTTCATATTCTATCAAGTCAGAAAACACCAATCCTAAAATTTATACATCATCCAACAACTAATTTAGAATTATAATTATTCATATCAAAGGGTTTGAACATATGGGTGACATATCTAGAATAAGATAACATAAAAGAACATGAAACCAGCCGACACATTGATAACAAAAATGTGATTTGTATGAAGAAAATGAATAACAATGTTTCAAAGGTTTATATCTGATCATTAATATCCAAAAGTACCAAGCTTGTTAAAAATGAGTATTGTGTTCACCACCATGATTCTGAAATCATTTACTATACCTATACCATAAGTATCTTAAGTATTGGCATTCATATAATGACATTTATTCAGCATATGCATACATAAAAAAGGAAGTGATTTTACAAGATATGTAAGGGCCTCGAACACCAGAAATCCACCCCAAAATTTTTCTATCATTGCAAATGTAATGAATATTTGATTTGATTATCCATTAATAATTAATAAATCACCCCACAGAAATACTTTCTTCAATAAAAAACAGAACAGAATAGAATGTACATATGCATCTAGAACATTCATGACCATGCAAGATTTGCCTGCAATGGAAGTAATAATAAAAGAAAAACGCTCAATGTGTGTGGCAGAGGGAAGGAATGTTTAAGGGAGGAGTGCTTCAAAACTTACAAGAGTTTATAGGGTATTTGCCTTCTGAAATACCATCTTGGTCGAAATATTATTCAGGGAGGTACAATGAGCAAACTGAGTTGAAATAACTAGTGTTCGACAGCTTGTATAAATGAGATGCCGTCAAATTTTCCGGCTTGTTACTTAAATATTCAAGATGTACAAATGAATAGAATACAAAGAATATGAGATCCATTTGGACCGCTGCGCTGCCAAATTCAGAGTTTCCCGATTCCACTAACGTTAGTTCCCAGACAATATAGACTGCATTGAAGCCAAATAATTGGAAGAGAAGGGAGGTTTTCTGCTCTCAGCCAACTCAACAATCACCTTTGCTTTATTAATCTTCCCAGATTTCTTTAGGCCTTCCAGCAACATAAAGATGGTATCCACATTCGGAAACCAATTTTTCCGCATACTATCTTTGCATAAAGTGTATGCCTGACTAAAATCACCTCTCTTACACAAATTATGAATCATGGTCTGATAAATATTAGCACTAATCTTATAACCCTTATCGTGCAATGCGGAATAAACCCTCATCGCCATCTCAGGATAACCCGCCCGAAAAAAACCCTTGATAACCAAAACTAAGGTAACCTCGTCAGGCGTAACCCCAATTCTCTGCATCAAAGCCATCAATTTATTGGCATCCCAAACTCGCCTAACCGTAACCAAAAACTGAATCCGAACGTTAAACGTATGAAGATTCGGCTTAACACCCTTCAAAACCATCTTGTTCCATAATCCATTACCAATCTCCCACCTCTTACTATCATAAAATGCCGACATAAGAGTCGTATAAGTAACAACATCAGGCTTAACACCCTTATTGTTCTCACAATACAACATAAACAAATAAGCCTCTTTCAGCTTTTCAGCTTCACAAAAAGCCTTAACAGCAATATTAACCGAATAAACATCTAACCTAATATCAAATCTTCTAGGAACCTCGTCTAAAAACCTCAAAATTTCATAAAAATCTCGACTTTTCGCCAAAACATTAAGCGTAGCATTAAAAGATTTAACAGTTCTAACACATTTAAAATCACCCATTTGATAAAAAGTGTTCAAAGCATGTTGAATCATACCAGCTTTTCCATACAATGTAATAATTCTTACAACAAACCCTTCACGGCGCGATTGCGGTAACTTCTTCTGCTGTTCGAGTAATTGTTCAATGTAATCGAATCGTTTAGCACCGGCGAGACGCGAAACGGTGTCGTAAAAGGCGAAGCGATTTTCAACGACGATGGGATTGGTGGCATTGGATTTGAAGATGTAGAAGAGTTTATGTGGGTCCCACTCCGATTTGAGAAGTTCAAGAGCGGGTTTTGAAGGTTTTAGGGTTTTAATGGCGGTGGAAGAAGGTGCGAAAATTTTCAAGAGAGTGCGAGTGGATCGCAGAGAGGTAATTAGCATTATCAGGGAAAGAGTGAGAAGATCATGCTCGAATTCTTCGACAATGGTGAAGAACATTGGAATTAGGGTTTAGGAGCAATGAACCACGCCACCATGAGATTCAATGGGGTTTTTCCCCCAATTTCTCATCCATGGATTTTTCTATTAAATTACTATTATGACCCATCGACCAAACCAACCAACAAGACAGTGACACTAGATATATTCAATTTTTTTGGTTTAATATATTTTACCTCTATCATATTAACGATATTAACAATTATTGGTTTATTTTATGTAAAAAAAATTGTTTAGATTTCAACCTTACGATTTAAAGTTTTTTTAGCTTTGTAATTTTGTGAAATCAAATAACAAATTTAAGGTATTTTTGTCTTCTGTAATTTAAGAGAATTTCGGTTTATCCCCTGCTATATTATTGATTTTATAGCGTCAAAATTCATAAAAGTCCAAAACCAAAGAATCTTCGAATTATAAGGTTGGAATCTAAACAAATTTTTTTAAAATATGTAAATCAGAAATCGTTAATATTACAGGAGGATAAACATTTATTAACTTTTTTTTTTGTTAAGATATTCAACCTTTTACTAAACCACTTATAAAACTAAGTTTGTTTTAAAAAAAACAAATAAAACTAAGTTTTTCTTTTATTAAGCAAATGATTGGTTTAAGAGCTCCAACGAATTTTGATTTTTGGGTGGGGGGTTAACACTACAAAAATATTATGAATACATTTTTTTTTAACATTATCTCTAACCTTTAGTCCTTCATATAATGAAACCTAAAAAATTCATTTATCATGTTCATTGAATAACTAAGGTATATGATATACATAGTAGACAAATACATCAGTTATTCAATAAATATATATTATACATAAAATACTCAATTATCATAACTTTTATTTTCTCTTATATCTGGGACATGTGTGAGTATCTAGTACAACTCTTATTTTATTAGTTACACCAATCAAACTCAATATTTTATGATAATAATTGCAATGCCTTTAGTGCGTAAGCATGAATGTACTTATTTTAATTATGTTTGAGTAAGATCTACGGTTCAAATATAAACATTGAATCTTTATCTCATACAACCTTGAATGACATTCCATGTATAACTGAGATGTTAGGGAGTCTAGGGGAACACTGAGAGCAACAACAAGACGATGCTTCAGAACTATAAGAGGGATACACCACATATCCATTAAAAACCTTGAGTAATTAGATACATGGATA
>Ga0099826_10002011_pt1 | contig 12811 bp, 3 predicted proteins | sample Mtrugardesep15_FD_76830 | JGI IMG/M metagenome (GOLD analysis project Ga0099826, IMG submission 76830) | Root nodule microbial communities of legume samples collected from California, USA - M. trunc garden sep15 | ecosystem: Host-associated > Plants > Roots > Nodule | place: USA: California...
ACTATTTGTTTTCGAAGTATGTTAGATTATTATTTTTTTGCTAGATTATTAGAAATAAAAAAAAAATTATTGAGGGAGTAAAGTGTATATTTTAACATAGGAGGAGAGGGGAATGTAATTTATACTTCTCTTAAGGGAGGCGATTGAAATGTTTTCTAATATGTTTTGAATAAGAGGAGAGGGGAATGTATATATTAACATAAGAGGGGAGGAGAGTGTAATTCAAATATCTTTGAAGAAAAAGGAGTGTAATTTACTCTTATTATTATTTCCCGTAGCTTGTTTCCTTTTAGGTCTGTTTAGGGTTGTGGTTATACTCATTTAGAGTGTTGTTTGTACTTTGTATTAGTTACATTCTATTGAGGTGGAGCATATCTAGGGTCACGGTGGCATCTATATTCAATCCGATGGAGAGCATTTTGGATTCCTTCCAAAAAAAAATATTAGTGTTCTTCCCGCTGCTATTGAGATGATATTTTGATCCTTTTGAAGTATAACAAAATTTTACAAAAAAGAGATAATGTTGTTCATGCCTTGTAATTTGCTAGACTTACAAAGGAAGATTTTGTCTCCATTGTGTAGGAACAAGAGTAGATTTCTTACCTTTTTCATGGTCGGATGGAGATCAGAGTTTCATATGGAAATTCTTTTAGTCTTTAGCATTTATTTGAGAGTATCAAGGATCAGATTGATTTGATAGTGAATGACATGATTTAAGACCAATTCCTCAAAAAATAAAAGGACCAACTTGCTTTTTAATGAATAATTCAAAGATCGATTTGACAGTGAAATTTTTTTAATGATTTTTGTGTAAAAAAAATTTGAAATTTTTTTCTATTAAATTCATCCTTGTACGCGTGGAAGCTGAATAGGAACTTCACATCAGCGCTTAACATGACACATCAGCGCTTAACATGACACATCAGCAATGCTAACGGAAGACTTGACGGAAGGACTAAACTAATTGACATTTATAAAATTCAGGGACATATTGGCTATTTCAAAAAATTGATGGATGAAATTGATCGATGTATATAAGTTCAGGGATGAAAAAGCATATTCAGTCAATAATATATTCATCATTTTCGTGGAAGAATCATGGTGGAACCAGGTTCATGAACATTCCATATACATGTATTATTACAATTACAACCGTAGGCTGCCGAGGCAAAAACATCTATGGGACGAGGACTCCAAACAGAGGAAGGAATTGCGACGGCCGGGGCTGTAATCGGAGAAATGAATTTTGCGGGTGTGTTCATGGAAGTACAATTGGTTATGACAGTATATTTTTTTAGCCAAGACATATTTCTTATTTTGGTGGAGATTAGCCTGAAAGATCTGACAGAACTGTCGGCTACAGTGACAACTGTAACAAAAATTTGAGATTCGAACCACACAATAAAATTTGTAATCGAGAGAGTGAGGTTCGACGATGTGAACAAATGGGGAAGAAGTGGTTAAAAAAAGAAAACAAAAGTGAGGAAACTAGAATAAAAACAATCAAGGGTTCGATTGTCTAAGTTTTTTTAGGAAAAAAATCTATTTATCTGTTTTTTATAAAAAAAAAATCACTATTGTTATTTTTAGGTGTCCATTTATGATTTTTAGAAATACCATTTTATAAAAAATAAAATCTATTTTGACTCTAAAATGAAAAGCTATTAGAATTAACTTTTTTCAAAATCTATTTAAAAAAAATAAGGAGTCAACACATGGACTAATTTTTGTTTTTAAAAAGTGATATTTTAGGTAGTAAACAAACGCAAATAGTTTCATTTTTTTTTTGTTATAAAATCTCTTTTAAAAAATCTCTTTCTAACACAAAACCTATTTTTTAAAAGATAAAACAAATGTAAACAATCAATTTTGAATGACTTACTTACCCATCAACTGCACTTGTTTTAAAATAGAGAAAATGGGTCTATTTGACTAAAGTAAAATGTATAAGTTGTTAAAATAGACCTTCATAAGCAAATACCTATTGTAGTAGGAAGTAGAGTTGGAGATGATTCGAGCCGAGTCAAACTCATATGAAATCGACCTGATAAGAATTAGTTCAACTCAAAACTCGGTTTAAGTTCAACACAAACTCTTTTTTAACATCGAGTTTGACTCATTTAAAGTTTACAAATAGTTTAGTTTAATTCGTTAGATTCAGATTATTTGCTCAAGTCACATAACTCAAAAGTAATTTTTTCTTCTTAAAAACAACCATTTTTTTCTATGCTACATTACCATTGGAATTCAAGAATCACAAAAAACTTATCTAAATTATACTCATCAATCAATATAGGAACACTACAAGAAGAGAGATAAACTAAGAAAAGTAAAATTGATTAAAAACAAATATCTCTGTCTTTGGAGATAAGGAGAGCAATGAATTTTTACTTTTTTTGGAGACTTAGATGGAAGAATGAATTTGATTAGAAAATTGAATATATCTGTAAAAAATGAAAATGTTAACGAGTGTATTTGGACGCTCTTTAAGTATTTTAAATGATAAATTTTTAATAAAAAAATTGTATATTAAATGTATTGAAAATTATAGTAGTTAATTTTTTTAAAAAATAGTTACTAAATTTGATATGTTTAAAGAGTTACTTTAGAGGCACTCATTAAGAATATCCATAAAAACCGTAGGAAATGGAAAAGGTAACTTCGAGTCTTTTCGGTATGAATAAGGGGGGCAGAGCACGCGTTTCCTACAAAGATCATTTACACACCTCTTGTTATTCCTTAGCTTAAAAACGGAAAGTGGACTCCTCAATCATGGTAATTTTCACTCGTTATAACGTGGAATAATTTGTCCTAGGAAATGGAAAAGCTTGACTTGGGGTCTTCTTTATTTTGGTTACGACTTGGGGTCTTCTCAACATGAATAAAAAGAAAAAAAAAAGGGAAAGGTGAAGTCACTATTTGCTTCCATGCTGGCTTGATTGTCGTTCATATTTTAAAATTACTAAACTTTGGAATAATATCTTACATTGGATTCGTTAAAAAAAAATTATATTAGATGAAAATTTTCATATTTTGATTTTTTTTTAATGATTGTATTTCAAATCTTAAACATTTATGTTCAAACTCAATTGTGGAGTGATAGAATTGAATTGACAAGTGTACCAAATCGCAACAAGTCAATTGACAAGTGTATCAAATCGCAACAAGTAATAAAGTAGTAATCGTCAAACTTAGTCATTAGCGAAATTTATTAAAGTAAAACCAATAAAGAGTTTAATTGGTTTGCTAGTTTTTAATTGTCTTGCTTAGTTGTTTAATGACAATTAGGGTATCCTTGGATCTTTTATACATTCTTTATTGAATTAACTCGGTTCAATATTAACTAGACTTTTTTACCTATGCTATCTAAGGGTGTAAGTGGTTCGGACAAAACCAATGAAACCGAAAATTCAAACTTAACCAAACCGGAAAAGTATCTGATCTTGTTTGATTCGGTTCAAAACCAAACCAAACCAACCTAAACCGATCTAGTTTGGTTCGATTTTCAGTTTTTAATTTTGAGATCCAAAAAACCGATGAACCGAACTGATGTTAACCTCACTCTTCATTTCAGTAATATTATACATCCTCACACACACTTATGATTAATCTCAAAATTAAGTCCAACATAAAATATTTCTTAATTCATTCGCTTTCTCTCATCATCTCATCTCATCTCATCACTCGCACTCTATTTTGTTTCTACTAAAAAAACACTAGCTGTCAGTCACTCATAACCCATTGTTCCTCACTGCCGCTGGAATCGTCCATCTTTTGTTGGTTTTTTCATGTTAGATATACAAAGTAGTTTGAAAAACATAGAACATGGAAAACAAAATTCTATGAAATATTTGAGTATGTGAAAATATAGATTTTTTAATTGTATTTTCAAACAAACCGATCAACCGAACCGAACCGATCCAAACCAACCCAAACCGAATAAGATTTCATTGGTTCAAACATTTTTTTGACAAAAAACCAATCCAAACCGAACTTTTACACCCCTAATGCTATCACACAGGTTAGTTAGAGATGAACACTTTAATGTTTTTTAACAATCGATATTTAATTTGTTGTTAACATATTATGCTATATCATATGACCTTTACATTGATAAAATATAATATGTGACGGAATAAATTCATCACAACATTTATTGTAGTAATGAAAATTTATACATTTTAGTGATTAATAAAGAAAATCATCACATATTTTTTGTACACTATCATTAATTCCAATAAAAAAATTGCAACAAAATGTCCAAATATTCCTTTTAAGTGGATAAACCAACCTAATATCAACGATAAAGTTGATCAATCTTTCAATTACTGCCACACATCAACATGTTATAGGGTTTATTCTAACTACAACTCATTAACTTCATTTCATATCTTACGAAATATCAGACAAAATTTAAGGCCATCTTATTTCATACAATTGCTAAATACAGCACTAATAAATTAATAATGCAAGGTAAGCTCAAAATAATTGTCAAAAACACTGCAAAGTTTCCATCAAACTACATCTAAAAAGTCCATCTCGTCGTAAAACTTTATGTACAACATCTTCACCATGTTAATTATAAAAGAAAATGGAGAACGCGGTCCTTCAAAATTATAGTTGTATAAATTTTAGAGATGGGTAATCTTTTTTAGGGTAGTTTTAACTTGTGCCATTAGGGCGCATCCTTTATATTCTTTATATATAATCCTAACAAACATGCAAACCCTAATTCTATAACCTAAACTTAAAAAAAATGGCTGCAAAAAATTGAAATTTGAATCCCACATTTTCATTATAAGTTAATGCATTGGAAAACCATGACAATTACTATGCACACTACTCAATACGTGACTTAAGGGCTAGGATTAAATCTTATGTAAAAGTCTGAATAACAAAACACAACACACGCGTTTCCTCTTTCCCATAAGAAGCTCACACGTTTTTTCTTCTTTCTCTTATCATCATCACCACCGCCAACCCTCTTTCTCCATCCATCGGCGGCAACCAAGCATCTCACCATCTCCTTTTCACACTCCACCCAAACAAACTCCTTCACCGCCTCCTCGTCATCCAAAACTGCTTCAGCTTCTTCACACCACCTACCAACGTTCAAACGGTACTCCTATCGCCGATCTTCCAAACCACCGGCGGCGCCACCAACGACAACCTTTCCAGTCCTTCAGATGGATTAACGATTCTCAACCGTCCTTCACCATTAGCGATTTCTGATTCTCACCCCAATCTTCTAATTCTCCTCCATTACTGAGTCCAAAAGGTTCGATTTCTCTGCAACAGGTTTTTCTTTTTCTCATTCTACTACTATTCCTTTACGATGATGGGACGAAAAATTCTTCTGCTTTTTGATCTCGTTCAAATTCGATGTGTTAGGTAAATACCAATATGAATACATGTACACTGTCTCTCATCTTTCTTTAGATTCCATCATAGGTTGAATATTAGGTGCAACAATTCTTAAATTACTTTTCACAATTATACCTTATATTCTGCAAAGCAGTACCTTGCGTGCCCTTCAATTTCTTTTTTCTATTTCCATTATTGACTAATCTCTTTCATTATGATTTGAATAAGGTATTAATCGCTTTTTGATTGTTACTCCCTCCGTTTCATAATACTTGTCAATTTTAAAGAATAATTTTGTTTCAAAATATTTGTCACTTTCAAGTTTCAATGCAACGTTAATTATTGTCTTGTCAATAATATCCTTACATATTTATTGCAGAGAGAGAAAAAATAGAATGAAATAATAAATGGTTAAGAGTATTATAGAAAACACACACATAATTTCATAAAAAATAACAAAATTTATTTGGTTTCTTGGTTACTGCAATTTCTCTAAAATGAACATGTATTTTGAAACAGAGGAAGTATATGACATTATTTAGGAAAATGGAATAATGTAATAATTTTTGTAAATTTTGATTTTTCGATTAATTAGCTCGCTGAGAGAGGTGGTTTTTGATTCAAAATGTGTTTGGTTATGTGCTGAAATTTTTTGATTTTGAGTGAATTGATTCATGGTTAAAATTTGAGTTGAAAATAAATTGGGTTATTCTACCCTTTTGCGAGTATGTTTATTACTAGCTTTCCATAGGTATGGGTTTTCGATTTCTCTATAATATTTCGTGTTTTCAATTGATACGTAGGTTTGTTTTACAATGTACAGATCTTTGTTGATAGAAATGTGGACATTGGGTTTGCAGGTATGTTCATTTCACTTTCATATATGGATCTGCACATTTGTTTTGAAGGATCAATGAAATTAACTAAGTTGTTGGTTTTATAAAAAAAATAAAAATAATTGTAGGTTTTAGAAATTATAGATAGATAATATTGTATATATCTGTTTTTAAAAATATATATGACCCGTGCGGCAGCACGGGTAGACGATCTAATGTTAAGAAACTCAAAAGAAAAAAATTCTAAAATTTTGTGCATTCAATTCATTAAAAGATTAAACATTAAAAATAATGCATGCATTTCAATAAATTCTAATTTTGATTTATTAACTTGTGCCTTAATAAATAAGTAACATTGTCTTCTTCAACATCATAGTTGGAAAGTGGATTGGTATTGAGATACCTCATTTTCAATTCAGCTATTCCTGTATGTATAAAAATTATGAAAAAGGAACGGTATTCAAGTATAAAAATATTAGATTTTTTTTTAAAATTAATCATGAGGTAAGGGAAACTTCATAACCATACCTATATGTGTACACCATTCATGAACTCAAATGCTGCGGTGTATCCACCATTCATCATATCCATATTAATTTATCAAATGTGGCCATTGTTAGTACACTCATATTTTAATTAGCAAATAAAAACCAAAACTATCATGCAAAGTATTATAGCAAACGACGTAAAAGGAGGGGAAAATTATACTTGGACTTGGACACAAAATAAGTGTAAAAGATAAATTAGGCAAAGAGCTATTATCATTATACATAACTATTATGTAAAATGAAATTAAAATCAAATGAGATAGAGAATTTACTATCATGAAATATAAATTACTTGTCTCAATTCAAATCTTAAGTTGCCCATATTTTTTGTTTTCATTGTTAGCATAACAAAGAATAGTTGTTGGTTGGACATGTAATCCCTAAACACATAAAAATATATGAGTATGTAATATAACAAAACTTAAAAAAGAATTCCACAATAGTTTCAAGAAATGGGAAAAAAAGGAGGGACAAATAAAAAATTTACTTGAGCTAATAGATAAGGAAAGACCCCAAAAAATGAGGGGGAAAACAGAACCATTCAAGCATCAATGAGGACTCACGCATTGAAGTTCTCCAAGTTACTATAAAAATGGGAAATAAAAGAAATGAGTAGTTGCGAAACAAAATCTTTGAACACAAAACAAAACCAATTGAGAAGGCAACAATGATGAGATTACATATAGGATGGGTCTTGAAACATATATCATAATTCTTAGACTCTTAATAAACTCTAAACGGACATAATTTCCTACAATGGCGTATAATCAACGAAGAAGCCTTTTGTCAAAAAAAAATCAACGAAGAAGCCTAACAAAAAAAAATTGTTATTAGAATAAAAAATAAACTTAATACCAACCCCAAATAAGAGAAATATAAATAACAAAAGCTTAATTGAAGCTAGTATAACTATGATTAGGATTTAGGACTATCGGTCTAAAGATCTTTTGAAAGGAAAATGACATTATGAGAGCCATGAGTATTAAATGAGACAAATGGCACATTAATTGCCCTCCTCATATCAAACATGATCTTGTTTGTGGGTCCGTTTAGTTTGCACCCATGGAAGTAGAGGTCTAACTTGGACCACAATTTCTCACCATTAGATTCATCTGTGCATGATACACCACCTGCACTTGATTGTTTTCCCTTTTCTCTTCCGGTTTTCTCCACCAGGAACCCATACACCAACCACCATCTCTCTCACTTCACAATACAAGCTAGCGACCCTAAACCTTCCTCCGTCGTGTTTCGAGTTCCGACCACCGCATTATTGCTTGCGAGAAATTGATGAGTGATGATACAGAATAAGAAAAAGAGCGAATATGCAAGTTTATAAAGGGTTAGTTATCATTTCTATATTAAAAAAAAAATCATATTGCTTCACTTAATTAACAACAATCATCAACATGATTTCCAAGATAGTTTATTGCTACAATTTTACCTCACACCTATAATTTATTTAAGAAACTGTAAATATAGGGGCACTTTCTCTTTTCAATTCTGCAATTGAAATAGTTTTAACGGTTTGATTAATTTGGTTCCTAGTTGATGAGTGAGAAAGCAATGAACTCACAAACCTTAGGAGTTTCTTCACTTCCACTATTTTTTTTACACATTTCTCGTCTTTCTTTGAAGTCTACGATATATTTTGTCCTTACACACATATTGTAGAGTAAGAGGAGAAAGAACAAGTGTGTGTATTATGAGCAAAAAAGAATTTGCAAGTAAAGTCATCTTAATTAGTCAACTTCTCTATCAAATTACCATGGTCTACCAAGTAAAAGGTGATCATCTTTTCATTGCTACAACATCACATAAAATTTCATCTTGATATTTATGAAATGCTAAATTTAACCATCACTTATTTATCAACAATAATATCGTAATTATATCTTAACCATTGAAGTCTATAGTGTATAGGATATGAAGTAGTACAAAGATTAGTTTTGTAACTAGCCTTGCACTAGATACATTAGTGCAACTCCCACTATCAGTTATCAAAGAACACAATTTTCCTTGAACTAGACACCTAATGTGAATTTTTTTTTTTGGTGAGGAGTCCTCATCTTTCATGTAAATTTTACACCACAAGAACATTCACTTGGCGTGGTTAGTCCTCACTTTCCCTCTTCACCAAAAAAATGCAATACGTAATTGGAAATTATAATTGACCAAAGAACTTTCACTTGGAGTGGTTAGTCCTCAAGTTTTTTGTGATAATTTATAATTGCCAAAAAAAACTTGACCAAAAAATAAATTTTGTCACAAAAAAAATCTTGGTAATTATAATTTTTTCACACGAAATTTTTCTTATATTTTTTACACTCTTTTAACTAAATTATTTTCGGTCACACTTTCTACTTTTTCACTCATTTCTTTTTATTTTGATATTTATCTTTTGCTTTTGGATGCCTCCACAAGCAATAACTTTGGCCTTTGATTAATTGTAGATTTCAAACCCCACATGTGAAAAAGGATAAAGAATAAAGACCCTTTTGGAAGTCTCCACTATATATATATGTAGAGTTGCTTAATCTTCACTCCACATTTTCTAAAAAATTACATATATATTATTTCAAAAGCGTACTTTTAGACAATACTTGTTAAAAAAATACATTTTTAGACAACAAAAAAAAAAAACCATTTCTTTTTCTTTCTCTATGTAACAGGTGAAGTTATGTTGGAGCATGGAAAAAGTTTCTTCTCATACATACTTGTATACAAGAAAGTAAACAACAAAAGTGAAGAAGCAAAAGAAATTTAGAGAAAAAACTATACACATGTGGTGGTATGGTGAATAGTATTAGACGTGTTGGAACGAAAGAGATGGCATCTCCCCCGTGACACTAGCAAGATGCGTTTCCATCTTCTATTTTGTTTTATGCACTCACCCTTAGGTACAAGTTTGCTTAACTAGGCAAAACGACAAGTTCAAATCTAAAATAAATTTGACCCTTTTTCTTTCCCCATTATGATTTACCCATAACTAGGGCTATTTTGTTGTGGCCGGTGTGTTTGGTAGATATATCTAGATTTTAAGGGTGACGTTTGAAGGAGATTTAAGTTATGCTATTTCAATTAATTAATCAGCTCACCCCATAAAATGGTTAATTAACTACATGAATTATTTGATACACATTAAAAGACATTGTGTCGAATATTTAAATAATATTGAACATAATGCTACCCACATAATTTGATCGGGTATCCAATAAATCAATGTCATGTCTTATTTTCATATTAATTTATTTTAAAATAAATTCAAATAAACAATTTTTTTTTAGAGGGTACCCGTACCTAACCAAACTCCAATATACTTAAGAAATAAGAATTCACCTTAAATAATTCAATGATTTAATAAGTATTTACTAAAAGCATCTTTAATGGGAAAATCTTCACATATTACTTGAAAATAAGCATAAACCTCTGATCAGGACTTTCAAGAAGCAAGAAAAAAAATGGTGTATTGGTAAGCAGTTGAGCCTTTCAGCTCTTAGGTGTTTTTCATATTTGAGTTGTGATTGTGGTTTTTTTTTTTCCGGTGTTCTTCTAGGAGTAATCATTTTGTTCTCTTTATGGAGTTTGTGAATTCTCGTAGGCGTTTTTGCATAACTTTTGTACCTTCTTCTGATCTATCCTTTTGGTTGGACCGTATCAATAAACTCCTAGCTTATTATCCAAGAAAAGAGTCCCTCATCATTATTTGCCATTTGAGTTTGATGATATATATATATATGACACGATTGGTTCCTTAAATTTAAATAATGCCTCTTATATTGTCTTCACTTGTTCAAAATATCTCTCATGCAATACATGATTCTAATCACACTCTTTCGTGTTCGTAACTAACATCTCGAGTGTGTCTTAAGTAGAATGATAACGGAAATTTTAATAGCATAAGACACAATATAGTTTGGATAAACTTTGATACTATATTAGATTTTTATATTGAGTCGAACTCAACCTTATAAAATTAGTTTACGAGATGAGAATTAACTTCACTTATAATCATATGTTTAAATCATCTTTCATCTTAAACTCTTAACAAATCTCAACTCCTTACTAAACACAGCACCTCTTCCCATGTGTGAGTATCTTCCAGAAAAGGAAAATGGCTAGAGTAAACCTGGTCTAGTGAAGAGGATTATTTTTTAAACTTTCAATTTTTACCTAGAGGATAATGTGTTTCAGAAATTGGTCCCTCTATTTTAGTCAAACTGCAATTTTAGTTTTCTTATTTTTAATTGCGCAATTTTAATCCACTATTTCAGAAATTTCGAACAAATCATGATTTCGACAATTCAATCTGATGACGTGTCAATAAATTATAGGGATTCAAATTGACCTTGTAATCTATGTGAAGTCTAAAATAGGACTATGTGATAAAAAAAAACACAGATTATACCCTTGTAATTTGAGATTCTTCCTATTTTTGACCTCTTATTTTTTACTAAAAATATAAAGCCTAGAAAAAGAAATCTAGAGGTTGAATTTTTTCATGATCTTTTGTATGCATGTTTATGACTTTAAAATATGAGTTTTCACATAAATTACAATTTTCCGACAAGGGAAGGATTTATTATTAATATTTAAAGAGCTAAAATAAAAAATAAAAACAAAGCAAGATAAATACCGGCCTAGAAATCAAATTTTGACGGGATTTGCAAAGTTTTGTTGCATTTCGACTACTCCTCAATTTATTTTAATTTTACAACCAAAACATGCAAAATAGAAATTTTGTTTTGAATAAACATATACTCAAACATCAAATTTATTTCCATAGTTTTGTATACATGGATAGAACATCATAAGAATCTTCAACACTAAATTTTATAGTTTTTAAACAAGGGAGAAATTAATTATGAATTGTTTAAAAAATTCATAATTATCAAAAATAAAAATTTCCACTTAATTATTTCATCGTTTAAAAACCCCAAAATTTAATGATGGGTGTTCTTATGATGTTAGAGAAAGGGGTGGAATCTGTGTTTAAAAACTTCAAGATTCTTCCCTCTAATTTGAAGATATTAGGGGGGTAGAATCTGTATTTTTTTATTACATGGTTATTTTTCAAACTACATGCATATTACATGCTCAATCTGAATAATTAACCCTAAATTATGTGAACATTGGTTCCTGCTACCAAACTCCTTTCTGCTGCAGCACAAAAGAATGTGCAAATTTTTTCCAAATTTTTGGGAGATGAGGTAGAAGTGGGTGACCATGACAAGAGACAGGAGGTGGAAGAGGACATTGTTGAAGCCATTGTATCATACTTTGAGGCAACACAATCCAAACCTATCTGAGAGCACTAAGGCAGAGAAAAAGAAGAAGAAGCATGTGAACATAATGAAGCTTGATAGCTTTAACTTAGCTGGAATGAGGACCCATGCCCAAAAGGGTACCTCCAAAGTTACATTGGCAGCTACATAATAGTTGGTTTAATTGCAAAAGCATAGTGAGAAATTTCAATCATTTTGTACCAACTTTCATAGAGAGGGTAGTCTTGTAGAAGTTCTTACGATCAACAATGATCATAATCTGTCTGACTTTTATTTTCAATGGTGGACTAAGCCACCTCCCCTTTCATAGGAACTTTTCTTTCTAGAGGCATATATGAATTTTCTTTTCATAGATTCTCCACTTTGTGACTCTATTGTATTGGTTCAGGCATCTCCTGTCTTTTATATTTTAGTGCTTTGATAGAAAAAACCACAAGTGATTTGACATGAAAACGAATAGTCAAATTACTTAGAGTCTTAAAAAAATTGGGTGTTAAACTGAGTCGTGATCAAGCGCACAAAGTCAAAAAAATATCAATTAAAATGATGCAAGGGAATGATAGTGAACAATTTATTTTCACATCATCAAATTGAATGATCAAAATCATGGTTTCATCAAGTTTCTGAAATAGTGGGTCAAAATTGTAGTTTGTAAAATATGATGACTAAAACTAGATTTATGCCTAAAAAATATCAATACATAAGCAAGAAAAAGACGACATCATTATCCTTCAACAAAAAATTTGAGAATTCAAAGTATATCGTGGTGTGTGTCTCT
>Ga0099826_10002012_pt1 | contig 12810 bp, 13 predicted proteins | sample Mtrugardesep15_FD_76830 | JGI IMG/M metagenome (GOLD analysis project Ga0099826, IMG submission 76830) | Root nodule microbial communities of legume samples collected from California, USA - M. trunc garden sep15 | ecosystem: Host-associated > Plants > Roots > Nodule | place: USA: California...
CCTCCGCGCGCAACTGCGGAGACTAATCCCTCGAGCATTGTGGGACCCAAATGGGCGGCAAACTCTCTCTAAGAGTTTTAACGCTGCTGCATGCCCAAGGCTGGATTTGAACTCATGACCTTGGTTAAGCTAGAAGATACGTGTTCCATCTCATCTAAGCACTCTTGGGTAAATGTTGCATTGGTATTGTAAAATGACAATTATTTTGAGAAAATGCAAAAAGCTAAAAAGACAATAATTGTGAGACGGAGAGAGTAAAGTAGAACACAAGAGAAAAAAATTAAACGATGCATTCCTTAATTGCAAAGTTCATGTCGGTGTCGTATCTTGCTCAAAAAAAATGTCGGGGTCGTATCGTTTTTTAGTTTGACTTTGCAATAAACAGGGGAAAAATTGTTGGTATCAAATTCCAAAATGGATCCTCTCGATCTATTAAATCACTTTTTTTGTCAAAAAAAAAACGTTAAATCACTTTTTTCCCTTTTATACTTAAAGGTTTTGTTTGCGAGTTTGGAAGAAAAGAGAAGAAAGGGTTTGAAAAAAGAGTAATTGAAAGAAAGACATTTATACGAAAGTGCTTAAAAAACTATGTGCGCAAATCTATATATAACCCATGTATGAGATTGAAAATATGTATTTTGTTTATTAGATTCAAATTATTACTTTAAATTAGTTTACACAGTTCACTTTTTTTAACTTGAGCACTAAATTATTATGAGAGATGAAAGGAGTAAATAACATAAAACTCAACGATTCTAATTGACTTGAACTTTAAAACTGCACCATAATTTCTCTCCCCCACGCACCTGTTTCACCAGTAAATTTTGTCCTCGCACTAATGCAAAGAACCCTGAACTAAAAATTGGGACTTAACGATCGTGAATAGGGTTGTTTGTTCCAACATGGACAATCAACAAGGAATTTACAAATCTTTAATTCAATGGTTTGTGTTTTTACTCATTCCATGGTCAAGTCTTTGAATCATAAGAGCCTTCTCCATTCAAATGAATTTCACAGGAACGGAAGGATTTTGTATCAATTTGATTGAAAGGTTGTCGACTTTCTAGTTAAATGAACAATGTTTATAGGATTGTGAATCAAATTGTATTAGGTGCAGAGAATCAATTTCTGGGATTTTTTATAAAAAAAAAAGTCAATTCAATCAACAAAAAAAACCCATAAAAAATCAATTCATTTACTCAAGCTTTCAGCCTTTCATTATATTTCGATTCCTTCAGAAATTCTGCATATTAACATTGAGAGTGAAGAAGATGTAGAGGCAGACAATGTGTATGCAGCGTGAGAGAAGAACCACACACACGTGTGTTGACAAAAATGAATTTTCATCATATTTGTGCAGATATGGAGAGGGCACGGATATCATATTTATCCAAGAGAGTGTATCCGTGCCCATCTTTATCCATTTACATCCCTAACACACACACTTCTGATATTAATAATTATAAGGATAAACATGTAAAACTAACACATTTCAGACAAATTGTTGTTAAAAGTTCCTATAGATTTAGGATGAGAGGTTGCTAGCAGGATCAACAAAAGAAGTCATTATTCAGAAGAAGCAAATATTGCAGCAAGAGCTACATGTGTCTAGAGAAGAACTTAAGCACTTGCAGAAATTCACTATGAGTTTGATATTAATTCGAAGACAGATATGAAGTTGCTAATGAAGGAAGTGAAATCCCTTGGAAGGTCTCAGTCAGAGTCAAACAAGTGGTGCAACGATGGAGGGAAAAATGCAAGTGGAGGTATCCGGATTTTTCTTTCTGGCAGGTTTTGAGGCAATTCAGGCACTTCATAAACTTTGTCTATAAACTCATACCAGTCATCCATGCCTAATAGAGAACTAACAAACGGCTTAACTTCAAAAACTTCAAACTTGTCCATATGTTCACCAGTTCCTATGAATATGACCGGACTCTTTGTTGCTGCAACACTGCACATATAACATTAATAAGACCAACATGTACCCAAAACACATATAGACAGAAATATCTAATAAGTACATTATAGCACATCACATGTTATTTGTGTAATACCAACAATTGAATTTTTTTAGCGGTTAAGATCTCTTGCTTTAAACTCTAAAGTGAATTGGTGACTTACGCGCTAAGAGAACCACCACCAATGGCATGGCCATCCATCTTAGTAAGAATTGCAGCTCCAATGTCAACACTTTGTGTAAATGCTATGGCCTGTCTATGGCTATCATTATCATAAGCATCCTGGCCAATGTTGCTATCGGTAACCAGTATAATAAGATCTGGTTTCTGCAAATAAAATATATCAGAATTTATTGCCATCGATAACCAATATAACAAGATCTGGTATCAAAGGCATATATAGCATAAATAATAAATACCGTTGCTTTTGAAACTTGGTGCATTTCTTCAAAAAGAGTATCTTTTTGTTTGTAACCCCCACTCGCATCAACAATTATAAGATCACAGTTTTCTTCCTTGCATCTCTCCACACCTTTCACAGCAATTTTGACACGATCCAACTCTGCATAGCTATAGAGGAATACGGGCTCAGCTATGTAATAATAATACTTGGGAAATTTTACCCTATACCCCAACACATGTACTTTCACCCTTACAAATTTTTAAAAATTCCAATTTTACCCCTTTTACTGTTTAACCTTTTAAACATAAATTTTTCACCCTTGTTTTCAACATCTCCTAATTCAGTATGAGTTCACCCCACATCCAGGTCCGTGTTTCGGGTTTTTTTTTCCTCTAAAATGTTTCCGAATATTTTGGAAAACTCATATGGACGTTTTCGAAAATAATTCGGAATACTAGAATGATAGCTTTCCGAATATATATATATATACCGGATATAACATAACAACCTTTCCGGTTCATGCTAGCTATGTTTCTGTACAAAACAATTTCACCGAAGCTTAACTCTAATCTCTACTCATTGCCTAAGCTGCAACTTAAAAATTTGACTCTTTGTAAGAGTGTTTTTATGCAGATTGAAAATTGATTACACCAAAGCTTGAAAGTGCTTCACAAAATTCAACATCACAACACATTGAGAACACAGAGAAGCAAAGACATCCAAACAAAAGATTAACCAACTAATAAAAATAATTGGATTTTTTTAGCTCATGGAGGTTTACGTATTTTGAGCATAATTTCACTCTAATCGCATTCTAGTAGACTTAATCTGTCTTTTTATGATTCATCTGTAAGTGGTATTCATCTGTAAGCATTTCTTAGCTAAACAGTTTGGGAAATCATTCAAGCAACCATTCCCGAAAGAAATCAAAACGATTCCGGAAAGAATTCGAAACAATTCCGGAAGACTCAACAGGAATGCTTTGCATGCGATTTCCGGAAAATCAACCGGAACGCTTCCCAAGCGTTTTCCAGGAATCATCGCAAGTGTTTTCCGGGAACAAACCCAAACCCTAAAAAACCTTAAACCTCAATCAATTGAGCGATTAACAAATCCATATCTATTGAACGATTAATAAAGGTGGGGTGAATAAGTGAGAGGGTGAAATATGTTTTATTTTATATAAAAGGGTAAATTTGGTAGTTTGTGTAAAATGTTGGGGTGAAGGTATAATAGTAGGGGTGTGGGGTATAACGTCCTAATACTTGGTAATTGAAATCATAGACAATGAAATGCAATTGATATAAAAGTTTCCATAATCAAGCAAATGGTAGTAAGCATTGCATTATCAAAACTCATCTGCAAGGATTATAACAAGAATGAAAAGTGGTTGGGCATGGATGTCCCCAAGTAGAAATTAACGAAAAAGTGAAACCATTAAAAAGACTAAACAGATAAGCCCTGAGAAAATAAGGCCAAGTTCTCTTTATAGTTGCGACGAGGTGAGAGTGGGAAGTTATAGTTGGCTGAGTTATAAAATAACTTATATTCTGATAGGAACATAAAATTACCACTCTCTTAATACAGGAGATGAAAAAACTACAACACAAGCAAAATATATTCCAAGGAATCAATGATACAAGAACCAAACAAAGCAATGTTACATTCCAAAACTCACTTCTGTGAGAATATTTTTGCACATGGTCTAATCATTCTCTAATAACTCATAACATGAATGATGGTAAACAATATATACCTTCCATAACAAGGGATGTTAGCTTTAGTGGCATTTTGCTTCAATTGATCAAATGCACCATATGTATCTGCACACACTAAACCTGCCTTTAATCCTTTCTTCTGATAATAATTTGCATATTGTATACACGTTGTTGTTTTTCCACAACCTGAATTTAACATTACATATAATAATAATAATTAAATTCAAAACCATAAACATAAATAATACTCAATTAACAGTAAGAAGAGTAACAAACCTTGAGCACCGACAAACATGACAACACTTGTTTTCCCTGGTTTGGGTTGGAAAGAAGGGTTAGGATCCAACAATTTACAGAGTCCGTCAAACAGAACTTGTTGGATCATCTTACGAGCGGCGTCGAGATCACGAGGATTAAGATGATTGTAGATAATGTTCTTGATTTTAGCACGCATGTCTCGGGTGGACATGGGATCAATATAGGAACGAACGAAAGCTAGCCTAATCTCGCCGAAACAACGCTTACGGACTTCCTTGTCGATCACCTTTTCATTGCTCATCTTGTCGAAAGCACGCAAAATACTCTCTCCAAAAGTCGCTAGACCCATTTTGATCGATGAAGCTTTAGGTAGCAGATTACACCATTTCGTAGGATTAGGGTTTTGATAAGAGGATTCGTGGTCTCTTTCTCTTTTCTTTTTTCTTTCCTATTTCCTATGGGTGAACATGAAGATGTATACCTTTTCTCCTAAAATAACATAGTTATGTCAAAATAATCGATTCATTTTAATTTTTTTAATGTGATGTTAATTATTCTTTTGGCTTAATAGTAGTTAGTTGCGATCTTGGTCCTTAATAAAATAAAATACAATTTAGTCCTCTAATTATTACCTATTTTGTGTTTTTGGACCCTCATAACAATTTTGACTAGGTCAATGTTGACGTGAACACCACATGTGTAATTTTTTTATTTTTTTAATTATTAAAAAATAAAATAAATTACACATGTGGCATCCACGTCAGCATTGGTTTGGTCAAAATTAGCCTGGGCCCAAAACTGCAAAATGGACGATACTTAAGGGGTTGTATTGTACTATTTTATTTTGTTATGGGCCAAAATCGCATATAAAAAGGCTCAAGCATGGACAATGAAATGTATGAAGAATATTGATGAAGTCTCCTCTTTTTCCCTTTGAAACTCTTTAGTAGAGCAATGACTTAACCTTCTTTTATCTTTTTCTTTCTTTCTTCTATGTATTAAGAACACCAAATCTAATTTGGTTCTCATCTATCAATTTTATCTTTGATTTAATAATCAATTCGCAATTATTCATTTTAAATTTTGAGAACCATTTTAGTACACCATCAAACCAAGTTGTCTTAGCTTTTACAAAGTGGCCTCTAGTCATGAATACACATGTCAATACCAAAATATTGATTTTCTTTAAAAAGAGTTGCGTTACCTCTCCGACGCTTGGTGGCAGCCATATATCATTGTTGTTGTTGTTGTTGTTCACATACAGACCATCGTTTCTCCTCCTCGCCTCTCGCCATTGCAACAAGCGATCACCAGCTAGTTGAACAGAAAAACATACATCTTTTTCCACGTCCTCCAATATTTTTTGGTTTCTTCTCTTCCAAATACACCACATCATGACATGAATAATTGTTATGACCTCAAGTCTTTAGAAATTATCCGTTTTGAATTTTGTGTAAACTTTCGCGATTTATAAAAATCTGTTTATAAACTACCATTAATCTCAATTGTAAAAAAAAACTTGAAACTATTTTAATACACCAGAACAGTAATATAACCAATTAAAAACAAGATGCCACCTTAAATCAAACTATCTTGCAGTAATACTTCATCAAAATAGACTAAATGAATCATATATTGATGTTTTAAGTTTTGAACCCACATAAAATAGTTTGGTAGAAAAGAAACCCATTGAATGGTGATGCTAATATCAATATCAATATTAATATATTACATTATTGTATTTGCTGCAGGTTTATTGAACAATATTTATTTTTATTGGTAATGGTAAAAACACTTTATCCTTTATTTTTAAGAAGCTATGCAGTAACTTCTTTTCACTCAACAAGCTGGCACGATCTCCTCCACCTTTTCTTTCCTTCTCCTTCTCCAATTTGATATGCATGTGATGGGAACATTGCATTTTCATCAAGAACCACCATTGTCATATTTAAGAATATTGTAAATGGGGTGCTTGAGTTATCCTTGATTTTTCACCTTCAAGCGCACAAACAGATGAGTTCAGGTACTTATGTTCTCTTCAACCATAAAATCCATATGTAATACTTTCTTTTTCTTGTTTAGTCATTTTATCATAGCATAACTTTAGTTATAGTTATTTTTGGAAGAAAAAAAATAAAAAATTAAAAAGGTTGGAAATCTGTCAAGACAACCGTGTGACCACCCCAACCAGAACTGTGCTGATTGAGAACGATCCTCTACAGTCAACTTATGATGATTCCCGTAGGTCTCACCATAGAACCGTCAATCACGCTCTGATCACACGGTCACAAATCCTCATCCAGACTTACGTTCCTGTCTCCTTTGAAATCAAGGACACAGTAGTACGATCCTATAGAACAGATCCTGTTCAAGTAAGGTCGTGACTGCATCTCTGTGCGTACCTTATATAAACATTTGGTATAAGCCTAAACCAAACGATGTGGGACTATATTTCATGTTTGTATTAAGTTTCAAAAACAAGGTTTCTATCTTTTGTTTTCATGTGATGTTACTATCTATGCTCATCAATTTAGCATAACCTTTGATGAATTTTTCTATACTCAATGTTGCTATGCTATATCTGTTTCTGACATTCTTAGAATCTTTTAGAACTTACTCCAATGTGTGTGGTAAAATGCTAAAATCAGTGTTAAGTTCTATAAACTTGAAAAACTGAAGTGTAAAACAAGATGAAGAATTCGATATATATGTGAAAGTAACAAGCTGGGATAAGATTTGTTTGCAATTTGTATTTTGTATATTATTCTTCAATTTATAGATCTATGTAAAACCAATATTGATCATTTGATAGCAGATATTCCCTTTCTCTGTTGTGAAAATTTCCATATTGTTCTTGCTCGAAGTCTCTAACAATAGGTTTTATCTCATGTCAAAGCTTATTTGTTAAAGTAGGTGTGAGAGTTGAGAAGTAGTTTTCACCATTTAGGAACCAAAGTTCATTCTAAGGTATACAATGAAATAAAAAAAATCTGCAAACATTATTGTAATCTATTTTGTTGATATTATTGTACTATAGGACATAAATCAAGTAAACAAATATACATAGGAAGAACAATGCAAATCCTGCTTCAGAAACACAAAAACTTATGGAGTAGAAGCATGAAATAAAAAAGAGAGCAAGAAAGGGTGAAAGGAAAGGTTTCAAATAATTGTGTCAATTAATATTTATGAATGTGATTACGAGAGATTATCATGCTCAATAACTTGAGCTCCTCTAAATTCTTCACCAGGATTCACAGTCACAGGCTCCAATATTGAAGCAGGGCCAGTGCATACAAAATAGTCCCTCCCATATTTGTCTGACATGGAACCAGGGCTTGACACATAAATATCCTCAAATCCCATTCTTATCACCCTGTAGAAAATCTCACGTCCCTGAAAGAAAGAAAAAAACTATTCTGTAAATTTCCAAAGGTTAGGTCACTTGTCCACAGTGTAAATCATTCTAGAATTTAATCAGTACGTGTTGTCTGTGTAAAGATCATTTAAACTATCAATCAACCAATCACAAATCATCTTATATCTGACTTTGAGTAATTAGATGCAAAGTATGATTGTTTGATTGTGTAAAAAATCTTGTATAAAAATGAAACCCGTCGTCCTAACCTGATCAATGATTTCATATTTTGAAGGTGGTGTGTTATAAAAAGCCTTTGTTCTTTCTTTGGGAGGTGCAGCAAAGACTCTACTCATCTTATTCTCGAGGAGAGTAATAGGAACACCTTGTTGAGTCCATGAACCTGGCTTCAGTTCAGGCTCAGCGCCAAATGAAATCAACCTTTGAGACTCAGATTTCATTGCTTCTGATGGAGTCAAGATTTGAAAAGGGGAAGCAAGAGGAGGGTGTGAGCAGTATGAGCAGGTTTGAAGACCTTTAATTGCGGCACCACCTCTTCTCTTAAATCTAAAATGGCTTAGTATAGCATTGGTTAGAGTAACAGGTTTTGGAGATTTGTTCTTAACTATAACTGCTGTTGCCATGCTCACAGGATAGAGGGACACAATATAAGTCATGTCAAAAAATCTATTAGTGCTGATCAATTCAACCTGCAGAAAATCGAATGGAAGCATCAAATATAACTGCCAAGTTTCAGTATTTCACTTTCACACTGCTAGCAAAAAGAAAAGAAAAAATTCTAATTCATTGATTGTGCTAACTGGTATGATGAAACTGATGATTCAGAAATATGATTTGTTTGGTTGAGCTGTGATGAAATATGTCCAAAGCACTCTTACGTCCAGCTTGATGTTACAGTTTCTAGCTTTTATATTTTCACACTGGAGAGTGCTTTGGACATGTTTGTGAACACTCAATAAATTTGAGAACAGAAGCTAATTATATGTTAATGCAGAAGCTCAGAAACTTGGCTAGAATTGATTCTAGGGCTAGAATCAATTTTGAGCTTAAAAGCCAAACATAATAAATTCATGTTCTAATCACATTTGAAGCAAAAGGGTATCTAATTATCAATCAAATTGTACCTGTAGAGCATCAATGGCATCATAGTCAACATCCTTTACAGTCCATTCTAAAGTGGAAGGAAGCAACTCTTTTGCACCAGGTTGTAATACTTCATTCAAGACCAAACCAATTCCACCTTTAGCTTTGTAGAGACCTGTTTCATTAGCAGGAATTGTGTAAAGAAGCTCCTCAAGTCCATCATCTTTCCAAAACACTTTTGGTTTGTAAGATGTTACATGAGCATCAGGTAATCTTAAGCTCAATGAGCTTCCATTTCTAACAGTTAGCTCAACAATGGGAATGCTATTAGACTCCAAGAATTTGATGCCTTTTCTTCCAAATTTCTCATTGAGTGCCTCAGGAGTTGAAAGAGGTGTTGTAGTTGTAGCAGCTGAAGAGGCTTTTATTAAGTTTAGTTTGGGAAGAGATAAGGAAAGAAAAGAAGCCATAGAGAATAAGCAATGAGGTCCTATTTAAGAGGTTTCAGAAAAAACAAATTATGAGCATGCTAATGCTAATTCTATGACAAAACTTCTTTGGTTGATTTTTGGTTCCTCAAAGAAGGAATTTCATGGGATTGATTCTGTGTGGAAGGACATGTTTGCTTTGGACTCATGGCTTACTCTTGAATGGATCAGCCTAATAGTTTCAGAAAGGGACAAAGAGTGCAACTCAGCACTGCCACAGATCTCTTTTGTTATCCATTTTGTCTTTCTTGGAGAGTTTTAAATTTTCCTTCTTTACATTTTATTTTTCATACTACTAGAGTATGAGCTCTTGGTTCTGTCAAGTAATTAAATTTACTTTGTAGAATTGTTAACTAAATTCAATATATAAGAACTAAAAAAATAGTATATGAATTGTGATGGATGGTGAAAAATGTGGTTTCTAAGATATACATTTTGCATGCAGACAAAAGTCAACCTGAAAACAGCATATTGTATATGAAATTAGACTTTGTCTAATAACAAGTAAAATAATTTTGTAACATGCACAAGTGTGTTTTCACTATTAGATCAATAGACTGGTACATCTTATTTAACTCAATGATGGAAAAAATTTATCGAATAGTTTTTTTTAAGAAGCTAAACTAGCCCACTTAAATGGGCACCAGAGGGAATCGAAGCCAATACCACCAGACCAACTCAAATGAATTTTTTATCTAATAGTAAAATTTAATTTATGTCTGGTGCAAGACTTGTTTCACTTGTGCATCATAGAATTGGCCATAAAAATAACAATTTTTTAAATATATTGTGTTTACACTAATCTCAAGTTTTTTATATGGAATTAAACCATCCAATAAATAAAACATTAGTGATAGGTCATCCATTGAAAAAACTACCATAAAAAATATTGAATATGAATAATTAAAGGCTTTATTTCTCATCGAGATTCAAACTATCAACACTCATTTCCCTTAAAATTTAGAGAATTAATTAAGAAAGCAATAATTAATAACAAAAGGTTTTGTAGAATTTGTAGCCATATTAATTTGCTATCGAGTGTCTTCGGTATACTCTTACGAATTCTAAACTTGAACATTTATTCCTTAAAAAAAATCGACTATTACAATTTTCAATGCATTGAATACGTGAATTTTCATAAAAAAAAATAAAATTATGAAGATTCTTAAATCGTTAGCATTTTCCTAACTTATTAGAATCAAAATCAAGTAGTCTTGTTAAAAGGCTTGGATACTTTCCAGCTAAAATAAATATGGTTACAGTTAGCCTGTTACTCATATCCTTGCTCTGCTAAGTTAATGGTATCTTGGGATGGTCGCCATATTTTCTATTAGTCACCTTTTTTTTTAGAGCTTATCATTCACCTATTTGCTTTGCTCCCTCTTGGAATACTAAAATAAGTTGAATTTGCTTTGGCCAAAAATAAAATTTTAAGTTAAATTAACTTTTACTCATCATTTCAAAATATCTAAAACATACTATGAAATTTAGGACTAAAACAGCCACATTTTATATTATTAAATTAAAGGAGACGAGAAAAAAATAAAATGAGTTACTCCACTCCATACCATGGTTGATTAAGCAAAAATTAAGACTCAAAAACAACAACTCTTTCCATGACTAAAGGACTGAGAAGAAAACAAAGAACCAGAACACAAAGAACAAAGCACAAATAAAACAAAAACAAAACCAAGACAAATATCAGCAAATAACTATCACTACTACTAGTTTAACTGCTCTTAGAAGAATCTTCAAATGCTGGGGTGGATCCATTCCTTTCTAACAGGACCTCTGAATTCACCTTCCCTTGTGCTGCATCTGCAGTAGCTGATTCTTTCATCAAGGTTGTATCAAGAGACTTGGGTAATGTAACTGAGCCAAATGTTATATCACTGGCCTTGTTGACCTGTTTTGAGCAAAGTTTAAAAGTTAAATTTTTGTTGACATTTGTGTTTAGATTAACCTTAGTTTGAAGAAGCAAATGACTTTTAAGTAACTTTCAAAAAGGGCTTTTTGGAAAAGAAAAAAATATATATAAAAGCCAATTTGATATTAGAAACAAGTTTTAATTTCTTGTTTTCACTTTTAATTACAAAACTATCACCTTGTTTTACCTTGGTTTGTACACAACAGTTTCCAGTAAATATCTTTGACAAAAGAAACAGTGGTGAAAACAAAGTGATAGATTCACAATTAAAATTGAAAACAGAATAATATAGTAAATGTTTTCCAATACCACACAAGTTCTTACATTTTAACTCCAAAACAAAGCGAACAAAGCGAGTTATAGACAGTGAAACAGATTTAAGACAACTGTTACCTGTTTTGGTAACTGCTGCTCCTTAAATTTTCTCTCCTGAGTGGTCTTTTCGCGGGACTCATAAAACCCAAAATCGTCCAATATACTTGTTTTGCTTGAATGCTCCTTGAAAATTTTGACAATTTGAACACCCTTCTCAAACTTAACCTGCAGAATGACATATACATAAGCATCTAGTTGAAAGGGAGTCGCTCATAGCATAAAATGAAACAATCAACAACTAAGCAAATACCTCCTGAGTATCCCTGCTATTAGTTACAGGTTTGTTTTCATTGTTTTCTAGTGTTATGTGCCTTAACACACCATTTGGAATATCCTTAATGATATGCCACTTCACATTAAAGCAACCAGTCCACCTATCCTGCTGCCAATACTCTACAGTTTTATCAAAATCAACCGGACCAGTCATCTCAGCTAAACCAACAAATTGACCGCTAGTGTTGACCTGTACGGAAAAAATTCAATTAGGAAAAAAGAACAGTTAAATAAAACCAATAAAATCTATGAGTTTACCAAATGAAAACTGTCTATGGCACCCACCGAAAATAACAAAAATATAGGACAGCCACCAGCTTCCTGATATGCAGCATCCAGCTTTTTGTTGCCGTTGGGAGTGCTTGCCCAAACACTATATTTTATGCTTTTATGAACATCATCCTCGCTATAAGATTTGATGATGAAAAATTTTGCATCGGAATAATTCTCAGACAAATCTTCTCCATTGTATTGTTCTTTATTCAGAACCAGAGGGACTACTTCGTCATCACTCTTCACCGGAAGGTTCTGCCCTTTGAGTAATAAAGTGACCGCTCCAGGACTTTTGATGCTTTTATTATCAGAACTCTTGGCAGCTCTAGGTCCCTTATTTAGCTCACTGAAACCGTCCCCATTTCTTCTGGAATCGTTAGCAACATAGCCATTACCTGTGGCTCTGTACTTGTTATCAAAAGAACCTGTTCTAGATCCGTATGCAGAAGACCCATAACGAGAATTAGCTCTGAATGTGCTTCCATATTGGCTGAACAAATTGTTGCTTGGATACATCCCGTTCATGAATCCAGGAAGTAGTTCCATTCCAGATGTATATCTGGAACCATTCAAGTACTGCAAAAAAGAAGTTATATTGAGTTTAAGGAACACACAAAAAAAAAAAAACACTTATATCAAACACGCTTAGTTCGCATGCACAGTTGCACTTAG
>Ga0099826_10002013_pt1 | contig 12810 bp, 8 predicted proteins | sample Mtrugardesep15_FD_76830 | JGI IMG/M metagenome (GOLD analysis project Ga0099826, IMG submission 76830) | Root nodule microbial communities of legume samples collected from California, USA - M. trunc garden sep15 | ecosystem: Host-associated > Plants > Roots > Nodule | place: USA: California...
ACTCTAATTTTTAATTACCACAACATACTAACAACTTAATAAACAAATGGTCCTCACTTAAAATGCTACAAATAATCCTCAACCAAAATTACTAATTTACCCTTACTCACCAAAAGACCAAAATGCCCTTCTAACACTAAACCCAAGAATTAACACTTAAAGATAAATAACCAAATACAAGCATATAAAAACACACATAAAATAATATAAAATAAAATAAAATAATGAAAAATCAGGCTGTTACAAGTTTTAAGCATCCTTGTGCATTTATACTGAGGTTGGACTCAATATAAGATCTTTAAGATCCATGTACTTAGTCAATAGACTCGATAAAATAAACTTTCCCACGCTTGTTTGTCCTAGCCTTCTCCTAACATTCCATCAGTTTAGAGGTTCTTCGCCTATCATGATAATTCGTTTTTTGTGTAAACTATTTAGAAGTATCCATGAGATCTCTCAAAGGTGAAATTTCGGCACGTAGGTATAATGAATGTTGGACACGATGTTATGACAAATCCAATGTCACGTCAGATGTCGGAACATCAATACAACCATAACAATAAATTAATGATTCGAAGAAGGGACATGAAGTAAAGGACACTGATTATTTGTTGACCCAGCTCGATGCAACTTCACCTACATTTGGGGGCTACCAAGCCATGAATGAATTTCACTATAGTAGTATCAATTCGAAGCATACATAAAAGCTATCACCAGCCTACTAACTTCTCACTTAATCACTACCTAAGTAATTTCTACCTAAGACTCTCACTAGTCCTTGATATGAGAGATCCCCCTCCCACTTCCTCTTAGTCACAGATCCAGTGGCCGTCCTTAAAATCAAATGAACAAAAATGAAGACACTCTCATAGACAAGGAATCAACTCGTGCTTAAAAGCTTTGAGAGATTCAAAGTATTACAACTCAATAACAAAGTCCAACTCTAATATCAAAGTGATATAAGAGTGGCTCACAAATAACAACGACAAACTAAAACACTAACAAGACTTCTTTTTCAATTGCGGCTTCAATGAGTTTTTAGGTCTTCTATTTTGGTTATATAGCCTGAATGCAGAATAGGTGTGATGCGCAAGTCTTGGCTAAAGATCAACTGAAATCTCGATATTTCAGCACAAGATATTTGAAGCAGATCAGATATTTCGTTAAATGTTGCAACAACATTCTTAAGGACCAAGATAACCACAACCCGCATTCCTCTGATTCTAGAACCACGTTATCTTGGTCAACTCTTCCCGTGATACAAATATTTAGATATTACATTAAAATCTTCATGATTAAAAAAAAACTAACTAATCCTAAGTCAAAAGGTTGAGAAACTCAACGCCAGTATTTATAGATTATAAACAACTTGAACTCGGGCCTTCTTTTAACACTCTTACGCATATGAAAATAATGGACAAAATTGGATTTGGATTCAATTGTCAACTGCTGCTACCGAAATAAGATTAACTATGGATTTGAACAATAGCACATGATTTTCCCTATCTAACTAAAGACGATTTTCTATGAACAAGATTTGGATCAGTGTTCTATTCAATGCGCGTAAGAAAAGAACCCGACTCAGTATTCTTAAAAAAATGGATAAATCAGAACTAAAGCAAAATGAGATGGATGAATTCTTCTTTCTTGTGCCAACGATCTTACCATTTGCGAAGTAACTGGAGTTATTTTTCCAGAGAGAGAGAGGACTTAATCAAATTGGAGACCCAATTTAAATATTAAGAATGGACCCAAAATATATGAACCACAATTCATATTTACTCGATAGGCGAAAATACTTATCTTTATTCCATGCATAATTGATAGCAAAATAAATGTCTTTCAAACTTTTACCTATCGAGTAAATATAAAAGTGAGTCTTGTACCATATATATATATATATATATATCAATGAATCTTGTTAACAAGTGTTCTTGGACATTTTTAAGAAAGCAAAAAATTGAAATTTCACATTGAAAATAACAACTTTTAAACATTCAAATGGTTGGTTGGCGAGCTGATTCTATTAAGAATTATTGAAAAGAACCCATGTTTAATTCTTAGTAGAAACAATTTATTTACATCTAGATCGAACACCCGATAATCGAGACCCATTTCCTCTAAAAACTGAATAGTTAACACACAAAAAGAGAAGTTAAGTTTACATTCTCTTATCATTTCCCCAAAACAATATTTTTATTTCCTTAAGGGATATCCTAAACGTACTTTATAGCAGTGTGTGTCTATATATATATATATATATATATATATATAATGAATGTTAATTTACATTCACCTAAAAATATTAAAGTGTAAATTACTACGTGTGCACCATTTTATTTAGACCGACCATTTTTCAAGAATTTTTTGTAAACTTTGATCAAAGTGAGTTTAATTAGCAAGGTGGATATTTACATTTGTATGCATATTTTTCTTCTTTGTTTATGTTTATGAACCAACCTATATGTTGTGTTTTTTTTGGGTTGTTTAATGTTTATAAATAATATACTCCCTACATATAATTATAAAGTTCTTATGTTGAACTACTATGGAGTATCTTAAGTAATTTTTTTTTAATTTCTTTCACAATTATTTACGAACACTTTTAAACATTTCTTCGTAAAAATATATATTAGAATTTAAAAATATTATCCGTAAGAAAACATAAAAAGCATTGCTGATAAAAAAATAGGTATCTCGATAGGACATAATAGTCATGATAACACTTGAAGACAAGGTGCTTCGTTTACGACTTCTTATTGGTTACTTCACGTACGTTGTTGTACGGACGACAATGACATGTTTCTAACATTGTACCATTTTCCTTTGTTTTTGCCGCACAGTTTAGTTTCTGCACCAGTACCACTGTCCTAAAATATTTCCTTTGTTAAATAAATTTCCTTTGTTTAAAGGCTCTTGAGATCATAAAGTGAAGTACAGTTACTATGTTCACCAATATTGAAAAAATTATAATAATGTGGTTTTTAATAATAGAGAACGTTAAGAAAGTCGTATGTTAAACTAATGAACTGTAAACTCGTATGTTAAACTTAGATCTGGTTTTTAAAAACCAGGTTCAAATTAAGAAAAAATATGTAGTGGCCGGATCAAAGAAACCTTGCCGATGAAAGTATATACATACTCACTCCTTTCCAATATATAAACAATAATGAATCAACATAAATTGATGTATTAAATTTAGAATCAATTACATTAACTTTTTTTAACAAAATTTTGTTTATATTTTGGGATGGAGGGGGTATATTATTTATAGCCGGCTGCAAATAGTAGTCATGTTGACACACCTGCCACAAATGGTCTTACAACCGCCACAATTAGCTACTCTATATGGATGATTCTGCATCTTCTGCCCTAATTGGCAATTCGATTGAATGTAAGTAAAATATGCTCAATCATTGTTGCAGGTAGTATCAAACTAAGGAATTTCTCATCAATTCATTCTTAATTGAATCAATCTTTTTCTAATAAATATTTATTATATTTTACTATCTTAATTATGTAAATATAGCATTTTAAAAATAACATAACCTGCCCGTAGTCCATTCTATCAAAAAAATAAGGATTTTTCTCGTTAAATTTAGTATTTTTAGCATTTTAAATATAGTATTATAAATGTTACTTGATGAATAATTTTTGTTAAAAGCTATAATTGCAAAAATCAAATTTTGTTTAATAAAGAGAAGATCATCATTTTGGTTTTTGAGACCCAAAATTTATGAAAAAGTAAATTGCTCCTCAATCAAAATACCTTTATGTATAATATCTCTATAAGAGGTGACGATGTGTTACATGACATATGATCACCTCTATCAACCTCTATCAAAATTACTCGACTGAAGAACGTTTCCACCAACTTTACATAATTTATGAGAACAATTTGATATTTTATATATTTGAAGTGTCAACACTTGCAATTTAAATACCCAAAATAATGGTTTGTCCTTTAAATAATCACATTTGAATTGTAGTGAGCCAATGCAGCATAGCCGTAACATACAATTTTAAATAACAATCAGATGCATATATAGTATAGTAGTATATTCTATTTTTGGTAAAAGTACAAATGATAATTCACCATCAAGCAATTGAAAGTTGAAACCTGGCATTGGGAGATGAGTTTTCAATGCATGATATAAATATATATTTTACTAAAGATTCGATTAATTCATTTAATAACACTACTACCAAATATCTGTCCTTTCTTCCCACAAAATATATTTTCCTTTTCCTTTCATATAAAATTTGGCAGTATCATTTTCAAATTTCTATTGACTTTATTCTAGAAATTTCTCTTTTTGGGCAAGTAGAGCTTGATTTTACCAAAACAAGCAATTATGAGGTTTCAATTTTCTAATATGAAACAATCATTTATTTCTTAATATGGTGGGGTAGCTTGTGGAAGCAAGATGGGATCAGGTTGATTAATAAGGAAAGGTAGGTTTGTGTCATTGCTTTCTATCTTAGCTAAAAAAGATAGTCAAATCCAAATCCAATCCTTTTCCATGAACTTACCTCAATAATGTATCACTACTTTTGGGGGTGCTTAGTTTCTACTTTCTTTTGATTCCTTAACTCTTATTTATTTTTTACCCTTTTCTTCCTTTCTTTTCCTTTTCTAGGCACAACCCTTTATTCCTCCTATCCCTTCCTTGGTTCATTTTTTCTTTTATTTTTCCAATTTGGTGCAAATCTGCTTCCTTTTTTTGCTGGTAAGTTAACTATATCAATTAATCAAAAACCCCCCCTTTTTGTGAGATATAATTCTTGGTTGGTGTTTAGACCCTTTTTCTAGGAATCTATTTTACACCATTTAATTTTTTCATAAAAGTATTTTGACAATTGTGTCGTTTTCTTTTCATTGAAATCTCTATAAAAAATATTTAATTTCTTATTTCTTTGTTTCTTCCATCATTCATATAATCACCCTTAAAATTTTCCGTTCATTTGGTTTTATTGAGTGGTAAGTGATTCTAATCTTTTTGGTTTTTTTTTTCTTTCTATTTCCTATAGTTTTCTAGATCTTAAAAAGGCCAATATTTTCATCCCTTTTTCTTACAAGGTTTAAATTGTGTTTTTCCTTCTTGGTGAGGACTTTTTTTGTTATGAATTGAAATAGGCTTCAATTTTTTATTTTATTAATTTTATGATATAAGTATTTGTATACCTAATTTTTGTTGTTCTTGTTTTTATGATTTCAGCAAGAAAAGAAAAGAAAAAATGGTGAGAGGAAAGACACAAATGAAGCGTATAGAGAACGCAACAAGTAGGCAAGTAACATTCTCAAAGAGAAGAAATGGTTTGTTGAAGAAGGCCTTTGAATTATCAGTGTTGTGTGATGCTGAGGTTGCTCTTATTGTTTTCTCACCAAGAGGGAGGCTTTATGAATTTGCTAGCTCTAGGTAAGTACTTTTTTTTTGACTTATTTAAATGTTTTATCCACAAATTGTGTGATTGCATCTAATAATAATTTTATACACCAAGGGTTTCTTTAATTTTGATTTATTAGCTAGTAAATTTTTTGCAAACTTTTTTGTTTTTGTGTGTATGTTTAGTGACTGTTGTAGTATATATATCTATTTTTTAAAATAAATTGTTAGATTAAATATTTAAGTGGGCTAATAAGAGAAGCCTGAAATTTTTTGTGGCTTTTCTAATTCCAATGTTAGAGTGGAATCATAAGATGATATATATTATTATCTTTCTATATAACAATTTTTATTGGCTAAACAAATAGGAGTATACAACACTCCAACTCATGTATATAATTTTCCTTTGATTATATAAATTTCTCAAGGTCACACCAACAATAAAAGATTACCATGAAGCTACTAACTTTTAACACAATCCAAGACTGTAATCAAAACTTGATTGATATATACATCAAACACATAAATAAAATCAAAAGTACCTTTGCACCCCCAACCATAACATTAAGTTATGTAGGGTTGAAGTAGCACAGAAAGAAGTAGAACATTTGTAGTTGTTACCTTTGAAATATAGATAAATATATTCCCGTTTAAAAAATAATGTGTAGTTGATTAGCATATGTATTATAAGCACTGACATACCATGTTCTCTATACTAAGACAAAATGAGAAATCATATTCACAGTTAAGAGAGTTACCATTCTTATATATGTAATATTAATATATAATTATTGTACCTGCAATATTGTATGATCAATATTTGGTTTTCTTAAAGGGTCGTCCGGTAGTACTTTTCTCTTATCATTTCAGATATAACGCGGTGTTCCAAAATAAAAAATGTAAGTTAAAAAATGTGCAGTGATCACAACATTGTTTAGCATAACACGAGGTCACAAATAATAATTTCCAAGGATATTATATATTTTTGTTATCTATAATTTGATTATCAAATGCCTTTATATTATAGAGCATTTTTATTTATCTAGAGAGTTTTTATCAAGAATTGATAAAGAAAATGTCTCAGCCAATTAAATTTATTATTTGCCGGAAATCAAGAGAGGTAATAGTGTGTAATTAAGAAAATATGTTAACAAATACATTAAAGATTTTACAGATAAACAAGGATTTAATTGATAAACAACGTCAGTGTGTAAATAGTTTTACCCGTTCAATTAATCATAGCCACTGGATGTTTAAAAATGTCTGACTTTAATAATAATTACTCATGGTGATGGTGATATGTAGGTTTTGGTTTTGATTCAGGTGTTGATTTTGGTTTTGGCACTTAGTTATTCTTATCGGTGATGGTCGTAGTCTTCGATGAGGTTGGATCAATATTGGTATTTTTATAGGTTTTATTTTGGGTGATCCACCTATATTTGACGCTCTTTACTTTGTTGTTTGTGTTTTATTAGTTAATGTTTGTCTTGAGTAGAGACTTGGTTATTAATTTGTTGTTTTAAAAAAAATTATCTTGTATTTTTTTTAGTTGAAATTAATCATAACCTAAACTATAGTAACCATGGTGAAGCTAGCATCATGACATAAGACATTAGACATATACATACAAACATTTATAAAATTAATAAAATTAAATATTTAACTAACATTTGTTTGTTTGAGGCAAATGAACATGAATTTTTGAGCATGTGATTTTGAATTCCATTCTTATATTTATAAAAAAATGTTACTCTGACACAAAATATTGACACGCAACAACGTATATTGTAAATTTTTTTTTATAATAATTTATTGTTTCTCATTCAATCAAATCAACCCTTGGATTGGGTGTATGGTTTATATAGTTTTATTATTAAGCTGTCAACTTTTTGTGTAAAAAATATGATGTGTTTGTCTATACTAACAATAACAATGCTATTGAGGATCATGTATTTAGTGTACCACAAAACTTAAAGGACTATTACATTTGATGAAAAATAGATGGTGACCAACATATAAATGAGATAACATATATAGTCAATAATTTAAGATTTTAGGTGATATGTGATATCTGTTTCAGTTAAGTGGTTGTCCAATGTCTAATGCAACGATCCTCTGGTGTTTTAGGCTATCTTCATGACTCAATATGTATACATATTCTCTTTACGAGTAGGTTATGGAAACTTTCCTTATGCTTGAATAGATAGGGATCGAATCGGCCTTTCACTCTCGCATCGACCTAATGTAACAATTCTAGGGTGCTTTAGGCTCCTTTGTAGTTGTTCTGTTAGTTCATGTTGTTTTGTATTTTTGTTCACCATGCTTGCCCTTGTTGAGGCAGCCATTTCTGTTAGCTCTTGACTTTCTTGTACTTGGTTATTTATCTTCTTTAATATATTAATTTACCATCAAAAATATTCTTTAGTGTAAAGAGACAATGTACATTCTAGCTGAAATTTGAACTTGGAGCTTCACCTTGAAGAACCATTGGATTTATTTTTTTGAGGGATTTGTTTCTGTTTCAGATCTATTGGATTTATAGGTGCTGTGTATTTTGGATTAGTGATATAGTTTAATTTGTCAGAAAACTGAATTTTGAAAGAAAATTTATGAATATGAATATTTATTAACACATTGTTTATTTCAATTGATCACACACGTCCAGTTTTTTAATTAACACATTTGTTCAATTTATGTCTTAGTTTTGGGGGCGGTTTCCCTTAACTTGTTTCAAACCCTAAAAACAATTGAACAAATGCATGCATAATTGCATGTTTGTTCAAGAATTTATCAAAAATTTAATTTATGTATATTATTATTGCAAAAAAAATTATGTATTCATTTAATGATCTGTTGTCGGTCATTTTATGAATATAAAATATCATTTGTTTTTAACTCATTGATTGACGTGACAATACATTATTTGATGCATTAGTAAGAGTTTTTTTACTTTGACAATGTGTACATAAATTAACTTATTAATGATATTCTTTTGTTCCTTGTTACCTGCATGAGTGATAAATCTCGACTGATCAACAAAATGAAAATCTCTCTCAAATGAAAAATAAAAAGTCTCAAATGAAAATGACCAATTTTATTTCATTAGAAATAAATTTTGAGTTTGTCTAGCATGAACCACTCAAAGATATCAATTTTGGGAAAATATGAATTTTATAATAATAACAAAAGATATATAATGTAATATGTTTTTAAAATTTATTAAAAATAGTAAATGTCCACCTTTAAAACTTTGTTAGAGTCCATATTAAACGCATCCTTTAATATTGTACCCAAAAAAAAGAGGCATCCTTAAATATTTGTACATCTTTCAGCACCAAGAAAACGTGAGTGGTGCATACCTTTGTTTTTATTTTACAATGACATGTACATATCTTTTATTGTGATTAATTTTTTTAGTTATTACAATATAGTGATATTTTCTAAGGGCATATGTTTTATAACTTTTTTGATAATTATTGTTTTCATGTAATCGCAAGTCATCTATCATTTTGTTCTTGTTGGAAAATGCAAAGATTATGAATAAGTCATCTATCATGCACCTCAAAAGATAATGAGGGTTATCATAGTATGGTACGAAGTTTCCACCGTTATTTAGTAATGATTTATCTTCGTTGGAGAACCTGTGTAGCACATAAAGCGGGTTCTCTACGCTTACCGAATATTTTTTCATAGCAAGAGTTAGGAATCAAACCCATGATGACTTGCTTAAATAGTGTTGGTAATAATCACAAATTGTTAATTTAGTAAAAATAACCATGGACTTTAAAAGTATAATGACATTTATCAACATGGTGTTGTGTGATTTGACAACACAACTCTCCTAAAAAGAGAACCCGGTTACTATTTTTAAAGTCACTCATTTGAGAAATTGGAATTCGAGAATTACTCTCATAGTGGACCTAAAGAGTCTAAGTTGTAGGTAATTAGGAATATCTTATGATCCTTCCGTATCTAAGATGGATGGCATGAGGGTTGAGATCCACTTTGTAGAGGGAAGAGATCATTAAGGGTGAAGAATATAGAAGGGGGGATTGTTTTGGTCTCATTATTTAATGATAAAGCGATTGTTGAAAGTAAAGAGATAAGGGATAAGAGAACAAAGTATAATCGTGGTTAACAAATGAAAATAAGAAATATTCTTTAAGAAATTCATATGGACTCCTGTTTAGTATAGTTCTAATATATATTCTATCTTAAATGTAACATGTTGTGTTTACTGCTTCTGCCCAAAAACATTTTGCAATCTTAGACGCACTAATCATGGTTCGTCTCATCTCTTGCAAAGACCTATTTTTTCTTTCTATAATCCCGCTTTGTTGTGGAGTTAAACGCATCATAAGACACATCCTTGCTTCTCAAGAATTTCTTCCAAGTTCATATACTAAAGTCATCAACAGTGACCAATCCGTATTTTTTTCCGTTGATAGAGGCAATATCAACTAGCTCAAACAAATCAATGTGAAGAAGCTCCAATTGCTTAGAGGTAAAAACAATGTTTTTGACCTTAAAGGAGTTTTAACCAAATTTTCTTTTCGACACATCTCACAAAAACGTTCCTCCGTCAGACTACCAAGCACTACACTATAATTGAAGCAGTTCTTTTGTTCTTCCTTCTTCACTCTAAAGCTTGAACCTCTAAAGGGGAAACCACTTTTTCTAGGAGATTTCCCTCTCTGCTTCCATAGTTGTTGAAGTCTTTTAGTTAGGAACATCAGTTCATCATCATTAGAGACCCAACATCTTCATCAGCTTCCTCTGGAGCTTCATCTTGAGCTTGTAGAGCTTTCACCATCTTGCCTTCAGATTTGAGCACTATAGACTTTGATTTTGGTTTAGCCCCATCATGATTAAGCGTTAGCTCGTGACTCATCAAGTTACTAATGAGGGAGTACAATCCCAATTTGTTCAAATCTTTAGCTTCCTTAATGGTTGTAACCTTAGGTCTCCACTTGACTTGTAAACTTCTAAGAATCTTGGTAACATGATACTTAGTAGAATAACTCTTGTCAAGTACCTGCATGCCAGATACCAGGAGTTGAAACTTGCAGAGCATGACTTCAATATCTTCATCTTCCTTCATCTTGAAGGTTTCAAACTGTTGCACAAGCAGATTAACTTTTGCCTCTTTGATTTCCCGATTTCCTTCATAAGTAGCATAAATAACATAAAGATACTCTTGGGAGTAGATTTATTAGCAATCTTGTTGAATTCCTTCAATTATAAAGCACTTACCAAAATGGTTATGGCTTTGTGATGCTTTTTGCATTCTTTTTTTTTCATCGGCAGTCAAACCGTTCTTGCTTATTGATTTGCGATCTTTATCCACAACAATAATTGTGTCATCCTCAATGACATCCCAAATTTCTTCATCTTGTGTAATGCATAAACTATATAGCTTGCTTTTCCACCAACCAACTTGTTCTATATAACCATTAAACGTAGGTGGTCTAGACAGATAAGTATCATTCTTGGAATCACTATTGGAAATGGATGAAAATGAAACAAAGGAAGACATATTTTTCTCAGGATCTTTTCTCTAACGCAGTTAAGTGAAACTTCAAAGACCTTGCTCTGATGCCAACTGAAGGTGAAAAAACAAAAGAAAAGGGGATTTTGAATTGTATTTGAGGCTTTTGCAACTCTTTCAAAAACAGAGATGACAATAGAAAGTAAGGAGATAAGGGAAATAGAAAACATAGAGAATTTATCCTAATTCACCCCACAACATGGGATTACTTCCGGTCCACTTACACTTCCAAGAGATTTTTCATTATAATAAAAACCCGATTACAACAACCGTACTAAGACAACCTTTCCCTAGATTTCCTTGCCTCAACCTTGAAGACTTCCTAATCTCAATCAAGATTATACAACACAAATTTGTCTTTACAAAAGATACTTGTCAAGAAACTGAGGGTTCCTAACCCTTGAATCTCTTTATAAGAAACTCACACCGACAATGAATTGGAGATCTCTCTTTCTCAAGATGTATACAAATTTAGGCCAAATTCGGTAAACAAATATCGTTGTGTTATTCTTCTTCTCCTTTTGTCTTATTTTATCGTTTGTGTTTGTTTAATCACTTTAGTTTTGGTTGCCGCTAATTTTGCTACACACATCAAAATATTAGTGTGAGTTTTATCCAAATTCACAATAAGGCCCTAAATCTCATTTTGTTATTTTCACTGTCAGGTGCATAGTCCTTGCAATTTTTACGTAACCAACCTTCAAATATGTTCGAATTGCAATTACCGTTGGAATCAACCAAATCACAAACTTTCTCACTTTGTATAGCAATTTGAATTGCCACGTTTTATCCGCCACATGCTATCCAACTTCAATCCATGCATTACTCCACGCCTCAATATCTCTATCATCTCCAACATACCAGGAACAATAGTAGCTGGTATGTGCTTAGTTTGATAACTGACTTCCATAAGCTACAATCTGAGGCTCTAACAACAAGACCCCTCTAAATTGTGACAGTTATACTCGCCTCGCAACAATTCACACCACAAATCATTAGCACCTCAAGAAAAATCCATCCTAGCTTAAGAAGACAAGCTTGGTTCATAATGTCAAGTCTTCTTAAACCAAGATCTCCCAACTCTTTGGGTTTAGTTATCATCTCCCAACCAACTGCATGATATTATTTTTGGAGAATATATAGTTTTTTTTCCTTGATTGATCTCCTGCCCTGACGTTTTACAAAAATGAGTCAGTATTCCCATGCCATTCATTTAAGCGTCTGTTGCTTCTCCAAATAGTAGTAAATCATCTGCAAACATCAAGTGAAAAATCATTGGACCATTCACTTCCGCTCCCGCTCTAAGCGTTCTCCAAGTACCATTCTCATGTGTAATTATATATAGGCATTAATCATTTCTTTCTATATTAGAATTTCATTATTTGTGCAGTATATATGAAATTAAAGAAACGAAAGGAGTGAATTTTTTACTTCTGTATTTTCTCTTCATTTTACTTATCCTATTGATATTTCATTTTTACTACAAAAATATATTGTTGAAATTTGACTCAAAATTGGGATTTCGTGAAACTCAAATCGTGGCGCGATTTGAGTGCCGTGCCGCGATTTGTTTGGCAGAATGGATGTTTTCTTATGAAGCAAAATCGTGACGCGATCCTGTACTGTCGTGACGCGATTTCGGATAAGGCTGACGTAGCTTGGGTCGTACGCTTGAATCACGGCGCGATTCTTCCTTTTCGTGACGCGATTTGTCTGTCCCTATGTACGTTTTAAGTGTTTCATTTCAGTTTTTGGGTAAGAGTGAGAGGGAGAGAAACTTGGATTGCAAAGGAGGAAACTTTTCAGTTGAGAGTCTTTGTAGGGAGGTTCTCTTGTGTAAGGGAAACATCAAAACACCTTGGAGAGTGAAAATTC